>Ga0208966_1000025_pt1 | contig 47851 bp, 100 predicted proteins | sample GreLakmeHU45MSRF_FD_187701 | JGI IMG/M metagenome (GOLD analysis project Ga0208966, IMG submission 187701) | Freshwater lentic microbial communities from great Laurentian Lakes, MI, USA - Great Lakes metaG HU45MSRF (SPAdes) | ecosystem: Environmental > Aquatic > Freshwater > Lake | place: Great...
GACTTTAGACCTATATTGTTTGAAGATGTTATAAAACGCATCAAAGACGAAGGTGGGATAGTAGGATTCAAATCAGGAAATGGTCCTACAATGTAAATAGACCCTTCGGGGTCTATTTTTTTGGCTAAATACTATATGAACTATATTGAATATATTGAAAATGTTTGGTTGTATTTGTTTTTATTAATCATGTCCGGTGCCACAGGGTTTGCTTTGGGTCTTTTTATAGGATTTTTTGTGTTATAAAAGTAGCCTAATATAGTGTTATTTTAACGTGTTTGTGTTAGAATAAATATTCTATGCGTAATATATTTGTAACATTATTATTATTGCCACTACTAGCGTTTGCAGGAACACATACAGTAGTGTACAACGTAACAGATGACAGAGTTGTTCAAGGCTCTTTATACTGTAAGGAAGTTAGTATAGCTAGTATTAGTAAACTAATGACAATATACACGGTTTTGCAAGCAGACCAAAACCTCAACGAAAAATTAACTGTAACTGGAAACAAAGTAAATAATACCAAACTAAAGAAAGGTATGATTTTAACCAGACGTGAGTTAATTGACATGTCACTTATTAGCAGTGACAACTTAGCCGCAACGACATTAGCAGAACATTATCCCGGTGGAATGACACAATTTGTTAGAGAAATGAATTATCATTCTAAACAATTAGGTATGAAAAATACTGGTTTTGTGGAACCAACTGGATTAAGTCCTATGAACTACAGTACAGTAGGAGATGTTGTGCAATTAACAAGAGCAGTAAGTGCATTTGCTATTGTTCAGGAAGCGGCACAGACACATAGAGTAATAACTAATCCAGAAACAGTTAACAAAGGGTATAAAGGTAAATCCAAGAAAAAATCTAAAAAAGAACCGATTAAAAAGAAATCTACTAAGTCCACTAAATTGATAAACAATCCAACTAGTAACTATTTTGGACACGAAGGTGTCATAACCATCAAAACTGGATTTACTAATGCAGCCGGGTTTTGTATAACCATGTTGTTATATGCAAACAATCAATTATACAATATAACTGTATTAGGAGCACGTACTAAACAAGAACGTGATGTATTAGTTAAGAAATCACTCAAGGCAATACATCACGCATAATATATGCATTTTATACACAAAGTATAAATACGTATATTATGCTACACTTCATCAAAGACCTCACAGACAAATTTTTAGAATTCATCAAAGACGATCCTGTCCGACCCGAGATATCTAAAGATTTTAGAGTTAGTGATGGCAGAATGGTAGCGGCACTTGTAGATGAAGAACAACCTGAAGCAATGGTTTGTGTTAGCTTCCATGACTTTGTACCCCAAAATGTAAATGATTTGAACACAGTACATGCTCTACCTACTACCGCAGTATTCTATACTATATGGAGTTATAAAGCTGGTAAGGGTCGTGAGTTATTGATTCAAGCAGTTAGAGAGATTCAAAAGTCACATCCTAGTGTTACACGTTTTGTAACATTAAGTCCTAAGACAGAAGTTGCAAGACGATTTCATCTAAAGAATGGTGCTATCGTATTCCGTGAAAATATTGACACGGTAAATTACGAATATGAACAACCAGTCGCAATAGAGTCTGACGCTAAATAATGCGTGGACATACAATTCTTTTATAAAAATAATCAGCATAGCTATAAACATGAGTTTATAGTAGCTAAATTTACCAATGCTATAAAACAGGTTATAGAACTGCCTGATACACTGGAAGTATGCCTATATCCATTAGCTGATAATATTTATGGTGGCATAGATAGAATGCACGTTAATAGGATAGGCATAAATTACAATTTAGACTTTGAATCATTACCTAAAATCCTCACACATGAATTGATACATGTTAGTCAAAAACACTTAGGACATCTTTTAATTAAACCTAATGGTATGTGCTATTGGCATGGTATATACTACACAAAGAAACTTCCAGAAGAAATGACCTATGAAGAATACCACAATCTTCCTTGGGAAATGGATGCATATAATCGTCAGTCAAAAGTACTACAAAAGGCTTTAGAGATCCTTGCACCAACAATTTGACAATAAATCGTTTTGGGTGTATACTAGCGTTCTATTCACTTGAAAGGGCCAATCATGACTTACGACATTGACAAGTTTGTAAACACTAACAAAGCATTTGTGACTTTTGAGGACCAGTCTGACGAAGATGAATCTCAATCTCAATTTGAGAAACTTATTAACTTTGATAAAGTTAATACAGAAGCATACCCTGTGCTTGTTTATGAAATGAATACTAAAGCAGTAGCTTGGTATGACATAGAAATGTTCATGGGATTTGCAAAAGTAGACTAAAAGTATTATATACTCAAAACTTGACAATAAATCAAATTGGGTATATAATACATCTATGAACTCGAAAATCAACCGCAAACGTAGAACAGACCGCAATCAAGTCATCTACTACATTCAAGACAATGTAACACTTGAGTACTACATCGGTTTGACCGCTGTTTGTTTCGCAGGTAACGTGCGTAAGACACTTGTGCGCCGTATGCAAAAGCATATGCAACGTGCTATGACTGAGAACAAAGATTGGGGTTTGTCACGTGCCTTGCGTGACAAGGGTGCTGAGAATTTTGTATTCGGCGTTGTTGAAATTGTACGAGGCAAGCGTCCTGCTCATGCACGTGAGACAGAATTGATTAACACATTGCAACCAGCATTGAACACATTCGGAGTAAAATAATGGACATGATGATTAAATCAACGTCATACGGTGAAGTCGGTATTGACACAGAAGCGAGTCCTGGAAACGGTTCTTACTATGTTAAAATGTACGATGGTTCCTATGATGCTGTGGGTTTTGATACACTAGAGGAAGCATGGGCTGAGTTAGAGTTTGTGGCTTGCGGTATCGTTGATGCGGAGTTTGAAGAATGAAAGTAAACGATATCTTACAATGGGCTGGTGCAGTATTCATTATTGCAGGACACGTGTGTAATGCGATTGGTCCTAGTGTTTATCCCTACAACATTGTGGCATTCACATTAGGTACAATTATGTTTATGGCATGGACTATCCGTGTAAAGAATCGTCCTCAATTAATAGTGAACCTTGTAGCAATTATCACTTGTTTTATTGGTTTAGTTAGTGCCTGGAAATAAATAAAAAATGAACAACGAAATCACAATAGAAATGCTGGACCGTAAGATTGCATGGTGTGAGCAAAAGCTAGCAGCCGCCAAGGTAGCGGCCATACACCGTATGCAGGATTTTTATTTTGAAAAGACCCGTGATAAAGTAGATGATGACTGGCCCGAAAGTTTTTCTTTAGATGACCTTGCCAAAGCATTGAATGTGGAACGTGTGAGTTATAGGGTTTATTATAGTAAGGACAATCTTACTTGCCGACTGTTTGTATTTCGTGCCCACTGTACACCTATTGAAATGGAAATAATGGCAAGCATGGGGTTCGTGTTTGCTAATGACGATGACACAGAAAATATTCCTGACAAACCAATAGCAATAGAGGAAATTGAAGAATGACACTAGAAGATTTGCAATACATTTTTGATCGCCAGATAGAAGACGGCACCGAGAGACTGTACTTCATGCTGGTGGATGGTGATCGCATGCCTGTGGTCGAACGTCACCCTGCGGAGGATTTGGCTGGACTGTTGCCCATGCTGAGTCATTTCCAATATCATGGTAATGAACTTATGCCGAGATTTGTAAAATGAATGAACGAATTAGAGAACTTTTGCTACAGGCTACCACCCTTAGAGGTCCTCCATTCATAAGGTTTAAAGTTGACCAAGAAAAGTTCGCCGAGTTGATTGTGCGGGAATGTGCTGATATTGCAACAATTCATCAACAGAACCATGCACACGATTCTATTGGTCGATATGTTCTTGAACATTTCGGAGTTGAAGAATGAATAAACCACTTGATGATTTTGATGATGATTTGCCGGAAATGACCGATGAAATAATGAACGAGTTTAAGGCAATAAAACTTGCTGATTTGCATTTAGGTCCACTAGAAGTAAAACCCCTTGGTAAAAATTCGTGGTTAAATCAATATGGTCCTAAACCACCGGGACCCGAAATTTATGCATTGGATGCGTTGATTGCAATTTTATCTTGTGCAACGGTTTGGTTTGTAATCAATGCTTGGATATATGTTTTTAGTTAAGGAAATGTTGAAACCATGATGTACTTCCCCGAAAGCACTATCTTTATAATGATAGTATGTGTTATAATAATTTTCAAATATTTTTTATGATAAATTTAAATTTTGCAATTGGATATCCTTTAACTAGGTTGTCATTCAATCATCTTTTACATTATTGTTGGGAAACGGCATTCAAAAATAAATATTTTGAAATTGAACTGATTCAAGATTGTGAAAACCTAATACATTTTAAGTTTGATTGGACAACTAAGTGCGACCATGCAGGTGTTAGGCTAGAATTAGGTTTGTTTGGATATGAACTTATGTTTCAGTTGTATGATAATAGACATTGGGATTTTAAAAATAACGATTGGGTGACCGGTGAGTGTTAGTGTAAAATCCTCCGTAAGTACTCCCACACCATTGTTGGATTACACTTTACGACACAAACATGAACTTGAATTACGTAAGGAAGTATTCAACAAACATTATGATAGAATTAATGAATATCATGATTGGAAACGAAATGACCATAATGAAAAAAATAGATTGGAAAGAAATCAAGAATTGCGTGATTACATGGAACAAATACATCAATACGAAAACATTAAAAGGCAAAAAGAATATTATGATTATCGATACCAATTTTACATTGGTACACTAATAGATTGTTATATATGAATAGATTTCCTAGCCCTAACCGATTAAGCAGTTTACTGCAACCATTTATTATACTTCTGGGCATAGCTTTTATGCTCATTCTATTGTATGGATTTTTTATGGATGACGAATATGATGAAGATGATGAAGTGACCATTACCTTTAACTGTACGCAAGTATTAGGTGCACAACACAATTATCCTGAATTTGTAATTAAACAATGTATGCTATTACGGAGGGGTGGATGAAAAATAAAGAACAAATTATCACTGACATGTGTTATACGTATAGGCATGATTATGGGTTGCGTAAAGAAGACGGCGAACCAAATTGGACAGCGGGTATGACTGAGCAGGATGCCAAAATGCTTTACAACACAATGGAACAGATATACAATAACAACATCGAACCTATTATTGAACACTACAAAGGACAAGAAAATGCACTTAAGTCAAATAAATGAATTAACAAATCACCGTATTACTGAAGGTAGTGAGTATTGCTGGGACTGTTATCCTAACGCACGATACTTAAGTTACGAAAGTGAGTTTGCCCATGTGTCTGTGCTTTACAGTACTGAGACACAGGAAATATATGAAGCCGATGTAAGTATTAAAACACATGCATGGCCCGAAGACCAAAAACCTTATCGTTGGTTGAATCCTGAACATAAGGATAGTATGATTGCTGAGGCTAAGGAACGCAAAGTCAAGTGGCGCAAAGCATGGGATGAAGTTAAATGGGTTGACCTTGAAACCGAAGAAGATTTCATAGAAAAAGCAAAAGCAATTTTTAATGGAGAAGAACATGATAAACGTATTCAAGTTCCGATTGAATTGGAAGATGATGTTATGTTGCAGTTATTCACGGAAGCACATAAGCGTGATATTACACTAAATAAGTTTGTTGAGGAGATTTTGCAAAATCTTATTGACACAACTAAGAAAAAGGATTTATCATGTTAGAAACATTATTTTGGATAGCAATAGGGGCGTTTGTGGGTTGGAATTTTCCGCAACCGGACTTTGCAAAAAATATTCAAGTCAAGTACTTGCAAACGTATATTGACAAATTAAAGACAATTTTATTTTTCTGGAAGTAATTATGTTTGAATGGAAAATAGGTAAAATTACCCCGTCATTTGATGACGTTTTCAATGTAGCATGGACGTTAGTTGGTACACGTGAACACGACGGTAAATCTTTTGTCGCTGATACAACCGGTAGTGTGGATATTACATATGATACTAGTTTTAGTCCTTTTGAGAATTTGTCAGAAGACCAACAGTTGCAGTATATTTTCCAAAATGGCGTAGACGGTTATTCTGCTGAGGAAATTGTAAGTAAAAAACTTTTTAATCTTATTTCTCCTCCTATAATTGTTCCTCCTTTACCCACAGCATAAATTTTAATCCCAAACTAGTTGATTTTAAAATTTAAACGTGATATAATTCACGTATGAATTTAATTTTAACTGGTATATTTGAATGGATAACCGATGATTACAAAAGTAATAAATTACGTTTTTGTTTTGAGGTCATTGCTTGGGCTATATCTATTGGTTGTGCTATCACTATGGCCGTCACCGTACCTAATCCCCCCCTTCTGGCCCTTTACCCAATATGGATTACTGGCTGTGCTATATACGCTGGGTGTGCTTATAGTCGGCGTTCCTTTGGTATGCTTGCTAATTACGTCTTACTCACAACAATCGATACAATCGGATTAATAAGGATGGTTATATGAATAAAACATGGACTCTGTTAGTACAAGAAGACCCGGAAAACGGTGATGCTATACTTGAATTTCCTGACGACCTAATGGAAGAGGCAGGCTGGAAAGAAGGTGATGAGTTAGATTGGATTGACAATAAAAATGGATCTTACACCTTAAGGAAAAAAGAACCAACTCAATGGGTACTTGTTGAATGTGTCAGTACATTCCGTGAACGCTACATGGTTGAAGTTCCTGTAGGTGTTGATGATTACGGTAAAAACAAAGCTGATTGGGCATTGGATACTGTTACACTGAATGAAGCAAAAGAATTTAGCCAAGAACATATCGGTGAACAAATTGTTAGCCATCGTGTTGTGTCTAAAGAAGAAGCACTAGCGTTATGTGATGTGGATAACGACTATGGTAGTTCTTGGGATGAAGAATTAAAAATCAAAAACTTTTTTACAACTTGGAAAGAACAGGAAAAGAAATGAATGTTGCCTCTGAATGGACAGAAAAAGATTGGGACAAATTTGCAGTTTGGATAAAGGGTGTACTTCAAGTTAACCCGATAACTATCACCTTCACTAAAAAGGATGGTACTGAACGGGTAATGAAATGTACATTGCAACCTGAACTACTACCTGTAGTAGAACAAAAACCCATTGTTGAAGGTAAAGCACCTAGGAAAGAAAGTACTACTTCATTGCGAGTATTTGATTTAGAGAAAAATGAATGGCGCAGTTTCACTATTCGTAGTGTTACACATATTTCAACCAAGTTTGGAGAGGATGATGATACGGTATGATGATACAACAAAGGTCACTTGCGTGGATAATGGACAAGCCGTTGATGCAGAAGTGTTGGAATTTAAACCACAATTGTTGCTAAGTGTAAGCCTAAATAAAAGTATTAAAATGATACTTAAATATTCAGCAAAAAGTGACGAATATCAAGGTGATTTGTACGGTAGAACTTTTATATCAAAAGGCCCAAAGGGTACCCACTATAGTACAGGCCGGGGCGGTTGACAATAAATAAGGATTCTGCTATACTATAGGTTATGAAAAAGCAAATCTTATCTTTCACTGTTGAACAGCCCAAACATCGGGCCCATCGTGTGTTGTTCCAAGAAAACACACCGTTCAAACCTAAGGTTGTGCAAAGCAAAATTGCATATCGCCGTAATCCAAAACATAAAAATAGTGAGCACTAACATGAAAGTACTGTTGTGCAAGGATTGTACCTATATCAGTAAAATTCCTTTAATCAACAAGGTAATACGAAATGATTACGAACATACTTGTTCTCACCCAGATTCTTGGACTGAACCGACCCCCGATTACGTACTAGGCCTGGCTAGGACCAGTTATTTCAAGACCTGTGAACAATCACGCATGTACGGCGAAAAGTGCGGGATATCTGCTAGAAATTGGACTATAAAAGAGTAACAAAAAGTATTACTTTTTAGGTTGACAATAAATCACTTTGGGTATATAATATATCTTGTTCAGTTGATTAAAGGAGTAAACAATGGAACGATTTTCACAGATTCAGCAAGTCAATTCTACTATCATGTTTGGTAACTTTACCAATGATGAACTGAATAGCATCAACGATGCCGTTAAGTTTGCCCGTGCTGGTATTGCAAAGCAAAACAAACGTGCCATGAATGTTGGTACTGTTGTCAAATTTACAAATAGTAAAACCGGTATGACAATTACCGGTACTGTCAAAAAAGTAAATCAAAAGTATATCCTTGTGAATGAGCAAAAAGCAGGCAGCTTGATTGGCTCTACATGGAGAGTTCCAGCTAGCATGTTGTCCGTTGCGTAAAAACAACATACCCAAATTTGACAATAAATCAGTTTGGGTATATAATAACATCTTAGACAGTAAAGAAAAGGAAACGAAATGACTACAATCACACTTGATATCTCTTATGGTATGTTCTCTGACGAAGGTAACATGGCTGTTCACGGTATTGTGACAACTGCCAAAAGTCAAAATCTGTCATGGAAACAGACTTTCAAGGCATTGCGTGACTTGGCTGATTCTAATCCTGACATGTTCGGTGAGGCAATGGACACAATGGTTCGTGAATATGTCTATGATGCTATCGGTGCCGACAAGCGCGGTGAATGTTTTTACATCTAAGGAACAAACATGACTAAAAAAATCTCCATCAAAGTTTTTGCAGATCCTGGTCATGCTTGGGCACGTTTTCCCAAAGCTAGGTTACTGACACTTGGTATTGCCGACAAAATTAGTACTTATAGTTACATGAATGGTAGCAATGCATTTCTGGAAGAGGATTGTGACTTATCAATATTGATTAGTGCTCTCCGTGTGCGTGGTTATGAAATTAAATTCAACGAAAGTCACACCAACCGTCAAAGCAAAATCCGAAATTATTCTACCTATAAGGCTTGACAATAAATCACTTTGGGTATATAATAGAGTCTTATTCAGTCAAACAACAGGAGTTAAACATGCAAGCACTTCAAAAATACATCGACCAACAAAACAAATGGAACGCTATGTTCAAGGGTCGCCAATATGAAATTGAAACCCGTGAGGGTCGTAAACAAGTGGCAGAAATGATTGATTCAGCACTGAGTCCTGAAAATCTTTCCTGCGATGGCGAACTGCCCCGTAGTCAAGTACAAGCCCGTTATCGTCAATTGACAGGTGCCGCTAAAGACCTCATCAAGTTGGATCCTAGCGTTGCTCAATACATGTACGAATTTTCGGAGTAATAATCATGGAAAAAATTGCTGTTATGATTGGAGCAATTGTCATTGCTATTGCAGGACTATTGTTACTTAGTTTCTTACTAAGTTGGCCGGTGTACATGCTTTGGAATGGTTGCTTGGTTGGAGCCGTTGCAGGAGTTAGTGAAGTGTCCTGGTTACAGGCGTGGGGCATTACGGTGTTGTTTGGATTTTTGTTTAAAACTACGGTGAGCAATTCAAAATGACTAATGCAGAAAAAATGAAATTGGCTATTGAGAGGCTAGAAGAAGCCCAAACATTAATGATTGATTCATTGGGTGATTTGGATTTTGTACAAGATCACCTTATTTTAATCGATACCATAATTGAAGAATTATCATACTACAGACTTGAGGAATTACAAAATGAGTAAAATGGCTGATTTAAGTTTAGAAATCCAATTGATGTTGGAGGACGGTGTACACCCTACCTCAATTGCCAAAAGACTTGATATACCATTGAGTTGGGTGTATGATACACTTGAACAGATGGAACCTAGTGAAGAATTGAGCCCTTTTGCTACACTAAATTCATAATAGGAAAGTTAAATGAGTTATTTTTTGAAGTCTGGTAACACCTACCGTGTTGCTAGCGATGAGGCAATGGATATTCAACGTAAGCTACCTGCGGGTAACTATGTTATTAAACTGAATGAAATGTCCGGTGAATTATACTTAGAGGGTATTGATAATTTCAATATTCCAAATAAAATGTATGGCAATTGTCTAAAACACACTGATAAGATTATCCGAACCTTCATGGATCGGGATAACGCAACCGGTGTAATGATGACCGGTGAAAAAGGTAGTGGTAAAACATTGCTTACCAAGAATGTTTCTATTCAATTAGCTAAACAGGGTATCCCTACAATAGTTATCAATGCTCCTTGGAGTGGTGATAAGTTTAACACATTCATTCAAAATATTGAACAGCCTTGTGCTATTCTATTTGATGAATTTGAAAAGACCTACAATGAACGTGATGAACAGGAAGCTATTCTGACATTGTTAGATGGTGTGTTCCCTACTAAAAAGTTATTCATGTTAACATGCAATGACAAGTGGCGCATTGATTCTCACATGCGTAACCGTCCAGGTCGTATTTTCTATATGATAGATTTCAAAGGGTTAGATGAAATATTTATCCGTGAATACTGTTATGACAATCTTAAGGACGCAAGCCTAAAGAATATTGACAGCATGGTAAATATCGGTAGTTTGTTTGCTGAATTCAATTTTGATATGTTGAAGGCAATCGTTGAAGAAATGAACCGCTACAACGAATCTCCGCAAGAGGCACTAGAAATGCTTAACGCTAAGCCTGAATTTGATAGTGGTACTGAGTATAACGTTAAAATTGTACACAACGGTAAAGAAATTAAAGAGCCCCGCCGAGATAAGTTTGAAGGTAACCCACTTCAACCAAAAGGTGTTGTTATTGAATTTGACAGTGATCCTGATGATGATAACAGCGAGTACATTTGGAAGACTTTCAAGCCTGATGCATTGATTCACGTTGACGGTCGTAAAGGTGAATTCACTTTCAAAGACAACGGAACCACTGTTGTTCTTTCAAGAATTGAAAAGAAAACATACCATATGTACGATGCTTTTTGAAACTAAAAGTATACACTTTTAAAAGAGTACAAAAGTACTCTTTTTTTGGTTGACAATAAATCAATTCGGGTATATAATACATGTATTGAATCGAAAAAAGGAACTGAAATGAAACTAGAAACTGCTCTGAACGTGATCCATAAAGAAGGTAAATTCTTAGGATTGACTTCCTTCGCAATGATGCAATTCATTGCAAAGAATCCCTTAGCACAACCTAAAAAGACATTAGAAGCCTTTAAGGTTGTAAAAGAAAGTGTTACAAATACTTTTGAATAAAACGGTTGACAATAAATCGGTTTGGGTATATAATAGAATCTTAAACAGTCGAAACAAGGAGTAACAAATGGCTTACATGTCTCAGGAACGCAAATCAGAAATCGCCCCTAAAGTTAAATCCATTCTGAAAAAGTTTGGTATCAAGGGCTCACTGAGTGTCCGTCATCATTCAACCCTGTCACTGACCCTGAAGTCAGGTAAGATTGATTTTATCGGTAATAGTAATCGTGTTTGCGGCAATGATTTTTATCAGGTTGCAAAAGGTTTCAAACCTAACACAAATGGTTACGATTCTATCAACCCTTACTGGTTCCATGAACACTACGACGGTGATGCTAAGGCATTCTTGACCGAAGTAATGGAAGCAATGAACGACGGTAATTGGGACAAGAGCGATATTCAATCCGACTACTTTAACGTAGGTTGGTATGTTGACGTTAATATCGGCAAGTGGAATGCTAATTACGTGGTAGAGGCTTAATATGAATCGGTATCGTGTACGTGTTTTTATGAACGAATCATTTTGGCAAGATATGGTCCTTTCAGGTGACAACTGTTGGATCGCCGAAAAAATTGGTATCGGTATGAGTCCAATTGGCAAGGCCCATTTTTTGGGCGAAGCCTAAACGATTTTGGTAACATAAGTGGTTGACAATAAAGACTCTTTGTGTTATCATTATAACTGTGCTGAAAAGCATATTTTATCAACTAGCTATATTTTTTAAAGGAAACAAAATGGCTAATCAAACTTTCAAAGTCGCAGGTATTACAGTTCATAACGGTAACGCTAAGGTCCGTTTCACAGATGACATGGTTCGCCGTGTTAAACAATTCTCTAAGGGTGGTGCCACTCGCATTGACCTGATTGAGTTGCCTAGTGAGATGTCTAAGGTAGAGGCACTTACATATTTGTCTAATCATGCAGATTTCCAAAGTCCTAGTGACTTAGCAACCATCTGTGATGCACTGTCCGATCGTGTGCTAGAGGCAAACAAGGGTACTGTTAAAGTTCGTATTACTAAGGCTGCTAAGCCTAGTCTTGCTAGCATCAAGGCTCGTGGTAAGAAAGAAATTACTGCTGAACAACTATTGGCAGAAGTCGGTGTAGCAACCGTTTAAGTAATCAAAGGCGCATTAGCGCCTTTCTCCATTTATAAAAAGGAAATAAAATGAAATTAAGCGATAAAATTGAAAAGGTTAGCGATAGCCTTACTATTAATATGTATGATAATGGCTTTATGGTTGAAGTGTCCGGTCGTGATAGCGAATCTGATTGGAAAACTGCAAAGATTATGTGTCCAACTTTGGATGAAGTGGTCGCTGTCCTTAAAGAAGCCAGTAACATGGAACGTGACTGATAATGGCTATATTTGATAATTGGACAACACTCAGTGACTATTCATTAGGTCGTAGAAAATTTGATCCATCCGATGTTGCTGATTTAAAAGAATTAGCATATTTTAAAAAGAACAAGACTTGGAAAGATACATGTCCTTTTTATTTAGAATGGCCCTTTAAAGATATTGTTACTATGTGTCAGACAAAATACACTGACTATATGTTAAAAAAATTAGTCAAATAAAAAAGCCCCTTTCGGGGCTTTTTTAAAATGCGCTCAGTGCGGCATAATGCCAGCCGCCACCGTAATATACAGCAAGTCTATTATTAGCTTGGTCAATAGCTATGCTACCATCTAATATATTTTGTGTAGGCATTGAGGTACCGATAATAATATGTCCTCCGGGAACATATACAATAGACCCTCCCAATCCTGCTTGCACATAACTAGCACCATACACGATACCACCACTTAATACATTTCCACCAGTAACATTTCCTGTTGCAGTTATTTGTCGGTCAACGGTGACATTACCGGTGACTATTACATTACCCAAGTTAGCTGTTGCAGTAGTTTTGATGAGAGTACTTGCTATCAAGTTTGCACCTGATACATTACCATTAGTCGATATAGTTCCGGTAGTATCTATTGTTGTAAAGTTACCTGCGGCACGGGCTACAGCACCAATTGTACCGTTCACGTTGCCTAAAAGATTACCAGTAAATGTAGTTGCGGTGACGTTACCAATTGTAGCATTACCGGTAATTACTAAGTTACCAGTGCTTGATAAATTGCCACCGGATATATTACCTGTAGCACTAATTGGACCAGTGCTAACTACGTTAGCCGATGTTATTTTTGTATATGTTACTGTACTAGGTAATTCAACATTTATTGTACCAGTTGATGTTATTGGACTACCGGTTACTGTTAATGAACTACTAGTGATATCTAGTCTGGTTACTGTGCCGAATGTAGAATTAAAAGATGCGATAGTAATCTCACCTGTATCACCGCTTAATCTTATTCCTGGACCTGCATTTAATTTAGTAACACCGGTATTTTTAATTTCTATAGTACCGGCACTTGTGACGGGACTTCCGGTAACAGCAATTCCAGTGCCATTCGCAGTTACTGCAACACTAGTAACAGTGCCAGCAGTGCTGATAGGTGATATCTTTGTAATTCTACCGTATTCATCTACTGTTAGTGTAGGTGAAATATATTCTCCGGGAGCAAAATTTGCTGTAGTAGGAAAGGATGGTAATTCTATTGATATAGTACCTGCGCTAATAATTGGACTACCGGATAAAGTAAGTGAAGTGCTAGTTACATTAACGTTAGTTACACCTGCAACAGTACCGGTGCTGTTTCCTGATACACTTATGATTATATTTCCGGTAGTGTTATCTAGTGTTATTCCTGTACCGGCAGTCAATTTAGTGACACCTGTATTTCTAATAGTTAGAGTATTCCCGCTTGCAAGGGTACTGATTCCTAAACCATTTATAATTTCTGTGTATGGACTTGCGCTATCAAACAATGTATTAAAATTGTTAACTACTTTGCGAAAAGCAGTATATAGGTCATCACTACCAGTCGCCTGATTCTCTACCCCTACGGTGATTGTTTCTTTACCTAGAATTGCCATTTTTTATCCTTATCTTGTATTTATCGTATTATTTCAAAGTGTCCTAGCTACTACAATACCGCTAAATATTCTTTAAATTTAGTATGACGTTGCTGTACAACATGCTTTGGTTCATTGGCATTGATTGCTTTGACAACTTGTACGGTGTTATTAAAGTCGTCTACTTTAGGCCTAACTCGATTTTTCCAGTACCATAATGCAACTTTAGCACCAACTTCTAAACTATTACTAACTAGGTCAGGATGCTTTACTAGTCTATCATCACCAAATATCTGCTGACTGGCTTTGGTATAATTATCACGCCCTGTGAGTTGCATTGGACCACGACCTTTAAATAATTCTCCGTCACCTTTGACTTTATTACCTAATTGTTTTGCTAGAGAGCGATTTTTTTCATATCTATCAAATTTTTTCTTGTTGCCAACTTCTTTCATCTTGGAAAAGTCCCAGCTTTCATGTCTGGTTTGTGCCATGAACTGTGCTAGTTCTACACCTTTTAGTCCTGCAGCCTTGGCAGCAGTTTGCAGTGCGGCTTCAGCATCACTATTATTGCTTAATAATATAACTCCGTCTTCCTCATCATTTGAGAACTTTGGAATCATTGATGCAAGTTTATCTTTGAATGATTGTGCAGGTTGTGCAACTTTAGCAGGCTCTTGCTTAACAGTAGGTTTTACAGTAGCAGGCATTTTACTGACAGGCTTTGAATAATCAGGTACCTTTACTTGTTGTCCTATTTCTAATTTAGTATTACGATCCATCTTGTTGAGTTTGTATATCTCTAATGGATTTACATTGTTTTGTCTTGCTATACTGTAAACGGTATCTCCGGGTTCAACTATTTGTTGAACCATTTGAGGAACCTTTGCATTAGCACCCATTGCCATAGCGCCTGCCATTGCACCTGTTGCTAATGCAGATCTCCAATCTTCTTCTAATTCATCTTCTGTTACACCTTGCTTGCTTATTTCTTCTATATCTTCATCAGGAACAATGCGTGATGGAATAGATTTCACACCTAATAATTTATAGGCCCAAAATCTATGATGTCCATCTAATACTTGATAACCGTTTTTATATTTGCGAACTAATAACGGGGGAAGTTTAGCGCCCTGTTTTAGTCCTGCTACTATTTTTTCAACATTGGCTCGGCTTTTTGGTTGATTCATTTTAGCATCAGGCTCAAACCCCACTAGTTGATTAGCGGGTATATCTACTATGGCTAAACTATCAAATCCGGTGTCATCTACTTCAGCTCCAAAGTAACTGGGGTCTGTGTAGAGTTTTACCTTGCCCTCCGCTACACCTTGCTTACGTGTGTAGTTGTTAAAAGTTTGAACCTGCTTGATGATTCTTGGATCTAAGATAATACCTTGCTCTGGTTCGTTGTGTGCTATCCAGCCCTTGCCATAGTCATAAACACTAGTAAAGCCCAAGTCTCTTAATATTTTATTCCAACGAATAATAGTAGATTCATCATTCTTGCTTACTTGAATTAGGCAATTATAAATAAACCAATAAGGATCATTGTTGTATGTGCCTTCTTCTATTAATTGATTGATAACTTCTTCAGGACAATATTGACGCAGTGTTGCCTTTAATCTCTCAGGATCAACTTTTGTGTCCGGTGTCATTCGATGACTAGTATCGTATTGAAACACTTGTATGTATGGGAAATCATTACCCCATGGTAACTCCTCAGAACCATTGACCCAATCATTGACATACGCTAATGGATAAAAGTAAATGCCCTTGGGAGTATCCTCGCTGATGCCCTTGCCAGGATTAATACCTAGTTTGGGCAACATAGTCATGCTCAGACCCCACTCTTTTAAGTTTATGTATGGGCTGTTCAAAATGCTTTTAACTTCTCGACGGGCCGAATCGTATTTTCTATTCAGTTTTCCACCGGCTCGGGCTTCCCAAATACGAACATCTTCTCCGCGATTCTTTTGCCAGAAATACTCACCCGATTCTTTTCCCTGGTCTGCTATCTTTGTCACATCGTAACTTTTATGTATCTCGTAACCCTTGCTTTTAACATAGTCATACATTACTTTAGCTATGCCTTGACCTCTGTATTTGTCTATTACTAACAAATCTTGAGGATCTAATTCATTACCGTCACCTTTATTAAAGACGACTGACCCCATTTCACGACCCCAATCATCAAGTGCTGATGCAACTACTTCATAACCGTCATCTCTTAGTTTCATATGAACGCCATGGAACTCTTCCGTACGGCTTTCATTGTCCTCTACAATAAATTCTCTTGCTCTCATAAATTCTTACCCCACCTAGTGTTAATGTGACTCCAGTTCATTATCTTCCAAATGTTTTCTAAGTACTGTCTCTTATCAGCTTGATAGTCTAACGCCCAGGCATGTTCCCACCAGTCAACTAGAATAAGAATATCATCACGAACCTCGTGGTTAACAATAGTCTTTATCTCACCTGTATAACTCATATAAATCCAACCACTACCTTGTATCTTCATGGCTTCTTGTTTGAATTGTTCTTTAAAGTCTCTCCACCAATCATACTTACGTTTAATAATCCCCAGTACAGGGCCATTAGGAGTGTTATCTTCTTTTGGTGGATGAAACTGGCTGAAATAAATGTTATGCAGAACTGCGCCTGCATAGTTGAAATCTTTATCACCCTCACCCTTGTTGTATCGGGATGCATATCCATGGGCTAAATCCCCATAGTGATAATCTAGTGTTTTCTTACTAAGTACCGGATTGAGGTCGGAACGGTCATAGGATAGTTTGTTTATCTCTACATTTTTTGTTCGGGATTCACTGATTTTCTCTACAATATCGTACATAGTAGAGTATTTATCGCAACTCAGGTCACTTGTCTACAAGATTGTCTCTGAATATTTTCCAAGCATTTTCCCAAGACCAACGATAACTACCCTCTGAAACCTTACGTCTAGGTAGAAATAAACAATCAGTAACAGCTTGCTTTAAATCAATATTTAAACAACCAGTGATACCCTCATCTATTACATCTTCTGGGCCTGGTACAGGATATGCGGCTACAGGAGTACCACAGGCCATTGCTTCAATCATAACAATTCCAAAGGTTTCCCATTTGCTAGGAAACACAAACACTTCTGCATTAGCATAATATCGTGCTAGATCCTCACCTGTTTTAAATCCAGTAAAGTGTACATCTGGGTATTGCTTACGATATGTTTCTAGCATTGGTCCATCACCCACCATAACTTTAAGATAACCAGAATAATCCATTTCTAAAAATGCTTCCAAATTCTTTTCTTTGCTAACACGACTAACGCACACTATATATTTGCTAGTTGTTTCTACTCTATGACTTGGGTTAAATATTTTACGGTCAACACCGCGAGTCCAAGGAATTACGTCACCATCAAAGCCGTGTGCCCTTAACTCTGCCACCATTGTTTCAGTAGTAGTCAGCACTTTGCCACTGTGCTTATGAAACCATCGTACTAGAGGCCAAGTAACTGCCTCAGGAATGCCAAATAGGGCTCTAAGTCCTTCAGGGAACTTAGTATGATAAGCAGTATTGTACCTAAAATTATGTTTTGAAAGATATTTTCTAGCAGACAGACCAAGAGGACCCTCTGTGGCGATATGGATATAATCCGCACCGATCGCCTCAATCTTCTTGCCCATCTTCCTTGGATGGGCAATCTTGACTTCGTGGTAGCCAGGACAATCAAAGTAGCGGAAGTCCCCGGGAGTAATGTAAACAACGCTATAACCATCCAGAACCGCACAAGCCTCGATGTTTTTGTAAGTTGTGACAACGCCATTTATTTGATCCGGTAAATTATCTGTTATAATCAATATTGTTTTTGACATAAACCCTCCACTTTAAAACTCTTAAACTTTAATTCATACTTCATTGTTGACAATGTTTGTTCGCAAATCATTTGATTCGGAAACAATAACTCTATTCTTCCTGGTTGATCTTTTGGGTTGTTCATGTGTACTGCTATCAATATCATTAACCACATCGTCACTCTCCTTAGTCCAAGTTACTATTTCCCAACGACTATCGTGATGCTCTACTAATGCTGTACAGCTTTCTACCCAGTCACCGTCATTCATATATTTAACACCATCAATGTCTTTGATTTCTGCATGGTGTATGTGTCCACAGATAACTCCATCAAAGCCACGCTTCTTACAATACTTGGCTAAGTTTTCTTCAAATTTAAAAATAAAATCTACTGCTTTTTTGACTCGGTGTTTAAGAAACTGGCTAAGGCTAAAGTACCCAAAACCAAAACGATGACGAATCCAATTAATCCTAGTATTGAGTCTAAGAATGAAATCATATGCTTTATCTCCTAATATTGTTAGCCAGGGGGCTAGTCTTGTAATCCCATCAAACATATCTCCGTGTACTACTAGATAGTGTTTACCATCTGCACCTATATGTTCAATTTGATTGTGTATTTCGATTAAGCCAAAACTAAAACCATATGGTATCATTGGTCTTAGAAATTCATCGTGATTGCCTGCAATGAATATTACTTTAGTGCCACGCTTGGCATGACCTAATACTCTGCGTACTACGTTGGTGTGCGATTGTTTCCAACGCCATTTGTTTTGTTGTATTTTCCATGCATCAATTATATCACCGACTAGATATAATGTATCGCATGTATTGTGTTTGAGGAAGTTATTGAGTTTGCCTGCTTGACAATCTTTTGTACCTAAATGTACATCACTAATGAAAATAGAGCGATAAGTCTTTTGCATAAGCAAGTATTTATCGCCCGATATGTTACAGTATTGTTACAATACTATATCTTTACTAACGTCCATTTAGAATTAAATGACTTACCTTCGGCTCGGTGTTTAGCAATTTTGCGAAACTCTTTTTTACGTAGTTTTGCAATCTTTTCCGCATCGTGGTCGAAGCAAGCCCTGTATAACTCAGTAACTAATTTACTTTGTTTCATAGCCCACCTCCTTGAATAGTATTTATTACCTGCGGCGGGTAATACGACCTTTAGTTAAGTCGTACGGACTAAATTCAACTTCCACAGTATCACCTAATAAAATTTTGATATCATGCTTACGCATGCGGCCGCTAATATAGCCTACAATGGTAGGGCCGGTTTCCATTACTACTTTAAACATGGCGTTAGGTAATACATCTATTACCTTACCGTCCATCTTTATACCTTCTTCTTTTGCCATACTAGTTTCACTTCTCCTTTAATTATAGTGTGCTAAAGATTTGGCTTTCAATTTAGCCCACATAAATTTCTTCATCTCATTGTCATCTCTAGTGATGTATCCAAATGGTCCGGGGTCGGTCTCTCTATCTTTAATTACCTTTACTCCACCGCGAGAACCTTGCACCCATACTTTTTCACTGTATGAAATACACCTTTTAATTTTTGTAATATATTCTTGTTTAAAGGGGATAGAAATTACACCCTTAGGAAATTCAGGTATATGGTTTTTAGAAACTTGACAATAGTAGACAGTTCTACCCACGGCGCATCCTTGAAATTTCTACCGCTTGCTCGTCACTGAATACCGGTACTGCATTACTTTTGTGCATAGTAGCAATACCGATGATTTTGTCACCCGTGTATACCTTATGTACCGAGGCAGTTGAGCCGCCGGGGGTAACTTTGCTAGGGATATGTGCGCTAGTAAAACGACCTGCAGGAGCAGATAATTTGTATGTAAGTGTAGGAGCCTTGAGCGCCTTAGTACGTTTTTTTTCTTCGGCTTCAATGCCTTGCCGTTTCAATAACTCGTTCCATGATTGTTCTAAGTCACGGGCACGTTTGGCTTCTTCAGCATTACGGAACTTAACTTTGCCTTTGCGCTTGCCGCCAAGACTGAGCCATGGGCCCTCAAGATGCATAGTCATAATACGTGGGTCATAGTGTTAAACATGTACATATTATAATCTAAAACGGAATTACTGTCAAGTACTACTTTTTCAGTATAGCCCACATCTTTTCTTTCTCAATGATTTCGGCTTCAAGTTCCATGTATTGCTTGCGTAGTTCTCGCAAGTTGTCCCATTTCTTCTCTAATGCTTCATTTGGGCGCAGTATAGCTAATCGTTCTTCAATAGCTAATAATGACTCTTTAATTGATTTACCTTTAATAGCAATGTCACCCTCAAAAGTAACATCACCTTCAAACTGTGCATCACCTTTAATTTTTAATGATGTACCTGTAAGATTTGGATCGGTTGCAATGGTGTAAGTACCAGTACTACCGTTATTCATGGTACTACCCCAATTAATTCCGTTAGTATTTGGTGTAGAAACTATCCAAGGACTAGTGGTATTAGTAGTGTGTATAGATATAGATGGGACAGTACCAGTCGTGCCTGGGGGATTAATAACGTATGTCATTCCGTCGCTCTTTTAAAAATATAACGACCCTTATCATCTACTTCAATCTCAATGTTGTCATTTTCATTCCACCCTAATTTTTTTAATAACGGTGGAGGTATAGGTATAATCAAGTCACCGGTTTCTTGATCCGTATGTGACATAACCTCGTATCTTACTGGAACTTTTTTATCACTTTTGCTCATGTGTTATTGTAGTATTTTATTGTCAAAATGTCAACATCAATTTACCCAAGATAGGGTTCATAAATCTTTGTTAATTGTAATATGGTATGATTGGTACTTGCGTCACTATGTTTAACTGCTATGCCACTCGCTTCTGCCCAACTATTCAAATAGTAACTGAAATCATCTACTAACACATTGGCTTTACCGTTAATAGTAGCATATTTAAACTTACGTTTAGTGAAGATAGCATCTTGACTAGTACCAGGATTATGCTGGTCTAACCAATCTCTTTTAGCGTCAATGCTTGCTTGTTGTTCATTGCGTAACGGGGCACTTAAAACTGTAAATGGTATTTTGTTATCATGTAACCATTTAATGATAACTTGTCCACCTGGTAATGGATTTAAGTTACGGAACAAGTCATATACTAGTTTAGGTCCTTGTAAACTTAATCGGGTTATCGCTTCATTTTGGTCCTTGATATCATCCCAGTGTTTTACGTTCTCTAATTCTGCTACTCTTTGGAATAAATCGGCTTGAACCCCATCCATATCTAAGTATAAATGCGGCATTGGATTATCTATATCTTCCATCAATTCCTTAACTTTCATGTTAATATTTATCTCTGCATAGATTGTATCCTATTATTTAATAAATACTATCATAATAACAAAAATACGGGAGAAAAACATGACAGAAGAAAAGAAACCACTATCACGTAGTGAAAGGGAAGCACTTATCAAGGATAAAGCCGGATGGGTAATTGTCGTATTTGCGGCACTATTAGCTATTAATACCTATATAGGTGGTAGCAATAGTAGTAAAATATTGAACAATACCATTGAAGCTAACAATACTTGGAGTTTCTATCAAGCTAAAAGTATCAAGGGTACACTGGCAGAAATGTCACGTGATGATGCTCAAGCTAAAAATGATAAAGAAAAAGTTGCACGACTGCAAGCTAAAATTGACCGTTACGAATCTGATCCAGCAACAGGTGAAGGTAAGAAAGAGTTAATGGCTAAAGCACGTAAATTGGAAGATGAACGTTCGGTAGCTAAACTACGTAGTCCGTGGTATACATTTGCAGGTAGCTTATTTCAAATAGCCATCGTGTTATTATCGGCAAGTATCTTATCAGTTAATAATCGTCTATACATAGCAAGTCTTTGGGTGGGTGGTGTAGCAATGATACTTATGAGCCAGGCGATATGGCTTTGGATTCCTTCTGTAATATAATGATATGATAATACATGTCATTAATTTTAATATCTAAGGATGCCTTTGTTATAGTCATATTGGTATCAATAGCAGTTTTTGCTGTTGATGCCGGCTTACCTACAATTCAAAGATTCAAAGATACACTTCCTACGGGACTTACAATAGTTAACCACAGGGACACGAAATAATGGATCCGTTTACACTCTTTGCATTAGCAAACGGTGCGGTGTCCGCAGTTAAAGCCGGCTGTAAATTATATAAAGATATTAAGAGTGCCGCCGGAGATGTTAAAGACGTTCTTAAGGATATGGATGCACAGTTTAGTAAACTACATCCACCTGAAAAACCGGCTACAGTTGAACAACGCAATAATTTTGTAAAACAACGTAATGAAGTAGTTGTACTAAACAAGAAAGCTAATTCAGGTGAACATACCGGTGTATATTCGGAGATTGGTGAACATCTCGGAGCATACTATGACAACTTTTATAAATGTATGGCAGTATTTGCAGAAGAAGAAAAACGTGCCAAGACCGAAGTATATACAGGTGATGCTAGTTTAGGCAAGCGAGCATTGCAACGGGTATTAATGCGTAAACAACTACAACAAATGGAAGTAGAGTTACGTGAACTGATGATATATCAAAGTCCTCCGGAACTCGGTGCTTTATATACTGATGTAGAAGAAATGATGAAGGTAATGGGCAAAGAACAACAAATTCTTCTTACCAAACAACTTCAACAACAAGCAATAATAGATAAACGCCGCGCACTACGAATGAGACAACTCAGAGATGAATTTGCTACAGGCGTTGCTATAATAGTTGTAATATTTATTATGGGTGGTGTGTTTATGTGGGTAGCATATGACAGACAACAAAAATATCCACAATATGGTAATGGAATTTTTCCTAAATCAGAGGAACAACGCAGGGAAGACGCAATGCCAAAAACCTACATAGGAAGATAATTGTATAAAGGACAATACCATAAATAAAATGAACCCAACATATAAAGCATTATTAATAGTTTCAGGGACGATTGCCGGCGTGTTTATAGTTCCTGCAATACTAATAGTATTCCGAGATTTTATCTATGCCTTTATTTTTATAACATCAGTGTTTACTTGTTTTATTTTATTTGGATATTATACCTATCAAGAAATTTACCCAGAGATACTACGGAAACATCTAGAGGAAGAATCAATTATACACGGGTTCAACGGTGATCCAGAGAAGATAAGATTCTATCGGGCATTCAAGAAACACTTTGACGGGGATTTGAATTTAGAACAGTTGGAGAAGTGGTTGATTGACCATCCAAAAAAACATAAGTAAGTATAACGATATAAATATGTCATAGGAGATTATATGTCACAAACAATCGAAAAAATTATGGATAGAATCAAAAATTTAGGAGAGTATGAGGTATCCAGAGATATTCCTGAAGGTTTTAATTTTAATGGTAAAGTACCGTTTGATATAAAAATCAAGGGTAGCGTTGGCACTTTTAAAGTATTAGCAGTAAATATGAAAGAAGCTGAACAAGCTATAGCAAGGTATTTAGCAGAAAATACACAAGAGTGACTTGCCCCGAAAGGGGCTTTTTTATAGGAGAAAATTTATGAGTTGGTTTAACAGAAAACCTAGATTAAAAGAACCGCCCAAACATGTCCCGCATCATCGTAGAAGCCCAGTTTCTGAAAAGATGCTAGAGAAAGCAAAACTATCCGGACCACTAGTTGAGGAAAAAGCAAACAAAAAATCATAGTATAAATACTTTATTGGAGAAGTACATGACGCAATCAATACAAGATATTATGAATGATATGATGAAAATGCGGGAGTTCACTGTTGAAGTAGAAGTCCCTGTAGGTCTGTCATTAGACGGATTAGTTCCATATAAAGATACACCCAACAAAGGTTTATTTAAAATTTACGCACTTAGTCAAGATGACGCACAGGAAAAAGTATTGGCTCTAGTCAATAGCTTGGTATAATATATACTAATTATAAGCACCTAATATCCTACTAAATACGTATGAAGGAGAATAAAATGAATGAAGTTTACCGTAAACAAATTTTTAATTGGCTTAGCAACAACTACTGCCATTCTTGCTCCCTTGGCACCAAAAAATTTTAATATTAACATCACACTAGAAGCACCATCCACTGGTGCAAAAAAACCAGAATCCAAATATACTGTTGTTCAGACTAGATGTGATCTAGTTAATAAAACTACCACTGAGCAGGGGATGCAGGTATGTGAATACAAGTGCAGGGGCGGTGATAAAATTACAATATACAAAACTTATAGAAGTAACTCTGCCTTTTGCAAAGAAATAATAGATGAAAGTATCAAAAAAACAGAGAGAAACAAATAATGGAAAAAATATACAAATTTCTTAAAAAAACAATAATGCATCCTACATGGGGTTCTATACTGGTAATATTAATTACATTGAGCATGACTGTGGGCCTAGTCAATACAAGCGTAATATTGCTGAAAGTACTTGATAGTATAATACATTATCTTTTTACATAAATACTATAAATACTATATGAAATATTTTTCTTTACTACCATTAATATTTGTCGCTGAGGCACAGGCTCAGTCATTTGTATTGCCCTTTGAAGCAATATGCGATAATACCAGAGTGATTGTAGAAAAATTACAAAGTGTGAATGAAATTCCTATTAGCATGGGACTAGCAAACGACCAAGCAGGAACAACAATGACATTGTGGATGAATCCTTCTAATAAAGCATGGACAATCACTGCTACTAAAAATGAAACTACCTGTGTTATTGGCACCGGTGAGAGATTAAAGTTGATTAACTCTGGACCGATAATTTAAGTAATCATATACGCAATAAAGATGTAGGTAATCTGATGTAACATTTGGTCTAGACCAAGATGATTCCAAAAAGCAGGGGTAGTGATATCCCTGTTTCCATAATTCATTTTAGCCCAATCAACATGGTAATGAACGATTCCATCAACTATTGCCAACACAACTGCAAAGATAAAATAGGGAAGTCCAGTGACTGCAAGTATACACATCAATGTACCGAATGCATGTTTAGTACTGTGTCCAATACCCACACCATTACCGTATATGGCTTTACCTCTAACCTCATCATCAGTTTGTATTACGAAATCAATATACCAGTGTTTTAGTTGTAGGAACAATAGTAGAGTTATTACTGCGATAGTCATGTTTATTTCCGTATAGGTACATAGTCAACATTGGGTTGTGGACTATAATCTTTGGTTAATGAATTTCTAATTTCGTCACCATACTTTAAAGTTATATAGCTAAAAATTTTATCAATGTCTTTTTGAAAATTGTCTATGCCAATCTGCAAATAGTTTTCCCAACGAATTTTGTGTTTTACGACTTTTTTAAGATTAATATCTTTTAATATATCATCAAAATTATTTGATTCACGGTAGAAAGTATAGTATTTCATTTTTTCCAAAGTATAAAGTTGATGTAGTCTGTTTCTGATTCAAAGTAAAATGTGTACTTACCGGGGTGAAATCCAGCCATACCTTTTATATCATATCCCCAATCTGCAACACATTGAGTTTGACACCAGTGCATAACAGGTGCAAGCTGTCCAAACTTAATGTCAATTTCAGTTTTGTATTGTGTGTTGGGTGACATTGACTCCGCTCATGTTTAAGAAATTTATACCATCATTGCTACGATAAGCGTGACGGAATAAAACATTGTTAATACCACTTTGGTATATAAGTTTGGCACAGTCCAAACATGGAGCATGGGTAATAAACAAAGTAGCACCCACACCAGACTCGTTAGACTTAGCAAGTTTCGCAATCGCATTTGTTTCCGCATGTAATACCTCTGGTTTAGTTTTTAATCCACATGATACAAGACCTTGTGCTTCCTCATTGTACATTTGATATGGATATTTTTGTTTAAATTCTTCTGGATCAAGCCAAGCACTAGCACCTTCGTTATCCCATACAATATCTTCACATGTATTGTTCCATCCACTAGGCATGCCGTTATATCCTACGCTAACGATTCTATCATCTTTAACAATTATAGCACCAACTTTTAATCGTATAGCATAACTTAGCTGACTTGTTCGTTCAGCAACATCCATAAAATAATCAATAAACTTCTGTTTCATTTAACATACTTACAATATTCAACGTGTTTCATTGCATCTGTTTGGTTACTAAACATACTTAGTACTCTGTCTCTTATACCGAATCTTTTTTGAAAAGCTGTACCAAAACTTATACCTTTTAATTTTTCAAAAACATACTCTTTACAAAATGTAGTATACTCATTTTTACTGATAGGTGTAAAATCATTATCTTTATACGCATCCCTAGATAACGTAGTCACCATATGTCCAAATACATTCATATTAATCCCAAAGACTACGAAAATACTTACCAAACAAATCAAGACCTTCTTGAATGCGTTCTTCATGTTTCATATGACCGACATGGTCATACCAATGTTCGTCTGGATTCTTGTCAACCATTTGATATGTTGCTTCTAACTTACCAGTTACTGGATTTGGATATGTTCTATCAGTCTTAACCCAATCATATTCACCTTTGCCGTGATGATATTTGTCATCATAATCTTCATATGCAAGTTGTCCGAAACTCCATATCATTTTGTCTAATACTTCATCCCAACCCAAAGCACCTGTCTTCCATGCATCATCATGTGTTTCTTTATAGAAATCAAAACTACCCTGGTCACTATAATCTTCTCCACCGACTTCTACAAAATTGCCAGGTATCCCATGTTTTTTAGCCTTGAGTTGCAATAGCATTGGGTAGATGATTTGTGCAAGTGTCCTATCCATGTTCCATGTATCCCATGGATCAAGTTGTATGTCAATTTTTTGATTGCCAAATTTTGGAAACTTACCGATTTTAATCTTCATGTGTTTTTCACCACACCGTCAACAAACCCAAATACTTTGTTATTGTGGGACACTGCGGCGTACTTGATGTTTTTAAGTTCTTGTGATAATTTTGCCAGTTCTTCTATCGTTTTGGCTTGACAAATAAATGTCTTATCTTCATGGTTATACAGATATAGCATATCATTAAAACTTTCAATAAACAATTTATGAAGTTCGCACTCCTCATCTTCATCATATGAAGTGGTTCCTTCATTCTCTGCAAGTCTTATTAAGATTTTAGATAGTTTATGTATTGCAGCCATACCACCAGTAACAAACCCTAGAATAAAGGTCGCTAATAAAATAATTATTTCCAACATAAAGTCTTTCTTTATATTATTTATTAATTGTAAGATTGGACCATTGTTTCAATTTTTCAAATTTTTTAAGTTTTGCTTGTTGAATGCCTTCTACAGTGACTCCGACGTTTAGGTCAGTGAGTAATTCAATCATAGCCATCAAGTCACCAATTTCTTCTTCTAGCATATTAATGTTAGTGCGTTCTTTACCGGGCTTGAGTTGATCCGGACCAAAACGAAAACATTTACTAATTGCTTGGGTAACCTCAGCACATTCTTCTTGTAGAATAAGCATTACTTCTCGTAAATCATCATTCATTTTTATTTGTCCCATGTATTCAATTCTGTAACAATATCTTCTAACTTCTCAGTAACTTCCCATGTACCATGAGGTGGCGCAAACACCAATGTTACGTTTTCTAAAATACCGCTTTCTCTGGTAACAGTTGTATTATATACTGAAACAATTTCAGATATTCTAACTGCTACTTTACTTCCCTTATGGGCTTCGCTTGCGTTTGTTAGTGTGATAAACATTTAATCTTTCTTTTTGCTCATTGCAATTTTTGGTTCAATATACCGTGTATGGTATTCTTTATAATTTTCTAAATAATTTTCGTGTTGGATCCACTGTGTTCTTTTTCTATTTTTCTCAATCATAAATCCCCAATCACGTGTTTGTGGACCCATAAAGAATAGTGTAGTTGCAGGACCTTTTTCTGCATCAAGTTCTAACCAATGAAATTCGTTTGAACCTCGAATAATAATACTTCCCGGACCACGCCATGTCTGAAATTCTGCAAACTTTCTACCCAAACTGTCAAACACAGGTGTATGTTCCCAATAACCACCTTTCAACACAATAGTCATATAAGGCCAAGGATGGTCATGAAAAATAGGATCATCGCTTTTTACAATTGTATGTAGTGTAATGTTAAATGGAAACCACTTGCGGTCTTTGAGAAATAAATAGTATCGGTGCATATAACTTTCACCGGTACGTCTATCCGGGATTAGACGGTAACGACCTAATTTATTCATTATCCTGCGAAAAAAACTCATTGAAATAACACTCCTTCGTGTATTATAACACAAAATTGATTTATTGCAAATAGAAAAAGGGCAGTAATGCCCTTTTCTTACTGCCAAGTTTGATTAAACTTGTTCAGCCAATGCACGATAGCCAGCGGCTACTACTGCACGGGTTGGTGTACCCAAACGATACTTGGTAAAAGTTTGACCAAGTTTGTTTGTACGCTTGTTAGCGTAAATTGCAAAACCGCTGAAACGCAATGCGCTTACGGATGCAGTTGGATTAGCAATCCCAAAACGATGGGTAATTTGCTTTGCGGTGAGTTCTTCACCTTTACGTAGGGCTTCAATAAGAGCCTGTGATTTAGTCATATTCATTTTAGTTTCCTTCTAGATTGTTTCGTTGCGACTAACAACGTATACGAATTATAGTACAAAACAAAAGTAATTACAATATAATATGGTCAGATCAGTCATTAATCTTTCCCTTTTTATCAGGTATAGTGCTAATAGATCCTTCTACCCCTAGTTCAGTAACAGAAACTGTAAGGTCGGAAGGAAGGAATCTATATAAAAGGTGTTCAATATCTAATTTAGTTTTTCCTGATTTGCCAATGTTTCTTAAGAACATAAGACTATTATGATATGACTGTTGAACTTGCCTAGTGATTACTGTTGGCCATGACCATAACCTTGTCATATAACAATAGGGAATGTTATCAACCAACTCTGGTTTGAATTGACTATAGTATCTTTTGCTGATAACAATTTTACCACTAAACTCTGGATCTTCGTAACCGGTAGCATCAAATTCATCATTCAATATATATCTACCGGACATTTTGTGTATCCTATCTATCCCCGAGAAATAGTTCTTCTCTAAACACAACTTAAATACTCCCAAAAAGCAATAAAGTTCAGTATACGACTTTACAATATCCCAATTACCTAATTCAATATTTCTTTCATACATCTCTTTAACATGCGGATCACTGTCATACGTTACTAACATGTCACAATTAATATCTAAAATATTTCTTTGTTCAGGTGTAAGTGTAAAGGCAGAACACTCAACAATGATAATAACAACATCAGGTACTTTTGCTTTAATACTTTTAATTGTATCCAGTGTTTGTTCCAAACGTTCTTCATTAGAAAATTCACCTATCGTAGTGTTAATGGCACTTGATACCATAAAACAATGTTTCATAATTTAATCCTTTAATCCTTTACTGTTAATCCGCTGTTACCTAACTTACCACTAACACCAATTGGGGTGACCTCTTGTAACAAGTTGTCAGGTAGTAAAAGGTATAAAAGGTGTTCAATGTCTGCATACCTTTTATCTCCGATTCTGTCTGTGAATTCTTTAATTGCAGTTTCATAGAAAACCATAATTTTCTCGTTATACTTTATAGGCCAAGACCATAATCTTGACATATGTTGATACGGTATACCGACATAATCTTCACTAAATTGTGACTGATACTTCTTAGATATAAGAATTTTATCAGGTGCTTGCTCATGTAATGATAAGCTAAAGTCTTTATTCAACAAGTATCTTCCGGACATTTTGTATACACGATTGACACTGGTCAATAAATCGGCATCACGTAGCATTTGTAAGCCACGATAAAAACACAGCATCTCGGTTAAATTTTTAACAATGTCCGGGCTCTCGTTATTATTATGAATATATTGAACATTGACATCAGTGCTAAAATTGATAAGATAATGTATCTCATCTTCCAATTCTTTAACAATATATTCATCCAGTGGAATTCCAGATGCCTCAATCACTACAATCATGGCATCCGGAACTCTAGCTAGAATACTTCTAACCGTCATCAAGGTTTGTGACAACCTTTCTTTTTCTGAGTTTACTTTAAATTTAGTTTTAACTGCACTAGTTACCACAAATAAATGCTTCATACTTCCACATATTTTAACTGGAAGATATCAGCATGTTCATCATGACCGGCGTAACCCCTTGGGTTACACACGATACGTGTATCACCGATCATATAGTCAAACGGCATATGTGTGTGTCCATGAGTCCACAACTTGACTTGAGGGTGATCCAAAATGAATTCACTCAAATCACTATGATAGCCGCCATTCATCAAGAAATCATTTTTATACATTTCATGTATGCTTTGATGACTTGGTGAATGATGCCCAACAACAACCACTTTATCTTCCTTCATATTACTTAGTACAATCCTGAAGTACTGCAAAGTTTTCTTGTGGCGCATAGCAATATGAGCAGGACGCAATTTAGTGTATCCAAGTTCATCATTACGAATTATCCGAAAGTCATTCATCATATCGGTCAAGGCATGCATAGTCAATGGATCACCCTTATTGCAGTCTGTCCACAATGTGGCACCAACAAAGGACACTTCATTGATAACCTTAATATTGTTTTCCAAAAAGTAAACATTGGGAAACTTTTGGCATTCCTCACGCAGGTGGTCCAAACTAGCCTTCCAGCGACCATGATAGAATTCGTGGTTACCAGCAATGTAAATTACATGCGGGAATTGAAAGCTACAACGGCTAAGAAAGTCACGGAATCGTAGTGCAGCCTCTTGTCTGCGCCCTAAGTTAGGGATGTTGACTGGATCATTTGGATGTGTGGGCGGATGATTATGCAAATCTTCTGCAATCATAATATCGCCGCCGAGGATCAGGACCTCTGCATCCTCTTCGTTCTTAAGAATGATGTCCTGAAACTCTAAATGTAAATCACTACACACTGCTATTTTCATTTTATTCTATCCATGTCTCAATACAAAAAATACCTTGTCTGTATCAATTTTTACTTTATTTAAATTACCTGTTTTATCTAGAATGTATTCTATATTATAATTATATCTTTTCTTAGCCCATTCTTGCAGGATTAGTCTGTTATCTCTTTTACCACTATTCCAATCTTTTGAATTATTTTTAACCATTTCTTCTAGTAGATTAAAAAAGGCAAGTCCGACATTAGATGACGTTGGGTCTCCTGACATTTTTACAAAAAACATTGCTTATCCAAATAATTTATGCGCTAGAAACATCCCCAAATAAATGAATGTTACTATAAAGGGGATTCCAGTCACAACTAGTGCCCCGATGACCATTGGGAATGTTACCCAATCATATTTATTAAGTTTAAACTTGTTCATTTTCTTTTTCCATTTCACTGATTAATAGATTAGCAAATTGCTGGCAAAAAATATTAAACCACAATTCATCAAGCACTTCTTTGGGTGCTCCTGCCTTCAAAACCAATTGTTTTAATTCTTCATTCATACCAACTCCTTAATGTGTTTGCAACTACCACGAAATGTGTATCCGGGACATGTACATGTTTTGTCTGCGGTGTCAATACTATATATATTACCCTTGCTACCGGACACTTTGATGACTGTAGATTTTTCTTTTATCTTTTTGAAAGGATTAACTTTCAATGACTGAAATTTACGACCACGCTTATCGATAGTAATCGGTTTATTAAAGTAGAATGGAGTAGTAGAACCAACCTTGATGTATGCAAGCATTTTGGTACCGTCAAGTAGATAGGTATGATTAGCAAGGTTGCTATCATTCCATACTGTTGTTTCTACTACTGCTTCCATTAAACTTCCTCAGTTACTTTAGCCAATTCTTCTGACAACAAACGCAATTCAGTATTGTTTTGGTCAAACATATACCAAACACCGTCTTTCATAATGTAGCAAAACTCACACCAAGACTCGTTGAAATGTTCAAGCAAAGATTCTTTGCTGGTGTGTGTGACAAACTCTTGACCTTTTTCATCACGGTCACGACCATAGAATGTAGTCATGTTGCCATACTTATTTTCCCATGCACTTGGAGACATACCGGGAACGTCAAACGCACTGAAGGGGTGTTTTCTACCAATGTTAGCTTTGAGACTAGAGATACTACCCATTGCAACAAGGTTGTTTGCCTTAGGTGAATCATAGTGTTTTTGCAAAATACGACCATTGTGCGACAGATAGCCATCCCAATGACAATAAACTGTTTTGTAATTGTCACCATGAACAACTGCGATAAGTGAACGTGTACCCATTTGCAAACTCCTGTTGTTAACTGAATAAGACTATATTATATACCCAAAGTGATTTATTGTCAACCTTTTTAGTATGTCTCTTTGATAATTGAAAATTCGTCAGCTGGGTATTTTGCTAGAAATTCCTCTGATTTCACATATTCATTGTATGCCTTAGCATCAAAAAACATCCTATGAAACACAGTTTTAAACTGCCCTTTTACGGTTACTGTTAAGTACACCGATTTTGCTTTACCAGCCATTATTTTTCTCCTTAAACCAGATCAACTTGCACTTGTTTTCCACGTATTGTAGTACCGATGCCTGAAGGAATGGGCTTTCTAGTAGCCTCTGCCATACGGCGCTCATACGACAATTTTATCAATGCTTCCCAACACAGTACTCGGGCGTTAACGGTAGCAAACATTTCAGTCATTTGCTTGATGGTCATATACATACCGATATCGTTTTCAGAGCCATCGCCTTTGAAAATCACACGGAATTTTTGTGAGTTTTTCAGACCTTCGATAACTGTTTTTGTACGCATTTTTTAGCTCCTTTAATCAATCAATACAAGTATTATATACCCAAAACGATTTATTGTCAAGCCATTTTGTATGATTTTATGAATTCAGGACCAACATCTAGACTAACAAAAGTATCACCTTGCATACCTTGCTCAGAATAAGAAACATCAGTACCTAATTCTAGTCTAGAAAGTAATACTTTTACATTACTTAAAAATTCTTTATCCGTATAGATTAGGCCGTAAACATTCACATTCCAAGTATCAGGGCTAAAGTGTACCCTTAGTTCACCAAACTCCCAATCATCAGATGTATACGAAAGTTCTAATCCGGTAACTAGTACTGTTTTAGCCAGGTTAGACCAATAACCAGAACCATCTGTACTCAAATTTGTATTAACTTTAATCATTTCAATCCCTTTAATCAACTGAATAAGACTATATTATATACCCAAAGTGATTTATTGTCAACCTTTGGATATGAGATAAAAGTACTACTTTTTGAGTACATCAAAAATTGAATTTTGTAGAAGGGAGACCTCGTCACGGTCAACGTAAAAATCGGTACGAGGATCATAGTACTCACCTGCTTTAGGATCGTAGTACAGAACCTGACCATTGGGGTAGTGAAACGGACCCTCGAGACCTTTACGAGGACCGTATTCTTTGTTATGCTTGAAAACAATGTAAGACATGAAAGCTCCTTTTCACTACAGAAGCCTCTATTGTATACCCAAACCAATTTATTGTCAACCGCGTTTTGTAACTATTTCGTCTACTAATCCATAGTCAAGTGCTTGTTGGGCGCTCATGTAATTATCACGTTCCATATCAAGTTGAAGTCGGTCAAAATTCATACCCTTACTATTATGATTAACATAAATTTGAGTAAGATTCTTTTTCATTTCAAGCATTTCGGTTACTTGAATAAGCATATCAGTTGCTTGACCACGTGCGCCACCTGAAGGTTGATGAATCATATGGCGTGCATTCGGTAGAATAAAACGCTTACCTTTCGCACCTGCTTGTGCGAGTAAACTGCCCATGCTACATGCCTGACCCATTACGATAGTATGAATATCGGGCTTAACAAATTGCATAGCATCATAGATTGCCATACCTGCTGTTACACTGCCTCCGGGACTATTGATATACATTGAAATATCTTTGTCAGCCTCTGACTCTAAGAATAACAATTGGGCAACGATAAGATTTGCCATTTGGTCGTGAACCTCACCCTCAAGTAAAATTACACGGTCACGCAATAAGCGACTGTAGATATCATAACTACGCTCACCTTTTGCTGTTTGTTCAACTACGATTGGTACTAAACTCATAAAATTTCCTATAGAATATGAGTTAGTATAACAGATTATTTGCTGTTATGCAAATTTTTGTTTACCGTTTTCCACGACCCACATTACCAACTGGTCTGTCGGATAGCTTAACTACTTTTTCGGGTTCTACGGCTTGTTGTGTGCCGGCTGCAATTTCGGCATCGACTTTATCACTAGATATTACATCACCTGAATGTCCGTCTGGTCCAGGATCATCATAGTCATTTGAATCACGTCCTAATTTGAAACTGAATCCAGCACTACTAGGTTCTACTGCACTAGATTTATTTTCCATAGTAACCACACCTTCAAGTTTTGAAGGCCACTGTGTAGCGAATGTAATCTCACCGTTTGAATGGTAATCAGTATATTGCTGAATAAAATTCATTTCTAAAACTTGTAAAATAGTATCTGCAAATTCCGGGATAACTGCTTTACTATTAACTACTTGTGCAATAGTCTTTTTAATGACATAAACCATTTTTCCACCATCGCTGGCTTTTTCACTATGAACAGTACTTAGTAACGGTTGATAAATTTTAGGTAGACCCAATGATTGAATACCTTTTTCATTTTTTTGACCTTTTATGCTATTGATACTTTCAATACATTGTTGTTGTAGTCTCGGAGCTTTAACTGAGAAGGGTAAAAACTTATGCCACACTTTGGGTATGCCATTTGAATTAACTGAAAATAGAAAATCCATAATTTTAAATGCCTGTACAATTGTACTTGGACCAGTAATATCTTTACCAGCTTGGCATAACTCAATTAATGTGATTGCATTTTTTAATTGTTGATTACGTTTGATTTGTGGGCTTATCTTTAATCCTGAAATTGCAGGAGCTGCCCCTCCACCTGTACCTTTACTACTGATGTTTAAACTATGACTTGTATTTGGATTAGTAATAGTTGCATAACTATCAGCAATATTATTGTTTGCGGCTGAGGGGAAATTAAGAGTTAAATCTCCTATATCCCCGCCTAGCCATTCAATGAATTGTTTCTTTCTAGGGAAACGTGTACGCTCATACAATAACGCAAGTACGCCTAAATATTCACCTGCATAATCTACGATAGCTTTACGTTCTGATTCTTTTTCTTTTGTTAAAAACTCAGGTGGCAATTGAACATATTCTCCGGCAACAATATACTCGGCTAATTTAATAACTACCTGACCGTAATCTGTTTTTTGTAGTATTGAATTACCGGCAATAGTCTCGTACAAATCTGTTGCTGAAATATCTCTATCAGTAATTCTAATCAAACTTGGTTTTAATAAAACAGACTCTTTAGTACTTCCGCCAAATTCTTCATTCTTTGCTAAACGCGCCATTGGAATTTCTTCCCCGTCACGTGTTATAATAGTTGTTTTTTCGCCCGTAAACAATCCATCATTTTTCAGTTTAGTTAATCGTTTTGCTTCTTTGGGGTCAATGAAAATTTCTGCCCCACTCACGTTGTCAACGAACGGTTGATTAGTTGTTATTTTACTAATAAGCAATGCCCATCTCGCTGGATCTTTGATAATTTGGGTTGGCGTTAAGCCTTTAGCAAAAAGTGTTTGAGGAGCATTTGGATCCTTCTTTGCGGCTTCTTCTAGGTTTTCTAATAATGTTAATAAATCACGCATAATATGTATTTATCTAGAGTTAGCACTTAAACAAATCTTGATGTTTAAACCATTTACGCATACTATGTGAAGTTTTTAATGGGATTCCGTATCTTTTCATTCTGTCCCTAAATCTAAAGAATGTTGGACCGTGACTCATTAAAAATGCTTTCCCCTTACGATATCTTTTTGGGCCTTCTACGTCCCATTGATGTTGATGGGCCATTTCATGTGCGATTACAGTTACAAACCATTGCGGACAGAACCATTTATCCATGAGTTCTATCTCACATAAACTTCCGGTTTCATAGGGAAGTATGTCCCCTAAACACATTCCCCAATATTTCCTACGCCTAGGCATTATGTATATATCGGGCATGTGCAGTTCGCTATAGAATACTTTCTCATTTAGCAACATATACACATGTCTGGCATCATTTAATGTTGGTCTAAATAGTAGTCTTTTTTGGTTACTTATTGACGGTAACGGGAGATCCATGATATCGGGCAAAGAGTATTCAGATAGTTTAAACATATAGATATTTAGCAAAAAAAAATACTATATGGTTCTCCCAATCTAAATACATGTACAAGGAGAAATTATCATGGAATTGATTATTGGTGCTATCGTTATCGTAGTTGTTGGATTTTTGATATTTAATCGTAAAAAATCAGAAGAAACCCAGCAAACATTTACTGAAGTAAAAACTGAGGCTACCGCCGAAGTTGCTAAAGTTGAGGAAGAAGTGGAGGCTGTTGTCGCTAAGGTTGAAGAAGTCAACCCTGAAGTTCCAGCAGTTGCTAAAAAAGCCAAAACAACGGCAACAAAAGCCAAAGTAGCTGAGGTAGCAACTACAGTTAAAGCTGTTGCAAAACCAAGAGCTAAAAAAACTCAATAATGTGACTATACACACATTGAATTTGAAATAGGGCCACTGGCCCTATTCCAATAAATAACATATGGTATTCGGATTTGACATAATAAGTGATTTATATATCACTGACCAAAAAACATTTGATTGGGAATACAAACCTACAAGTTTGTATTGCTTGATTCCGGGTAATATTACAAATGACGTTTATATTTTATATAACGTTCTAAAACACCTCAGTAAATACTACCAGGGAGTATTTTATATTGATGGATCATTGGACCACAATTTTATATACGAAAAAGAGTTAGTAACTACTGAAATTGGAAAAATATGTAATAAAATTAAAAATGTAGTATACTTGCACAATAACGTAGTTGTAGTCGATGGTATTGCTCTATTAGGAGTTAACGGTTGGAACAACAACATAGCTGTAAATACGGATGATGATAAGTTCCAAATAAAATCTTACAAATATGATGATTTACTATACTTGGAAAAAACGGTAGAACGAATGCAGTTACATGTAGACGTTAAAAAAATTGTTATAATATCTAATAGTGTTCCTACAGATAAATTATATTTTGGGGAAGCTCCTTCAAATGAAGAAGATGTGGATTTAACTATGATTTTGGGTGCTGATACTGAGAAAAAAATTCACACATGGGTTTTTGGACACCATAAAAAAATAGTTGATACCACTATAGACGGTATCAACTATCTTAATAATCCCTGCTATGATAGAAATCCATATTATGCTAAACGCATAAATGTAGAAATTTAACGTTCCTCAGCTTCGATTTTTACTTGTAGTGGGAAACCCTCGCTACGTGCATCCAACGTGACTTCAATACCCTTTTGTTCTGCAATTTCGTAGGGCAATACCGCAACAATAGCACTTCCGGATGCATGAATCCCGGTAGTAATATTTTCAGCGGTGTCACTAGTATAGTTGAAATGATCTATTAAGCTACGTACTACAAAATCCACACTAGTATGGTCGTCATTCATATAAATCACCTTGAACATAGGTGGTTCAGTAACTTTAATATTGGGTTTAATTCTAATTTTTACATCTGTTTGAGACATGATTTCGACCTTTAAGAAAAGTGTGCAGTTTCCCGCACACTTGTATTTACGATAAATCTATTATACTATTTATTATAGTTTATTACAATCTTCTTGGGTAGTTTATCTTCGGGAATTTTTCGTTCTAGATAGACAGTTAATACGCCGTTTTTGATGTTTGCTTGTATAATTTCTACGTGTTCGTTAAGTGGAAACTTTTGTGTAAAGTTTCTGTGACTCAACCCACGATAATAATATACATACTCATAATTGGTAGGTTCATCTTTAAGATATTGCTCACCCTTAATTATTAATACACTATTTTCTACTGTAACTTCTATTTCTCCTTCATCAAACCCGGCTACAGCTACTTCAATAGTAACTGTATTATCACCTGTTTTGATAACGTTATGTGGAGGATAGTTTCCGTGTTGACTTGCACTTATACGCATGATCTCGTCAAACATGTTTTCAAATCCAATACCAAATTTATGTATGGTAGGTATATCTAGTGAACGTAATGAAATTTCTCTTGTCATTTTATATCTCCTTTAATAAGCAAGATTACTGTTGGGCCCACCCTATGTAGCGCCCAACTTTAAATTAGGAAGTTGCTTCAGCTTCCTTAACTTCTGCATCAACCACATCGTCTTTTTTCTTTTCAGCTTCTTCAGCATCGTGTTTGGCTTTTGTGATTGGTCCAATTGCTTGGTATAACTCAGTAACTTTTTTGTTGATATCTTCAACATCTTCAGTCACTAATGCACTTTCTACTGCATCAATAGCTTTAGATGCAGTTTCTTTTTCTTCGGCTGTGACTTTATCACTGTATGTGTTAAAGTCTTTACGGAAATTATTTAGTGTTGATTCTGCGCCATTACGCACTTGAATCAATTCAACTTGTTTCTTGTCCGACTCAGCATTTTCTTCTGCTTCACGAACCATATTTTCAATATCAGCCTCAGATAAACCACTATCACTCTTAATTGTGATTTTGTTTTCTTTACCTGTACCTTTATCTTTTGCACTGATATGCATAATACCGTTAGCGTCAATATCAAAGGTTACTTCAATTTGAGGCATACCGCGTTGTGCTGGTGGAATACCATCTAAGTTAAAATCACCTAGAGTTTTATTGTGCTTGAACAATTCACGCTCACCTTGACCAACACGAATAGTTACTGCAGGTTGATTGTCATCTGCGGTACTAAATGTTTGTGAAGCCTTAGTAGGTATTGTAGTGTTCTTTTTGATAACTTTAGTGAATACACCACCCAATGTTTCAATGCCCAAACTTAATGGAGTAACATCTAACAACAATACATCTTTACGGCCACCACCTAAAACATCACCTTGAATTGCAGCACCTGCGGCAACTGCTTCATCAGGATTAACATCTTTACGGGGTGATTTACCAAAGAAATTCTCAACCGCTTCTTGTACTTTTGGCATACGTGTCATGCCACCAACTAGAATAACTTCGTCAATATCACTATTACTTACACCAGCGTCACGCATGGCAATTTTGCAAGGTTCAATACTGCGCTGGATTAGTTCATCAACTAGGCTTTCTAGTTTGGCACGACTCAGTTTAATGTTTAAGTGTTTAGGACCGGTAGCATCTGCTGTAACATATGGTAAGTTTACATCAGTTTGGGCACTAGATGATAATTCAATCTTAGCCTTTTCTGCTGATTCTTTTAGTCGTTGCAATGCCAACACATCTTTGCTTAAATCAACTCCTGAATCTTTCTTAAATTCATCAATCAAATAATCCATGATGCGTTGGTCAAAATCTTCACCACCTAAGAATGTATCTCCGTTTGTTGAAAGAACTTCAACTTGTGTGTCACCATCAACATTGGCGATCTCAATAATTGACACATCAAATGTGCCGCCACCCAAGTCATACACTGCAACTTTACGGTCACGTTTCTCTTGTTTATCTACACCATACGCTAATGCGGCTGCTGTAGGTTCGTTAATAATACGCAACACTTCTAGTCCAGCGATACGACCTGCATCTTTTGTTGCTTGACGTTGACTGTCATTAAAATATGCAGGTACAGTGATGACTGCTTGTGTAACTTCATATCCAAGATAATCTTCCGCAGTCTTTTTCATCTTGCGTAGTACTTCTGCCGAAATCTGCGGGGGTGCTAACTTATCGTCATTTACTTGAACCCATGCATCACCGTTAGAATTTTCAACGATAGTATATGGCATCAAGTTAATATCTTTTTGTACAGCCTCTTCTTTGAATTTACGACCAATCAAACGCTTTGCGGCATAGATTGTATTCTTTGGATTAGTAACTGCTTGACGTTTAGCACTTGCACCTACAAGAACCTCATCATTGGCATAGGCAACGATTGAGGGCGTAGTTCTAGCACCTTCACTATTTTCAATTACTTTGGGGATTCCGTTTTCAATGACGGCTACACATGAATTTGTGGTACCTAGGTCGATACCGATTACTTTGCTCATAATTTTCTCCTTTGTTAAGCAAGACTTTTGTTATAGACCCGTTAGGCATCTACAACTATATATATTTTACACTGTTGTGCAAAATATACAACTATTTAGGTTAATACAGTTTTTTGGGTAATTGTTGGTCACGTAAATGTTTTTTCCAGCGGCTCTTGGCTTTGCTTTTATCAATTTTACGTTGTGTAGTAGGTTTGACAAATTCTTGGCGATCACGGACTTCTTGTAATAATCCGGATTCTGTGATTTTCTTTTTAAATTTACGCAATGCTTTTTCAACATTTCCGTCTGGTCCTACTATAACTTTTCTTCCTGGCATATTGTTGGTTTAATAACCTGCTCCTTATCTATATTTAGCTTAGTTATGTTTTTATCACGATATCCCCTAGTATTAAACATATGACACATCAGCACACGTTCTATTTCGCTATGTAATCCTCGGGCACCAGTTTTTAATTTTAATGTATTTTCTGCTATTTGGTCCAATGCATCATCAGTAAATATTAACTCAATATCATCTAAACCCAATAGATACTTATACTGACTTATGTAGTTATTTTTAACATCGGTCAATATATGAATTAATTGTTCTTTGGTTAGATTTGCTACACTAACCGTAGTAGTGAATCTACCTACAAATTCTGGAATCAATCCAAATTTAGTAAGATCATCTGGGGTAACTTCTGATAAGTCACCTTCAACTTTATTATCTTTAATACTTGCACCAAACCCAATACTAGTCCCGTCAGTACGTTTTGAAATAACATCTTTAAGACCTACAAATGCCCCACCTGCGATAAACAATATATCTTTGGTGTTTACTTCATTCATATCATTTCCGGGATGTTTTCTACCACCCTGACCTGATACTCGGCAAGTTGTACCCTCTACCATTTTAAGTAATGCTTGTTGCACACCTTCACCGGATACATCTCTAGTGATACTTGCACCTTCACTCTTTCGTGCAATTTTATCAATTTCATCAATAAAAACAATACCACGTTCTGCTAATTTAATATCGCCACCGGCAGCATTAATAAGCATATTAATCATAGATTCAACATCATCGCCTACATAACCGGCTTCTGTTAAACTAGTAGCATCGGCCACTACAAAGGGCACTTTGAGATATTTGGCGGCTGTCTTAGCAAGTAACGTTTTACCACTACCAGTAGGACCCACAATCAACACATTACCTTTTTGTATTTCAAGGTCCTTTGGTGGATTATTGATTCGCTTATAGTGGTTAGCAATAGCTACACTCAAAACAATCTTAGCACTATCTTGCCCTATAACATGTTCATCTAAGTATTCTTTAATTGATTGTGGATCAAATTTAGGTATTGATGTATCTTCGGGGTCTTTTTGCTCATCTATAATTAGATCCTGGCATAATTCAACACAGTCACTACATATAGATACGCCCTCACCGACAACTAATTTTTTTACGGCTTCTTTACTGGCGCCACAAAAACTACAGTAATTAATTTGTTTTGCTTCTTCTGTCATGTAATTACTTATCAGAACTTTTAATTCCCAAATAATTAATTACATGTATTGTCTGGTGCAAGTGATAAGGTTACTTTACTCATGTTCTGTAATTCGTTTGATAATTTACTACCATACTTCACTGGTATTTCAATAAAACCCTCATCTAGCATATCACCAACAAGGAACCTAGAATTACTATAATTATTGATAGTATCTACTCGGTGCCTAAATCCACCATAGCATTGCGTATAAATTGTTCGATTATTTTTATCTGTAACTGTAGCCTTAATCATTACGGTGTATGATATTTTTTGTGCTATAGAATTTACCAAATAAGAATCATTAAACCAATATACACGGCTCCCACCTAGCCAATCATTTGGTCCTTTATACTTCACTGTTATAGCATCGGGACTACCCTGCTTACCGTCTTGTACAATACGTAACGATTCCATAAAGGCTTCTACCCATTCATGATTCATAGTAACTTCAAACGGAACTTTTAAGGTTAAATTTCTTTTAGAATCAATCATTGTCTCAGTAGGAAACTGTTTTAATATATATCCATTGGTTAGATAACTATCTAGTACTGGTTCAATTGCTTTGAATCCGGTGACTTTATTATTTTCGTAACTTTTAAATTTATCACTTATCTTTTTACCTTCGATTACACCACCGGTGGTAGATACACCTAGCAATCTTTCAGCAATCTTGCTACTCTTTACCTTTACGTCAACTACCAATGAATATCCTTGACTAGTTTTAGTCTCGCTAATGATTTTATAATCATCAACATAACCTGCACTCGCCTTTAAGATTTCATTGCGGATAAGTTGATTGTTGTGTGATTGTCTTTCGGTGATTACAACTGAACCTACCACAATTTCAATTGCTGTATTAAAGGCATTAGTTTTTGCCTCGTCAATATTTTTACCAGTGCCAAGTACACGTGTGTACTCAGATGGATATCCAACTGTGCCAGAGGTTTTTTCGACACCATTGCTAGCACATGCTGTAAGAAACAGCATGGCTACTATAACTAGATATCTCATTTCATTTTGCTAGCAAGTTGGTTACGTGCATCTTCGCTATCTAAATCCCAACGAATAGTTACAGAAACCTCTTGCACACCAACCACTTCTTCTTTCACTTTGACAAAACCTTTCAGAATTGACCGTGAAGAAGTTTGAATAGTTTCGGTCAATTGAACGACCGTATCGTTGGTGTTTTCACGTAGACTAATGTTCTTAGCCTCTTTATCAGTCATTTCAACTGACTTGTCATCGGCTTTACCTGAATTGACTTTATCAGTAGCCTTTTCGATATTCTTTGCAATGGTGTTGTTGACACGATTGGTAGTAATTTCTTTAGTCAAAAATTCACTAACATTTGCACTGGCTCGCATTTCTGCTCTAGTCAATGCATTACGCAAATTGTTAGTAGTGTTACCAAAACTAGGTGCAGTACCTGTTGCCTCAATTGCTACAATCTTACAATCACGCTTAAGACTAAACCATGTACATTTGGTTTCAACTTTAATATTTTCACTTGTGAAAGAACTGGATAATTTTTGACTAGCAATTGGGTCACTGGTATTAGTACCATTACCCGTTTTCATACTAGAACATGCACCAAGTGATAGTGCAATAACTAAAACTGAAAGTTTGAATTTCATAAGAACCTCTGTGTAGTTGAACAATAAAGATAGTATACTACCAAATCGAATTAAAGTCAAATGATTTTGGGTTAACTTTTATCCGTTTTTATGTATTCTGCTATGGTTTCTGACTCAATTGGGGTCAAATAGTCAGGATCATACTCTCCTGTACTCAATTTTTCAATCAAATGTTGCATATAACCGTCATCTGACAAATGGGTTTCTACACTGTCACGTTTTAATTCTATCCATTTTGAACCGTTAAATTTATATATACGGTGCGGAATAGTATCAACTCTAGTATAGATATCGCCGTTAAATGCAGATTCGGGAAATTTAGTTCCAAATGATACTTTGGGTAAATTAGGATTCCCCTCATCTGCTAGTAAATCAGGTCTTAAATCTTTAAGGACCCTACGATGGATCCGTTGTCCTTCGAATTCTACGTATTCATCACCTACCCTTTTAAAAGGTTGGATGGTAGTTTGGGTATCATCAACCGTAATTGTAGTACTATTGACTGTACGGGTATCTGCAAATGCAGGGCCTGTTTGTACCCATTCACCTGTATTTAAATCTTTAAACCCTTCAAAATTGGGAGTGTCATCATTAGTAACGGGTTCTGGATCTACTGTATCTGCCATTTGTTCTTCAATTGTAGGCTGAGATTTCTTTTCCAATTCCTTAAAGACTTCTTCCTCTTCTTTAGTAACTTCAACGACTTCTACTGGTTTGATATCGCTAAACTTATTAGCTACGTAAGGTTCAAATTCTTCCGGTGGTCTAGCAGAAGGAAACGGCCATGATGCAATAGGTTCAGTATCTAATGCTTGTATTTCTTCCTCAGTAAACGGTCTTGTATCTTCTTCTTTGGGTGGGATGATAGCCATAGCATTTCTATCATCTTCTAATAATTCTTCTTCTTTATCCCAATCTTTACTCTGATTAGCCGCAATCACTAGCATAATAGCAAGTGGATCAAAAACAATAACAAGTAATATAATTACCCAACGCACTGCACGTTCTAACAAGTTGGCATCTGGGTTGTCACCATATATGAATGCCGCAATATACTTAATAGGACCTACTTCGGCTTCTACTTTACGTAATTCAGTAGCAACGGGTGCTCGTTCTTCATTTAATTTAGCAATAATAGTTTGTGCTTTGGCGATATCATTTTGTAATGCAGTTCGTTCTTTTTGTTGTTGTCTACGAATTTGAACAGCACGTTCTGCACCTCTATCATTTTCAGTACGACCTAACATCTGGTCTACCTGTGCATCCATTTGTAATAATGCTTTTCTACTGGTTTCTATATTATCACGCTCAGTTTTAATTTTTTCATCAAACAATGCAACTTTAGCTGAAACATCACCAGTCGGTACACCTTGGTCTAAGTGTGCTTTACTTAAGAATCCAAAGATACCCATACTTGTTAGTAATGCAAGTGCAACAACTGCCGGTACTAGATACATTTTCATTATCCAAGTACATCGTTTCCAATACTTGCGTAACCAAACTGTAGTTGTGATTTTTGCTAGCTCCAATGCACTACCCATAATAATAATGGGTATTACTGCGCCTGCAAATATGGCGGCTAAACCGATGATACTATACCATGCGGCTATGCCACTTAATGCTAGTGCTACCAATAATGTAGCATTACTGAACGTGAAAATTTTAGAGGACATCTGTTATTTATTCATATGATTTTGTTGAAGAACAGTACTTATTATAACACCTTACCTAAGCCAAGCCAAATTAATTGGTCTAATTCAGATTGATAATCTTTGCCTACACGGCGTTTTTCGTAAATGATTTCAAGTATTTCTTTGCCATCACTATATCCTATAACATCTGAACCACGATTCTCTAATTCATCAATTAGGTCATCAGTATCAAAGTCTCCAAGATCAACCTCAACTTCAACCTCAGTATAGATTGTTTTATAGCCCATTATCTACTCCAAATAAATGCCCATATGTTTTAATAAACTCATCCGCTCTCATTAGCAATTTTCTAGGTAAACTATCATTCATGCTAATAAAGTAATGGACCCATGTACCATCTTCACGGTCTTTTAATTGAATAACTTCAATCCTACCACCATCTTCAAATGAATATGATTTACCAGTTAGGTTATCATTCATTTTTCTTTTCTTCGGTATCTTCAACGCTCAACTTGTCAAACTCACGCTTGAGGTCTTCCAATGCCGCTTCTAACTCTGCGGTGTTATCCTCAAAATCTTCTTCAACCTCATCATCTTCCACACCATCCTTTAAGCGACTCAGTGCATTAGTCTTTCGCTCTTGTTCTTTTTGTTCTTCTGCAATGCCAATTTCGGTTAACGTAGTATCACTTTCGCACATTGGACAAACTTTTTTGGCTTCACGCTCACCAGTTTCATCATCTTCTGGCCATATCCAATCAGTATCAAACTTAGAACCTTCCCACTTACACTTGGTACACTTGTGTGTTACTGGGGATACATAATCTTCACGCACTTCCCAGTCTTCAACACTATATGTGATATCGTAACCACCTTTACGGTCGGTCCACCAATCATCATCATTGAGATAGTCCCAATCTAGGTCAACATTATTTTCCCAAGCATCATTGATAACCTCGTCAATATCTTCATCACCGGATTCTAGTCCATTTAATTTTGCTTGAATTTCATCTTCATCTAGGTCAGGATAAATCTCACCAAGGATATCAGCATCAATTTCAATGCCATATCGTTTTTCAACCTGATGCCACTCACTTTTTACTACTGTTACCATTTTTCATTCCTTCACTAGTTAGATATTCCATGTAATATATATACTGTGGATATTGTTTTGCCAATTGAGAAATCATAGTGTGCATATCACGTTTTATAATTTCTATATCATCTGTTCTGCCGACGAATTCATCTAATTTTTTATTAAGTAAAATTTTAAAATTAGACTTATTCATTTTATTTCTTTAAGCGGTTTAACATCGTTGTGTTTTACAATTATAAAGTGTTTATACTCTTTGTCAATCTTAATTGGTAAATCTAAGTGTATGGTAATTTCCGGACCAGTGATTTCGCTAATCATTCTATCATTACCCACTGTACCCATGAAAGGTATTTTGTTAAACTTACCAAATACTCTATCACCGATAAAGTATTTAGGTTGATATGCTTTTTTCGCAAAGTAATCAGTTAAGCTAGCCATTATTGTTGTTGCACACAGAACAAGTGAGCATTCAGTCCACGGTCTTTTAGAATTTTAGAAAGGTCTCTACATTCTTGATATGTTTTGACCTCAGCCAATTGAGTAAACTTTATCTCAAAAGGTGCTACATCCATGGTAAGTGCAATAATCAGCGCCCACATATTACTTGTTAGTAGCAACAGTCGGAGTAACTACACCGTTGATAACCAGTGTCTGACCTTTGAAGTTAGCAATAGCACCTGGTAGTTGACGCATAGCGTCAGCTTCGGCTTCTGCCTTTAGCAAAGGAATAGCCATTGGGTTAGCCTGCATACTTTCGTTACGCTTTTTAGCAGTGGCTACTTTGACTTCTTCAGTTTTGTATTCGTTCTTGGCCTTGACCAATTCATTAGCAGAAGCAACAACCGAATCAGCAGGTACGATGTTACGGATTAGAACCTGACCAATTACAATAGTGCCGTCTAACTTTTCTTCTGTCAGTGTGCGTGTAATCTGTTCTTTAATTTCAGTTTCCATTGCTTGACGGGCATCGCCCATTTCCAATGCTTCGTACTTGCGAGCACTTTTATAGATAGCGTTACGTGCGGCATTGAAGATATAGTTATACATCAAGTAAACATCACCACCATCAACCGCGTGGAAGCTACGATTCTTGGCATTGTAAATCTCAGCCACCTGCGCTTGATTAATGTTATAAGTAACCAGCGCATCAAAGTCCTTCATGGTGCTATTATCTTTGGCTAGTGGAGCCATGTTCTCAACCTTAACTGAGATTTCTTTAATTGGGAATGTAATAACATCACCGATAATAGTTTGATTGAATGATCCAGGGAGCAACTCACCTGTACCAATTTGTTTGTCAAACCCTACACGGAGACCAACTTCACCAGTTTCAATACGTGTACAGCCAGTTGCCAAAATTGCGGCAGCGAGAATAGAGAGAGTAAAAATACGTTTCATGTTTTTCCTTTAAAATAAAACTACAAAAGTGATTAAAAATATAAGTGTGAGTATAGCACAGATAGCACTATATGTCAATAGTTTAGTTACAGACCAGAGTTCTTTTTTGGTCATTTCTCTAACGGTTTTTATACCAAAAAAGAATAGACCAAATACAAATAAAAATGCCAAGATAATTTTAATCATTTGTCATCCCTAAATCTAACAAATCGTGGAAAGCGCAAACTATATGTACCATCACGATTTTGTGTCACTACATCACATAAGATTTCGGCTGTGCGTCCAATGATGTGATTGCTATCATTCCAATAACTAT
>Ga0208966_1000027_pt1 | contig 46987 bp, 35 predicted proteins | sample GreLakmeHU45MSRF_FD_187701 | JGI IMG/M metagenome (GOLD analysis project Ga0208966, IMG submission 187701) | Freshwater lentic microbial communities from great Laurentian Lakes, MI, USA - Great Lakes metaG HU45MSRF (SPAdes) | ecosystem: Environmental > Aquatic > Freshwater > Lake | place: Great...
GCCGCCTGCTCTCATCCCGCCAATGTTACGTGAAGATGCATGCGAAGTGGTGCCCTTGCCCAGCAAGTGGTCAACCACCATACTTAAGGGAAATAAGCAATGGCGCCCGCGCGAGTATAATAAAGGGTCTATTGGTGAGCTTTTCACTTGGATTGCGGAACAGTATGGTGGTCATTTGAGATATAAGGAGGATATCGTCAACCTGCGCAATAGAAAAATCTACGAATTACTCGCTTCAGATGATGCTGGGCGTGCGAAGGCGCTATTTAATATTTTCAATGATGTTACGATGAAAACGGTATGGAGTATGAAGTTGAAACGGGTTTATCGGGGCACTAAGGAAATAGTAGAGAAGATTTTAGCCATGCCGCGGGAGCAACTACTCACTACTTGGAAAGAGATTGTGGAGTCGGATGTACTATGGCCGATGGATATCGACCTGCTGTTTATCGCCCATTTGCTCCAGATATCGATTCTGGTTTTGCACCCAGCTCCTTATGGGGCGGCCGCTGCGGGAGAGACCGATAATTTGCGGATATCGTCGACCTTCTTTATGTGGAATGACAAAACGTATGATGAGAAACCTGTTCTCATTATGCATAAAAAACCAAATGCTGTATTTTCAACGTATAGTATTGTGGCCCCTGCTCTGGGTATCAAGGCCCTCCAGGAGCCCGCTGATTTAACGCCGGGCTTGCGAAACTTACTCAAGCCTTGAGGGTAACCACTGGCGCCGCCAAGCTCGCGCGCTTCTCGGGTAGCGTGTAACTGAATCCGATGACGGCGGCACTGCAGGACGGAATATCCGGTTCTGCCTCTGCCTCTGCCTCTGTTGCACCCGGTCCGCGCCGTGGACCGGTCTTTGTTTTCTTCGGCAACTCCTGCAAGAGTTCCATATATCGCTCCTCATCCAGGAGAATTTCACTATCACCCGTTCCGCAAGGGGGCATCTGGCCGAGCATAATGTTCGCCGATACACCGTTGATTCGGTCATACTCGCCGAAGATAGACGCCTTAATCAGCATCTCCGTGGTCTCCTCGAAAGATGACTTCGCCAGTGGGCCGACATCGCCGCGATTGATACCATGTCGGTCAATCGGCATCAGGGCACCGCGACTGGTCATAGTGTCGATGAGGAGCGCAATATGCCGGAAGTTCACTGAACTCTCCCGAATCACCTCGTGAATTTCATTATACAGCGCTGCGCGTGCTGCCTCAATCCCGAGCACCTGGTAGATTTCCCAGATATCATTCGAAATGGTGCGCGTTCCATCGACATTCTGGTCGGCGAGAATCTCCAGTAGATTCGAGCCGTCTGTGTCCAGAATCCATTCCGCCTTGACGGCGAACTCCTTCAGGTCGGGAATATACTTCTCGATTTTCTGCTCACTCATACTGACCTTGTTAATTTTGGTCATTCCCTTCAACAACATATGGTTCACCAAGTTCCACTCAACCGCCTTCAGGCCGGCCGCGGCATCGTCTTGGTCGATGTCCTTGAACTCTTTATTGGATGCGAGGAGCTCGTACATTCGAATTCGGAAGACCAGGTTATCGGTATTGTCGTCGGAGAACATACACTCGACCGTATGCCCATAGTTGTTGAGAATTTTCATATAGATATCCAGCATCGTGACACCAGCGCGGAACATCTTCTCCTTATTCAGACCCAGGCGGAGCACCCAAGGGCTGGTGCTCGGCGGCCGATTCGGTTGGGCATCGGCGAAGGCGCGGTAAACGGCCAGCATATCCTTGTCATCAGTGACACCGGTATCCAGACCAGTTGCCCCAGGTGGGTCCCAGTAGATTTCGGTATAGTCGAGGATGTTAACTAGGCGACAAATTTCCAGACGATTGAGCACCTCAGTGGATCGGTCCTTGTTCTCGGAAATCGACGGCAGCAGGTAAATCTGCAGGGAGGGTGCCTTAATATTCTTGCTCACACTTAGCAATTCCTTGAGCCGGGGCACACCACGAGTGGCTTTAGAAGCTGCAGATGTCCCTGACAAATGGAAGGTATCGCGCATCGCAATCCCAGAGTAGGTATTGAAGTTCTTCGTATTCTCGACAGTCAGATCATAGACATAGGGATGCTGGCTGACAATCTCCTCGATTTTGATAATTTCGTCGTACATCACTTCCTCGGCCTTGATCGCCTCGAGCACCTGCAAGTCCTCGGGGGAGGCACTCGCGGCTAGTGCGGCGAGTTGTTCGCGAGGAACAGCCTTGGACAGGCCGGTGGAGAGCTCGATTTCGGGAATGATGTCGTATGCATCTTTCTCTATTCTGGTTAAAGTATATGTTTGGTTGTCTCCCATGTGAATCTCCGACTGCACACCAAGTCTCACGAGCACCTGCTGCATTGCCTCTAGAACATCGAGACCTGCCTCTGCCACTCCCGCCCTAGCAGAGAAGAATCCTGTTACCAGAGCTTCCAGGTATGCCTTGGGGGCAGTGAGCAACTCAGTCGGGAATGTATCGCCAAGGCTGGCACCCATTGCCGCCCCGGCCTCGGCCGTAAGGGCAATTCCATCAAAGGTGTCGATCTCCTCGCCAACTGGCAGAACCTTGCTGATAGGAATATGGTCACCGACCTTCAGCACATCACCATCAACAGCCAGAATCTTATTGCCAACCTTCTTGAGGAATGACTTGGCCTTGGTCGCAACAACTTCGCGACCGCTCCTCAGCGTCACCTTCAGCAGGGTATTCGTGCCATCCTTATTAACGACTGGGTGACGGGTAACCGCCTGCACATTATCCCAGATAATCTTGCCATCCTCAGTACAAGCCAACACCTCCACCTTGTGATTCCGAATCCAGCCGAGCTTCGTGTCATGCGGATGGTCTTCGATGTCCTTGGGGTCGATTGTCACCATCATTTTATCAATGTATTCGCCGATTTGCAGGGTCTCGAGCTTACCATCGATCTTCATCAGCATCTTGGTCGGCCACTCGACCGAGTTGAGAGTATTATGAACTAGCACACCAGCATCGACCATGAAACTATCATTGCCCGGCACAGTGAAATCATACACATATTCCTTCGGATCGTCCAGGTAGTCGATCTGGATAATCTCATCCCAGACCACATCTGAGTTCACCGCCTGCTCCAGAATACGAATCTGCGTCGCCACGCAAGGGAAGCTCTTCTCAGGTTTGGCATTCTCCGCCTTGAAGATTTCGATAAACTTCGCCAGGGTATCGCGGCCGATGGACTCCTTCTTGCGCCAGCGCCCGTAATTGCGGCTCTGGCCGGGCAGCTCCAGCATCTTGCCGATATAGGCGATGGTGGACCCCAGCTCCGGAATCTTATCAACCATCTCTTGCGAGGTTGCCCGATCCTCCCGGTCATTGTATTCGATAATCTGGTCCAGACCCTCGGCTTTGTAGTCCGTCTGGAAGCCAATGGTGTCGCGGAAGTGTCTCGCGTACTTTCGCGAGACTAGGAGAACCTGGAGGTCCTGTTCCCGTCCATCCTCATTGCCCGCCTTGTTCTTCTTCGACTCGAGAAGCTTGGTACAGAACACTCCGCAGTAGGCCAAGAGGATGATGAAGTCGTCAATCATACCCTCGTTCACCGAGTGAACGCGAATCGATGCCTTGGTGCCATTGGTGTTTCCATCGCCGTCGAAGTATCCTGACACAACGCCTCGGATGAACTCGATGTTGGAGGCATATACCCAGGCGGGGATGCGCTTGTCGTTGCTGCCGGTGCCGAAGTTGGCCAGCATGAACTCCGCGAAGCCCTTGCCCTTCATGAACGTGCTCTTGCTCTCATAGACCTTGGAGACGCGTTCCTTCTCACCATCTACACTCTTGTTATTGCGAATATAGCTCATAGTACCGTTGCTGCGTCGGACAGAGACCTCATCGATAATCTCCGGATAGCGCTCCTGGAATTCCCGGATATTCGTCTCGAATACCGTATGCATCTTGCTAATACCAACATTGTTACCATTCACGTAGCCGTCCGCCAGGTAGGCGCCGACAATCCAGCCGAACTGCTTGTCCAAATTCATCGGCTTGTTTTGAATCTGTGCAACCGTGGAAGGCCGAACAACCGTCGGAATCTTGCGGGCCACCGGGATACGGTCACCGACCTTGAGCTTGCTTCCCTCAACTGGAATAATCCTGTCAGTAATCCGCTTCAGGAAGGAGTGCGATAGGGTTGCAGTCGTCTTCCGGCCGGAGCGAGTTGTGACCGTCATCAGTTGGCCATTTGCGGGATGGCGGCTGATTTGGGAGATACGCCGCCAACCGCTCTTCTCGGTGTCGCTGACGCCAATGATGTTATAATCCTTCTCCAGGTCCATAACCACACTGTCACCGCCTAGATTAATCACCTTCTCCGGATTTTCAGAAAGTAGGCGGCCAATAAACTCGCCAATTTTTCCTGTGAAATTTTCTTCACCGGCCACACTGATTCTGGTGTCAAATTTCACCGATAACTGAGTGGCCGGCTCACCAATACTCTGAGCCGCAATAATCCCCACCATTTCCCCAGGCTGGGCAACGGCCTCCTTGAAGCAACGTACAATCTCCGAACAGATCCAGTCGAAGACTGCCACATTGATATGGTGCTTGAATATCATCACCTTCGGCGACAGATGGAGCCGCAGGAGGATATAGAGGAACGGCAGCTCCTTGGCACCCTTCTGAGCCACATAGAGCTGCTCGCTCAGACGCTCGATAGCGCCCAGGATATAGGCCGGCGTCAGGTCCGAGGGCTGGCTCGTCAGACCGAGGGCCTCAAGCCGATGGAATGCCGTATTGACAATTCGCCCAAAGGGAATGGGGAAGGTAATCGAGTCGTTAATGTCATTCTTGAACACCTTGGTAATAATGAACTCGCGGTCGTCGAGGAGCTGCTGGAAGTGGGTGCGGCAGTCGTCGGCCCACTTCGGCGACTCACGCAGACTCTTGAAGGCCATCGGAGTCAGATGGAGTTCGAGGTTATCTTCCTTGCGAAGGAGATAGGTGTTCTCCATGTCGAGGAGGTTCATTTGGATATGGGGCAGGAACTGGTTCTCAATCTTGGTGCCTTCCATACCATCCTCGCCATAGAGGAACTGGACAATCACACCCGAGGCGTTGCGAACCGTGTAGTCATAATATATCTTGCAATCCTCCATTGCCTTGACCAGACGGCGCTGAAGGTACCCTGTCTCCGAGGTATCGCGGACCTGCAGACCATTCGCCAGACCGAAGTTGAGGGTCGAGGGAATCGTTAGGTCATACACCTTGGGGTATGCTGAAACATCTAGGATAGAAATCTCAACAATTTTATCCAACACCACATCGTTGTGCGAGTCAAAGTTCCTGTGCTTCAGAGTGCACTGCAGCTGTTTGAGCTGGGCGTTCTTGCTTTCAAGGATAAACTCAACCTTATCAGCGAAGGTACGTGCCCACTGTGCGCGAATTGCAATCCGGTGCGAAGGGGCAATATTTACAGTTCCTAGATTGTTACTCTGCAATTGAGTGGTAAACACCTTCCCGAATACTCCAATCCGAGTACACAACATAGATATTCCTTCAATCAGCCTGGCAGAAGCAGAACCAGCCTCAATAGAGGTCTTAGATACTGTTCCATCACCAGAGAAGTATCCATTGAGAATACCAATCACAAACTCATCTGGTGCCACGAAGGCTGCGTCAGGAACATACTTGTTGGCCGCTCCGCATCCCACGAATGCATCAAGGAAACGAGCCATTAGCGAAGAGTATCCAATGACAACAGATGTAGTTCCACCGATGTGATTCTCCTTAATGTTCTCGGAGTGTGCAATCGAGTAAGTATCGAACCAGTTCTTAACAAACGCACGAACCTTAACATCGTTGTTTGTAATTGTCACAGTACCAGAGTGGTCGCATGCATGCCCCTCCGCAAGGAACAAGCCGATGAAGATACCATTCTCTTTGTTCAACACCATCTTATCCGGAACAAGCGAATGCTCACGGGTTGCATGGAACGGGTAAATGCAACCATCTTTAATATTCTCCGTATTTGACCGACCAATGGTTCGCGTTAAGTGTGCCTTCTTCTTATAGGGAAGCGTAAACGTCGTTCCATTGTTCGCAGCCCACCATCCAATAGGAATCTTGCCACGTCCCTCCATGGCAACATCAATGCATCGCTTTGCTTTGTTGAACTCGGTTCCATGAATATACTTGGTCTTCGGGAAATAAGCGGTCATATCGACAGACTTAACAACTGTTGGCGGCGCACAAAGCATTGCCGTTACAGGAACACAGTCTCCAACCTTAATCGATGGCGTCAGCACCTCTTTGAACTGACCAATGTCTGCGTGCCAGATAAGCAGCGACTTCGACTCAGTCACAATGACCTTCTTTCCACCAGATGTCTTAATCTCATACAGCTCCGTTCCGGGGTCATGGCGCGTTACAGCCGTCACCTCACCCCAGGTAACCTTACCATCATAATCCGTCGTCGGGATAAACACCTTATTTTTAATATAAAGCAGCTCCATCTGCCTCTCCTCGAAGTGCGCAACATCCTCGGCATCTGCGGCCAAATGTGCGTCGATCCAATCCCCAATTTTTACATATTTTGGAATATCGTTTTCTAGTATGACGATAGTGGTCTCGCCAGTTACAGATTTTACGGCTGTATCAATAAGGCCCTCACGGCCACCCATAGCATGGAAGAACACCTCCTGGGGGCTGAGTCCCCCAATAAAGTTGCTTTCCACAAAGCCCCGCGCCTCGGGACCATCGTCGAACTTGGTATAATGCGGCAGCGTCCGGTCGGTGAAACCGTAGGCGATGCGCTTGCTGTCGACATTCTGCTGCCCCAAGCAGCCCACCATCTGCGCCACATTAATATCGCTACCCTTCGACCCGGACTTAATCATGTTAATCATCCGGTTCGTGGTATCATTGATTTTCGACAGCGCCGCCTTGCTCAGATTACCCGTGCTCTCATTCAGAATTCCCCCAATCTGAATCTCAAAGTAATCCTGGTTGGAATAGAGCGGATGGCTCTCCATCCGCCCCGACCGGACGGCATTGATTTTATCATAGACCTGCTGTTTCATGGTCGAAATGGTGCTGCTCATAATCTGCGAGACATCCTCGTCGACCACCAAGTCGCTAATCCCCACACTAAACCCGTCGGTCATCAGCCAGCGACAGATGAGCCGCTGCGTATTATCCAGCAGCCGGCGCGCCTCGAAGGGCCCGTAGTCGTGGAAGACCACCGGCGTCAGCCCCTTGGACATCGAGTTATAGGAACTCTTATCCAGGTTGCCGGCGACCAGCTGGCCATCGCGAATGCTGACCTTGCCATTCTTATTGCTGCTCTCGAGGAAGAGCCCGGGGGGCAGAATCTGCGAATACACCTGCCGACCAGTGTAGCTGACCTCACCCGGCTTGAGGGGCGGCATAACATCGAAATAACTATTGACCATCTGCAAATTGGCCATCACCTTGTCCTTGACACGGATGCTATCTTTTGTAATTCGGAAGACACCGAGCAGGGTGTCCTGCACAATGCCAATCACCGGCTTGCCATCCTTGGGGCCGATAATATTGTAGGGGATTGCCGTTAGATCCATCAGCTCGTTCATTGATTGGATGCTCTGTGGCATATGACTATTCATTTCGTCTCCATCGAACGGAGTTGTTCTCAGCGGCGGACTCTAAGAGCCTCGCCAAGAACCCCCAAGGTTTCCCAAGGGGCCGGACTTTATCTTATGCGTGCTCGGGTTGATTAGACCTTCGTTGCACACCCACTACCATTAAGTCTCTGAACCTTCTCCGTGCCCTATCATAGCGGGGTTAGGAGCTTGGCTGCGGATTGCCCAATCTAACGCGTTTTTACCGTACCACCGATTTTTCTCCGGTGCCAGCATAGGTTTTCACACTATGCCTTGGTAGCGTTAGCTCTAAGGGGGTTCCCGCAATTTGATAATGTTGCCATCAACTTTGGTTCTGTTGATATCTTATCTTCCGAAATATTTAACAATTTTGTAAACTTTATAGCACGGTCAAATGCTTTTACTAAAGGAACTGTCTTTCCTCCAAATACTTTGCGTTTAATTCCATCAATCGTCTTCACATATACTGATACAAGCATGTGTTCACGGAGCTTATGCAGTTTTAGTTGCACATTATCGATTACTCCTTTAAACTCATCTTCAAGAACATCTTTTGTATAATCCATCACTTTATCATTCGTTACAATGGCACGTGTATCATCGAGGGCACGGCTGTATGCACTTTCGTATGTAATATGAGCTCCTCCATATCTACGACGAACCCTTGTTTCATTGTTATTAACGATAATCATGTATACAAGTTTCGGGATATCATGTTCATTAATCGACCTTAACTCAACCCTTGCAATATCTTGTGTATCAATCGTTTTAAATTTCCCTTGATGCACCTTGCTATGTTGCGATTTGACTAAGTCGTCATTGTAGTAGTCCTTTAACTTTTGTGATGTGTGTATTGGATTGAAATTTTTATGAGGGTTGCCGAGAACTATATTATAGCCGTTTGGATGAAGTGAATTACTTGCTTGTATGTGAAACACCTCCCGTGTATCTGCTTCATGTTGCAAACAAACTTCGAGCAATTCAACTGTAAAGTTTGTATGGCCGAATTCTCTTATAACTCTATCTATATGATATGTTGGTTTAGCTTTTGATGCTGTTATATGCTCTGCAAACCTCTTTGTATATCCAAATGGTTTGACAGTATCTCTCGCTTTTCTAATTTGTTTTGTTTGACCGATGTAAAGTTTATTGTTAAGTGTATTCCGGATGACGTAGATATCCACGTACTCCATTGCGAATGACTAGACGGTTATATACTTAAGGTGTGTCTACCTTAAGGTTAGATTTACACTGTTGGTCTCACTGGGTATCTAACAACCCAGTGAGCAGCCGCCTGTTGCCGACCTCGATGTTTAATCAGCGTTATAGGGACTCGTCGCCAGCACATTCAGCCGGAACGTTTGATAAGGCATCACCTGCACCTCGTGGCACATCATGCTCATTTTGTGCAGCGACGGCTGCCTGTTGAATAGAATGAAATCGCCATCGCGCATATGCCGATGAACCGTATCTCCGATTTCCAGCTCAGCCGCCATCTTGGCCAGCGGCGCATACTTCAGAGTAATGCTGCGGTTATCGCCGTGTTTGGTAATATGCTTAGCACCCGGGTACTCATCCGGCCCATTGCTGACCAGCCGACGCATTTCCTCAATATTATAGTGATTAACCTTCTCCGGGAACGTCTGGTTCATCGCCACCCGAATCGGCACCCCCAGCTTGTCGACGGAGATGTTCGGGTCGGGCGTAATAACCGACCGCGCCGACTGGTCCACACGCTTACCGTTCAAATTACCCCGAATGCGCCCCTCCTTCTTCTGCAGACGGTCCGCCACCGACTTCAGCCGACGCCCATTGCGCTGCTGGGCAATCGGCAGCCCCGGAATGTGATTATCCAGCAGCGTGGCCACATGGTATTGCAGCAGCTGGGTCAGATTGGCCAGGGCCTCCTCGTTCGCACCCTTATCAATCTTCGCCTGCAGCTGGTCGTTATGCTTGATGATATCCGACAGCTTGTGGGTCAGGTCATCCTCGCACCGCGCCCCATTCTCATTCGTCACCGACGGCCGCACAGCCGGAGGCGGCACCGACATGATGGTGGTAATCATCCATTCGGGCTTGTTCCACTGAGCCGAGAAGCCCATGGCCTCCATGTCCTGAACCGTAATTCGCTGAAAGATACGCAGAATCTCCTCGGGGCTCATCTCGCGCTTATTGTTCAGCTCGATGTCCTTGTCCTTCCACTCGGCCACAATCCGCAGAATATTCTCTTTATGATAACGCGCCGGCTGGAGCGCACCGCAACCCGGCCCACCATCGTCGCCGCACTTGTGAATCTTGGCCGCAGTACAGAGCTCATACATCGCATCGAACCGCTTCTGCATGCTCGTCCGCTTGGCCTGAATAATCGCCGCCCGCTCCTTGAATTCGCCCACTGAAGTGCTGGGGGACACCATGATGCGCGAACAACGGAAACAGACACAGCGCAGCAGCTTGCGGACAATGTCGAAGAACAGCGCATGGAATACCGGCCGCGCCAAGACAATGTGGCCGAAATGCCCCGGACAGAAGATGTTCTTTTGCTCACAAGTACGACAGACCTTATTATGGTCGAGGACACCCATGCGGGAGTCAAATAGCCCACCAACAACAGGCTCAGTTCCAGCATAAGTATCGGTCTTGGTTACACGGACAGTCGAGCGTCGCAGAATCTCCTCTGGACCCAGCACACTGAACTGAATCCCACGAACCTTCTCGATGTCCTCCTGGTCATAGGAGAGTTCCTTATATATCGACATTATGAGCGCCTCTATGACTATTTCAGAGATTTTTTAAATCATTTTTTTGTATAATCGTAATTGTGATAGTAAAGAAAAAATGAATTTCCAACACCCAAATAGGGGCATATGGATATTACAATGAATACGCGTAGCAAGAAGCCTATCCGTGCCCCTCCCGCTGTACTTAAGGACGCCGCCGTGCAAACGGATGACGTTCCCGATTCGTCCTCCTCTAGTAAAACAGAGAGTGTGAATGAGAGTGAGTATAGCGAATACAGTGAAGAGGAAGAGGAAGAGGAAGAGTATAGCGAATACAGTGATGAAAGTGAAGAAAGTGGCGAGGAGGCCGAGGAGGAAGAAGAAGAGGAAGAGCCCCAGCAACTCCTACTAATTATGAATGGCACCAGCGCTCAGATGGTGACCATTGGGGGTAAGAAACGCGCCCGGGGTTGCTGTGGTGAGCAGGCTGCTGATACAAATGCCCCACAATATACAGATGCTGAACGTGCCTACTGGTCCGAACAGCTCGATAAGGCTGGCAAAAAGCGTGTTGTCGCCGAAGAGAAACGCGTCGCCACAGTATCTGCTGGGCCACCCATCCCAACTCGTTTCAAGATTCTACTATCCGATAAAGACCCCAAAACAAAGAGCATCCTATTGCGCAAACTAACGCAGATTTCCACAATGAATGAATCTTCAGGTGAATATCATAAAATCAAGAACTGGATTGAAGCCGCTTGTCGTCTTCCTCTGGGCGAATATATCCCGATTCCGGTCAATGCGCTATCGCCGGTCGATAAAGTCGGCGCCTTCCTGCAAACTGCGAAGGGACACTTAGATGATACTGTGTTCGGTCATAAGGAAACGAAGGAACAGATTGTGCGTATTCTGGCCCAATGGATTGCGAATCCAGGGAGCAAGGGCAATTGTATTGGAATCCAAGGGCCGGCTGGTATTGGTAAAACATCCCTCTTTAAAGATGGCATCTGCAAGGCCCTTGGCCTACCTTTCCAGATGATTTCACTTGGTGGCGCGGCTGACGGGAGTTTCTTGGAGGGCCACGGCTTCACTTACGAGGGGTCGACTTACGGAAAGATGTCGGAGGTGCTGATGAAAGCCAAATGTATGAATCCAATCATCTTCTTCGATGAGCTCGACAAAGTAAGTGATACCCGGAAGGGCGAAGAAATTACGGGGATTCTCACACATTTGACGGATGCCACACAAAATGACCGATTTAATGACCGATATTTCTCAGAACTTGATATGGATTTCTCGCGCGCACTCTTCGTTTTCAGCTATAACGATGAGGCGCGTATCAACCCGATTCTCAAAGACCGTATGATTACTATTAATGCCAAGGGGTATACTCCGACCGATAAAGTACAAATTGCAAAGCATTATTTGATTCCGAGTATTCTGACACAGTTCGGTTTGAATGCTGGGGATATCGTGCTTGTTGATGACGCCATTGAGCAAGTAATTACTCGGGTGGCTGCTGAAGAAGGTGTGCGAAACTTGAAGCGAGGCCTCGAAAGCATCATTAGTTCGATTAATATGCTACGCTTCCTTCCATCACAGGATAGCGAAATTAAAGTGGGTTTCCCGATGGAAGTCACTAACAAAATGATTAATAAATTCGTGGTGAATAAACAAACCGACATTGGGCATATGAGTATGTACATATAAGTACAGGGTACAGGGTTCCGCCCCCGTACGGCGTCCACTGCGTGGAGCAGCTCCGCTGGAGGTTTGGGGGGAGGGCGCAGTGTCTACCCGCATCCTGGTAAGATAACAGAGTGTCCTATATATCATTTGTTTTTGCTATGCATCGTGTAATTATTTTTACCAAGTATATTACTTATTCTAGTATAAATCAAAAAAAGTACTATAGGCATCTCTGTTATTTTACCAGGATGCGGGTAGACATTGCGCGACCCTTCACTAAAATCCCAACAATCCCAACAATTCCAACAATCCCAACAATCCTAAGCGGAGCTGCTCCCCGCAGGGGACGCCGTACGGGGGCGGAACCCTGTAGTGAGAACAAATATATATCTAAATATATTTTGCATCGTCCCAAATCGACTTTCTTGTCTCCGAAGAAATATACAATCCACTTTACGATAATAAGCATACATGGCCGCCATTTTGTCACTTGTTATAAACACCTTGCCATATTTGCTACAATGCTCCACCTGACCCCAGTCGCCGGCACGCTTTAAAGCCAGTTTTAGTGGACGGGAGAAGGTCATTACTTGGTCATTAAGCGTAACTGGATGTGTAGCTGAGGGTCCCGTTAATGTTATCATAGTTGAAATGGCTGCTGTAGAGAACGATTTTGATGTATTATTTTTTGATAATTGAAAGTCGGTGGTAGATGTTACATCTGTAATCGTAACACTTACACGACTATCGCGCCCAGGAATCTGTATAATGCCTTTTAACTCTATTTGATATCCTTGGTCAGCACGATAAATATTTCCTGTAGGCCGACTATCAATATTACGAATATTACCGATTGTCGCCGAATCAAATATATTTGCATCCACTATATGAGAATTCCAGGAAGTTGTTTCAATGTTTAAATTTTGAACAAATTCGTTTAAACAAGGTCCTAGTGCTGAAACAGCTATTGTTGGATTCGTTTTAAATCTATTAAATAGCATTTCAGATATTGATGCAATGGATGTTATTAGCATAGTTAAGCCACTATCAGCTCCGTCAATAACAAATTGTCTGTCTGAACCAAACCACTTTCTAATAGCTGCGCAAAGACCGGCAACCTGATTTAATTTCATATATTGCGCGTGGGCGTCGGACGCCGTAATTATCTCGACTGGCCACTGTCGAGTACTCGCACTTGCTGCGAGGCTTAAGCGACTTTTAAAGCTGTGCTGTAATGCTTTATAAAGCTCCTCTAAGTTTTTGTGTTTATCAGTTATATTAAAGCATTTCATAAAACGCGCACCTTTCCATGGATTAATTATATTTGGAGAATTATTGAAGCGCAAATATTTGCGATTCTGTAAGAAGGCGATAAAGTCTGTCTCTTTTTCGATAATTTCCTTTGTCATTCCAATAGGTAATTCATAACCATCCATAAGCTCGTCTATATTATCTTCATCTGCAAAGTCATGGAGGCAGTCCGCGAGCTCTATAAGTTTATACAAACGAATATCAAGATGGTCAACACTACCTCCAACTTTTTTTGAGCGTTTTGGTAAACTCTTAGATGGTATTAGAAAGAATGAACGAATCACTGTTTCAAGCTCTTCTGGCGTAAGTCCTGCCAATATCCTATCAATTATAGAAGCTGTTCCTTTCTTTGATGTGCATTGAAGAAGCCAATCGGCTGCCTTGTAAAGTTCTTCATCATATCTGGTAATATCTTCCATTATCTATAGAAGCACGATTTAGTTATCTAATATTCATTTTTTACATATACACAGGGTTCCGCCCCCGTACGGCGTCCACTGCGTGGAGCAGCTCCGCTGGAGATTGTTGGGTGTTGTTGTGATTGTTGTGATTGTTGGGGTTGGGAGGACGCAATGTCTACCCGCATACTGGTAAGATAACAGAGATTCCTATAGTATTTTTGATTTATATTAGAATAAGTAATATACTTAGTAAAAATAATTACACGATGCATAGCATACACAAATGATATATAGGCATCTCTGTTATCTTACCGAGATGCGGGTAGATTCGCGTCCCTCCCCTAATCCCCATTAATCTCCATTAATCCCCATTAATCCCCATTAATCCCCATTAATCTCCATTAATCTCCATTAATCTCCAGCGGAGCTGCTCCCCGCAGGGGCCGGGGTACGGGACCGGGACCCTGTAACTCGTAGGCCATTAGCTCAAAAGGGTGCTCGTACATTGGCTGATTAATAGGTGTATAGGTAACATCCGTAATGCTCTTGGGTTTCTCGGAACTATAGTATGCCCCCATAGGTCCTTTGGTAACCGGGTCAATGTAAATATAGGGGTCGACATCGGGATTCGCCCGAATCAGGGGTTCGCTATCGCGCTGCTTCCATAGCAGGAAGCCCTTGGATTTTATATAGGCCGCTGTTCCATCCGGATAGAGGCGCTGGTATAAGTGTACCTTCTCATGCATCAGTGTCTCTACAACGCTTTCCTTTGGCCCAGCGAGCTGCTCCCCAGTAATAAAGACCACGTTAGCACGGGTATGTGGTAGGCCAGCCTCGTATTCCTTGCCCTCGGTTTTAGCGAATACCCATGGAATCTGTTGGGCGAGGCGAATTGCGAAGCCGGGGCAGGTGACCGTCATACTCGCATCGGCATCGAGTGCACACTCAACTAGATACATCTTTTCTTTCATACTGTAATCGGCTGCGGCGGCAGACGCCTTATCGATATAAGCTGAGTGAGTGCCAACGCCGCGGGCCACCAAATCAGGTGTCGTGAGGAGCGAAATATAGCGGTCTGGGTCGGCTTTCAGGAACGCAGCGGTTTCGCTTTTCGACAAAAACGACACCTTATCGGATGCGATGCCGACAGTGAACTTTGCGATACCATCCCCGAAGTAGATATAACTACCAATAAAGGCGATAATGACTATGACAATCAGAATGCCCAACCACTCCATTGCCTTCGCTCTTTCTTATGATATATGAATACAATAAAGCAAGAAGGAAACGAGTCCGGGATGTTCCTTGTATTTAAGGATACAAATACGTTTTCTGGTAACTAGAAATGAGCACAGATTACATTCTCGAAATCAAGACTGTGCAGGCGCCTACGTTCAAGCTGCTAATTGATGCGCTAAAGGAGATTCTGATTGATGTGAACCTGGAATTCGACGAGACCGGTCTACGGGTGGTGGCTCTCGATAATACCCATGTGGTTCTCGTTCATATGAAGCTGAATGCCGACCAGTTCGAGACCTATCAGTGTAAGCGGAAGCTCTATGTTGGCATTAATATGTTAAAGCTGCATATGTTGATTAAGACCATTGGTAATAACGATGTCCTATCGCTTTTCATTGAGGAAAGCGACCCGAATAAGCTCGGGGTGCTTATTGAGAACCCCGAGAAGAATGTGCGTACGATTTACAAGCTGAGTCTATTGGACATTAATGTGGTGAATATCAAGATTCCGCCCGCGGATTTTCAGGTGACGGTGACGATGCCATCAGTGCATTTTCAGAAGATTATCCGGGATATGCATAATCTGGCCGATTATCTCGAGGTACGTAATGTTGAGAATCAACTATGTTTTACATGCAAAGGGGAGTTTTGTACCCAGGAAACCTTTCTTGGGACCGATAAGAGCAGTGGGCTCACTATTACGCGGCCAACAGATAGTAATAACGGCGAGGGTGGTGGTGAGGCTGGGGCAAGTGAATCAGGCGACCACGAGATTATCCAGGGCGTATTTAGTCTAAAGTATATGTCGATGTTCACCAAGTTCACAAATCTATGTGCGACGGTGGAGATTCATTTGAAAAATAACTTCCCGCTGATTCTACGGTATCGGGTGGCATCCCTGGGGACGCTTTCTATCTTCCTGGCACAACAGGATGTTAACTAAGCAGGGTTCCGGCCCCGCACGCCGTCCACTGCGTGGTGCAGCTCCGCTGGAGTTTTATTAGATGCAGGGAGCGCCCCGCACGCCGTCCACTGCATGGTGCAGCTCCGATGGAGTTTTATGAGTGCAGGGACAGCGCCCCACACGCCGTCCACTGCGTGGTGCAGCTCCGATGGAGTTTTATGAGTGCAGGGACAGCGCCCCACACGCGCAGCTCCGCTGGAGTTTTATGAGTGCAGGGACAGCGCCCCGCACGCGCTGGAGTTTTATTAGATGCATAGGGTTTTAATATGCGACGACATAACAGCAATTTATTGGAGATATTCCAATATTATTTAAAAATTATTTGCATCTCCTTAAACTCCAGCGGAGCTGTGCGCGCGGGGAGCTCCCCGCTTTAGTGGGCTTTGAAGAATATCTCGGTATAATCGGGATGGTTTAGATGATACATGTTTTGGTCATTTTTCTTTACGTCTGCGATCCAGATGCGCACAATACAGAAGTTCTTTTTAGGGGAAATAGAGATACCAGTAATATTGCTCGGCTCTTCGCCAGTTTTCGTTAAGTTTTCACCCAGAGCGAGTGCACAGGTGTGAATCCATGTTTTACCAATATGATTCTTTAGAACTTTCATCGAAAAACAGCCACCGTTCTTATTATTCGGGTCTTCCCACATAGGCTGGATATGTTCGCGCATAATAAAGAACATACCCTTGCTCCAGTGGTCGCGCATCGTAAAAGCTACTTTCGCGAAATCCTGGATACTGCTCATAGTGGCAAGTAATTGATAGCTCGATGCTGTCCATGAATTGTCATTTTGGTCATGGAAGTAAAGGCACCATACATCATTCAGGAATGTGTCAGTCTCCATATTACTATTACTTCGCAGAAAGCTTTAAGCATTTACTGGTGCTGTCACTGGCACGACCGTTGCCTCGGGGACGGGTGCAATCGCCGCATCAGATGTGACAGGTACTACAGGTGCTGTCGCTACAGGTGCAGGTACTACAGGTGCAGGTACTACAGGTGCTGTCGCTACAGGTGCAGGTACTACAGGTGCAGGTACTACAGGTGCAGGTGCATCATCGGCCACAGGGGGCTGGCACATAAAGCAGCTAAAGATGGCCGATGATATCGAACGTGGAACGGCTGCCTGCACAATGTCTTTCGCCACATTAACGGCCTTCTTCACATCTAGGCGCCCCCGGCTAGCATCTATAATCAGACTAACAGTATCCGTCAAAATACCATTTGTAATCATATTGTTCAGGACGGCGGCGGTATCAAAGGGAATCGCCTTATGCGTAACAAGAGCATCCATTATCTCTTTGAGCGCGGCCTGTTTTGCAGAACCGTTCATTCCAGCGAATTTATCGACCTCCTCAATTCCAGCTTTTAAGAGGGCAATGGGTCCCTGTCCAGCGAGGGCAGCGAGTTTTTCTATAATCTCGGGATTGGCCATCTTACACAATAGTATATAAAAAATTGATTTGGATAAACTCACTTTTAGACACCATACTAATAATGTTTCTGGTTTCCAAGCTCAACGAGAATGCGACTATTCCGGCTCGTGGATCTGCTGGCGCTGCTGGCTATGATCTTTCTAGTTCCGAGGATGTTACTGTACTTGCGGGATGGTGGCTCGCAGTGGCTACAGGAATCTCAATTCAAGTCCCCGGCGATCACTATGCACGTATTGCACCTCGTTCGGGTTTAACTTTCAAACATGGCCTCGATGTCGGCGCCGGCGTTATTGACTCAGATTATCGGGGCGAAATCAAGGTGATTCTCTTCAATCACGGTAACAAAGACTTCGTTATTCAGCGAGGCGAGCGTATTGCTCAGATGATTTTCGAAAAAATTAGTTGCCCGGAGCTGCGCGAAATTTCGGAAGAGGAAATGGCTCAGACGGAACGAGGCGCAGCTGGGTTTGGAAGCACTGGACTAGGAACGCTCTCTGTCACCACCGACATTGAGTCTGGTATTCGCGAGGTCACTCTGACGCCTCCTGCAGAGGGTTGTTAGTGATAGAAAATGCCCTACATAAACGTAACGCATTGTATTGTTGCAAAAACACCCTTAAATACATTCTTCGCCAGTGAAAGCAATTTTTGCATTGGCATAGATAAATAGATTCATTATTATTCGCACAACGACCATATTCAAGTAAGTACTCATATGTCCATTGGTTCATATAGGTCAGTGTTTCTTTGTCGATTGCTTCTTGTTTCTTATTATTAATAAGCTTACTGATTTTGGCAAAACACGCAATCACAAATAGAGCAGCCAACATTGATTATGTATTACAATAAAACAAGTAAAAATAATAATGCCTTAACCTACAGGTAACCTGGCGAGAACACCTGAAATTATTTTGGATGTAACCGTTTTATTTTTTATATGCGTTTGAATTTCATCAAGCAATGCTTTGTGTATGTTTGTGCTCACTTTGGCCGCCTCGATAAGTTTAACCGTTGCTTTCGCTAAATTCATGACTGGCTTCTCGCACAGGGTGTCGAGGCACCGTCTATACTCGAGTATGGGCTTACGCTGTGACAGCTCTTCCCGAATAACAGCTTTCTTAGCGTCTTTCTTTTCTTGACTAAGGTCACTTTTCGCAATCGCTGTATATCGTTTAACGAGGTCTTTTAAGATTTTCTCAGAATCTTTCTCGTGCACAGCCTTTAAAACAGCACACTTAGTGTTTGCACATGCATTTACTTTTTTACTTGCTCGGTACTGCAGTACCAGGGACATACACAATTCCTTATGTTTATGTGAGAAAAAGATTGTACTAACACACACCGCATTTGCACACAAACTCATAACGATTGAGTAAGTCAATCGCAGATGCACACCCTTGTCCGTAGCAATCGAATAATTGTTGGCCACGTTTAACTGGTTCGCATGTCGTGAACACCATACGTTCACCAACTCGTTTAAAGACCACATTTGGGCGACAGGAATGGTTGAATGTCGCGCCAGCGAACAAGATGGCTGGGCGGTCGCCAAACCAAAAGGCATTATGGGTGTATTTCTTCTCATAATCGTCGCCAGGTGGCGAGAGGGCCATAAACCTATCCCGCCACCGGGGTGTCATTGCTAGGCCAATCATCTGGTGCATAGTTGCTACAGTTGATGGCACGGGGTATGGCAATATTAAGGCACGCTCACTGAGCACCACCACGCCTTTGGGAATATCACACACTGCGAAGAACCCATAACCCATTTTCTTGGTCGCTTGGCGCCTTATACCGGTACTGGCGCAGGCGCTTTGTAAACCCAGTTCGGTCGCTTGCGACGCGAGTTCATCGGCGACATGAGTGTCTTGACGTAGCCCTTCTCGATACGCTGGGCGTAGTGCAGAACCGCGTTGATGATTGACCGCGGCACCATCGTATGCCGTCCAATCATTCGCGGAGTCATCGGGATGCTGCTTCCCTTTAGCACATCGGTCACCAGCTTGTATGTGGCCTCGTATTCTAGCATTACGTATTTTTGTTATATTGCTTATGCACGCTGCGCTTAAATCGTTTCATGTTTTCTACTTATCGAGTGGCGAACTGGTAATTTCAATGCCACAATACGATTGTGGGTTATTTTTGTAATCGTCTTTAACATAGATACCAATATCCAAGCTATCCTCCAGGAGCCATCTGAAGTTATCCCAGAACATTTTGGTATGGCCGATATCCGTTGTACATAAGTGGCCCAATTCATGGATTGCCACAAACATCACTGTATTAATATCCGCCAACTTATTGGTACCATCTCGCGCCCTTAGACAAAAGATAATGCGTTCGCCCTTATTCACAGAATAACTAGTATATTTAGCATTGTCGCCGCCCTCACTTAGTTTATCGGCACGAAAGTTGGTAAAGAGTTGGATTGTACGCGGGTCCTCCGGCTTCGCCTTCTTCAAATGCTCAATCAACCGTTCACTGCGTGCTCGCACTTGGGCAAGCAAATTGGCCGCTTCCTTTTTATCTGGCATATCGCGAACCAAATACTTATTACCATCACTGGCTTCAACGTAATCCACTTCGGCATTAAAATAGGTATCATATAGCAGATATCCCATTAAACCGGCCAAAACTAAGACAACAAGCGTCTGGGTATCCATTACCTTATGACCACAAGAAAAGTTGATTTGCGTTTAAGATAAAAGAAAAGTTAAAGACACACACAATACAAGAGGACGACAGCTGTAACACAATGGTCCGTACAGACCCTCCTCCGCTCACGGGCGCTCTGGAGTTTCAGGTGGTCGACTGGTTTGTACCAGAGGCGGACCGAGCCGCCCGCGAGCTCAAGCTGCCGCGCGATTTAGATGAGGCCCCTCCCGAGTACTGTGTTTATATGCATGGCTCGACAGCTGGCGGCCATTCGGTCACGGTCAAAATCACCGATTTCGCCCCCTACTTCTACGTCAAATTGCCCGAACGGTGGTGTCGTACTCAGGCCACTTTGGACCAAAACGTAACGAATTTGAAAGAGCAACTGCGCAATGGGGCTGGTGGTGGGTGGTCTCCGACGCCCCCGCGTTATGCGAGTCATCTTGACGACGATGCTACCAAAATCGTTTGGAAAAAAGATTTCTGGGGGTTCACCAATGGTAAGAAATTCCCCTTTCTTTGTATCAAAGTCAAGAGCCTGGCGCTGTTTCAGATGCTGCGCTCCTACTTCGCCCGACGGAAGCGCGAGGGCTTTGATTTATATGAAAGCAATATTGACCCGTTTATTCGGTTTATTCACGAACGCGATATTTCGCCGTGTGGCTGGGTGCGCATTCGCAAGGGTGCATGGGAGCTCGATAATCCGGACGAGCCAGTGAGCCGCGCCCAGATATCGATATCTTGTCGATTCTCGGAGGTAAAGGCACTCAAGCGGGCGAAGATTGCACCATTGCTTATCGCCGCATTTGATATTGAGTGCTCCTCCAGCCACGGAGACTTCCCTGTTCCGAAGAAAGATTATAAGAAACTGGCACAGGATATTGTCCTGGCGAGCTACTCGGCGATTCCCACCCGCCAAATCTGCGAAGGCTGGATTATGTCGGCATTTAAGCCAGAGCCCAGCGTGGGCGCCATTATCAACAAAGTCTATCCCAAAATACCTATTACCACCCCGGACATAGTTGGCCTATCTAAGGCTGCGGGGGAGGTGGCGCCGAAGATTGTGATCATTCTTCAGCGAAGTGGAATCTTTGGCCAGGCCGGGCCAAGTGCAACAGATGATGACGGTCCGGACCCGGTTGCCACGGAAACGCAAAAGAACACGGCAGTCAAAGTGAGTGGGGATATCAATCGACTACTTTCAGCGCGTCTGCCCCCGCTAGAGGGCGATAAGGTGATTCAAATCGGCACTACTATCAATCGCTATGGGTCAGACGAGATTATCTATAAACATATCTGTGTTCTCGGAAGTTGCGATAATATTGATGGAGCCGATGTCGAAAGTGTCGATACCGAAGAAGAATTACTCGGTTGTTGGAAGGAGTTAATTCAGCGCCTCGACCCGGATATTCTCGCCGGCTACAACATCTTCGGTTTCGATATGCATTACATCTGGACACGAGCCAAGGAGCTGGAGGTCGATGAAGAATTCGGCGTCGGCCTCGGCAGGCTCCGCGCCAGGCGAACGACCCTGATTACGCAAAAGCTGAGTTCATCGGCCCTCGGCGATAACGAACTCAAATACATTGATATTGATGGTTGTGTCAATATTGATATGTTAAAGGTGATGCAACGGGACCATAAGCTGGATAGTTACAAGCTGGATAATGTCGCCAAAGAATTCCTCGGGGACCAAAAAGACGACCTGACGCCGAATGAGCTCTTCGCCAAGTTCTACGGGTCGAGTGCCGACCGATGCGATATCGCACGCTACTGTATTCAGGATTGCGCTTTGGTTAATCGCCTGATTCATAAGTTGCGTATTCTGGAGAATAATATCGGTATGGGCAATGTCTGTTCGGTGCCGCTATCCTATCTCTTTATGCGCGGCCAGGGCGTTAAAATCTTCAGTTTGGTTTCAAAAGAAGCGCGGGCATCTGGTAATCTGATTCCAGTGCTCAAATCCTTCGCCGAGATAGAGGCAGAGGAGGAAGAAGAAGGCTACGAAGGGGCGATTGTACTTGAACCGAAGGAAGGTATCTACTCCGATGACCCGATTGTGGTATTCGACTTCTCGTCTCTCTATCCTTCGTCGATGATTGAACGCAATCTTTCACACGATTGCTATGTCGCTCCAGGAAAGAGCGAGCGCTATATGGAAGAAGCGATGGCGGCGGGCACCACCTTCAAAACCGTCACATATGATATTTACGAAGGAAAGGGTGATAAAAAACAGGTTGTTGGCAAAAAAGAATGTCAGTTCGCCCAGTTGCCCAATGGCGAAAAGGGTATTATTCCCAACATTCTAAACATGCTTCTCAGCAAGCGGAAGAGTACGCGAAAAATGATAGAATACGAGACGTTGGTTCTGGTCGATGGCAGAAAAATTGCCGGCCTCGTGAAGGGTGGGGTAAATGGAGTGGATTATGAGGTTCTCGATGCAGAGACTGGCGTCAAGCAGAAAATTGCTGTCGACCAGGTGGTCTCGCGAGCAGCGACCTATGATGTATTCGAGCAAGCCGTATTGGATGCGTTGCAACTGGCTTACAAGATTACGGCCAATTCGCTTTATGGCCAAATCGGTTCGCGAATGAGCCAGATATTCTTAAAGGAAATTGCGGCGGCCACGACGGCGACCGGTCGCGAAATGATTTATATTGCCAAAGAATTCATGGAAACGAATTACCAGGCCGACGTTATTTACGGCGATACCGACAGTATCTTCTGCAAGTTCCCTCGTACCAGAAGTGGCCGCGAGGCCCTGGCCGACGCGATTGCCATGGGCCAGAAGGCCGCTGCCGCCATTCTGCCAACGCTCCCGACACCTCAAGTTCTCAATTATGAGAAAACTATGTGGCCGCTGGTGCTGCTGAGCAAGAAGCGCTATGTGGGCAATTTATACGAAGATAATGCGAATAAGATGAAGGGCCAGAAATCGATGGGGATTGTCCTCAAGCGACGAGATAATGCCCAGATTGTCAAGACGGTCTATGGCGGAATCATCGACATTCTTATGAACCATGGTGAGTTCAAGCAAGCCCTCGCCTTCATGATGACGGAACTCGATAATCTGGTGAATGGTCGCGTGGATATGAAGGACCTGGTTGTGACCAAGACGCTACGGGCGGAATATAAGAATCCATTGGCCATCGCGCATCGGGTGTTGGCCGAGCGAATGGGTGACCGTGATGCTGGAAACAAACCGGCCGTGAATGACCGCGTTCCCTATGTCTATATTCTGCCTCCGGCTGGTACGATTGTCCGTTTGCAGGGTGACCGCATTGAACATCCCGACTACGTTAAAGCCAATGGGTTGGTACCCGATTATCGGTTCTATATTACCAATCAAATCATGAAGCCGGTGATTCAAGTATTCGCCCTTTGTGTCGAGGAGCTCCCTGGATTTACCAGGGCACACCGTTATCGGTTGATGCAGATGCGGGAAGAGATGGAATGTGCCGACCTTCCCGAACTAAAAATTAAGGACAAGATTATCAACGAGAAGAATCGTATTACCGAAGAACTCCTCTTCTATCCGATGCTCGAGACGTTGGGGCCGGGTGTGAAGATGCTGAAGCCAGCCCCGAAAGTGAAGCCGAAGACGGGGGCTGCTTTGGAGAAAGCGAACCTGGTAGCGTCGCTAACATCGGCGCCCATCCTTTCAGTGAATGTGAAGATTGTCAAAGCGCCCGAACCTGATGTGGTACCTGGGACAAAGGTAAAAAAAGCATCTGATACATTTGAGGCCAGTGTACAATTGGGTGATGTATTCATCCTCAATGAAACATATGCGAAGGTGCGTGGAAATACCAAACTCAAGATTTGTCGGCTAATTGCCGAGAAGGCTGTGAAACAATTACTCGAAGCTGAGCCATCTCCCTTGGCGGGGGGCGTTATTATTCAGAGTCGCGATGCGACCTTTATCGCCAATTTGAGGAAAGCCACATCGGCCAGTTTCGATGAACTAACGGTCGAACAGAAGGCTGTCATTAAATCAGGAGGGGCCGGTGAAGAAATCGAGAACATATGCGAAGCGATTCGCTTTCTACGGTTAGCTACAATGCTTGAGGATACTCCAAAGTTAATTCAACACGGGGTTTCGCCCCACCCTGTGGAGCAGCTCCACTAGGGATTGTAAGGCTAAATTCCGGTTCTGTTCCTCACAGGGGACGCACGAGCACGGGGAGCTCTCTGCTAGTGAACCGTCCTTTCCAGGTTTTCTTATATAGAATGTGCCCCATCGGAAGCATTTTGGCATCCGGGTAAAACGGAAAGTTGGTAATAATTTGTTTGTGAATCCAGAGGGCAGGAAAGCTCTGGCTTTTATGTGGATGGCGATAAATGATGGTTTCGCCAGTTTCTCGGTCTATGAGGGCCAAGTTTATTAACGCAGCCCCGTTTTGCGCTTCAACTAGGTCAACGGCATCACGCAATTTATCTAGAAGCAATGAAGCGGGCATGCTCAGTAATAAGGCGAGAAACATCTCCGAGTCGGTTTCACCATACACTTGTTCAGCAAACTCGGGGAGAATATGGCGTTTAAGGGCGGTCGCCCCGGGCTTCTGATAAAAAGCATCCATCAAGCCATTATGAACAAAGATATAGCGGTTATTTGTTCCCATAATGAATGGCTGGGTGTTTTCTACCACAGCATTTTTGGTTTGGTTGATGCGGTTGGATGGCGGAATACGAATATCGTAAATGGCCACTGGCGACGACTCCTGCATTATGCTTCTGAAGGACCCGTAACAAGTGGGAAGATTGTCGAATTTACGAACATCAATTCCTGTTGGGCCATCCAGGCCGACGCTCCCTGAAGAGAGTAGTTGTTTGTTGCATTTTGGGAGATATTCCGCTGCGGCAGTGGCGAATAAGTGACTGAATAGTTGTGGCCCGATGGGTCTGAATGTGAGAATAATCTTACACATGCCGCCTTACTTTTATCTTTATCTTTATTTTTATAAGCTCAAATATTAACGAATAGAATGAATCAGGGGCCGTTACTATTTCTTCTAACCCTTTCTATGATTCTTGTCATTATTTGGTTCTCGAGGATGGGTAATACAAGGGAACATTTTATCGGTGGATTCGGGGATTACCAAGACTATTATGATTCCCTTCTTCGTAAACAAAAGTCGAAAGCATTTCCGCTCAAAGATATTATCATCCATGGCGGCTGTATTTCGCTTACCAATTTACAAAGTAAGTTCAAAGAAGCCCCGTTTCTAACAGTCAGCTTTAAAACGACATTCGCGAACTTGCGCACGGGTGTGATGGCTGCTTTAGCAAAAACAAGGGCAGGGGTGGGTGCGGTGGATGGAAGTATTCCTGGTCCAGCGATACTCCTTCTCACTTATATACCAGGTGGTCCCAATCAGGAAATTACTGTTCACTTATGGTTTCCGAGTCTGGCGCCGACAGGAATGTATCCTGGTAACTATAATATTGGCTATATCGGGGCTTGCCATAGATGGGCATGGCGGTATATATCTTCCCAAACCTATCGCGAAGCAGAGGAAACCCCAGGAGATTATGGCTATCCCGCTACAAACAAGAAGTGTTTCTTCGAATATAACCCAATCGGTGACTCACCTGCACCCAATCCAGAGGCAAAGGGTAAAACCGAGTATTATTCTTGGGCTTGGATTAATCAAGCTGCTCCGGCTTTAAAGGACTTCTTTACAGCTCCAGCAGCTGGATTCCGTTTGAATATCATTTACACAGGAATGAAAATTACCCACGGATGTGTCTTGCCCATTGTTTCCCCGAGCGGAAATTATACATTAACTTTGGATAAACAAGCTGGTATACTGCTATTAGCTGGGGGCGGCACTAGTTGCAATGGCCGCGCCGTCTGGACAATTAACCCTCGCCCAGGCCGCGAGTATAGTGAACTCAGCTTCGATACCGATGGCAAACTACAGCTCCTCCAGGGGTCCGAGAATGTATGGAGTACCCCCGCCCCTCCTGAAAATCTATCGGCGCCTTTTGCCATTATTTTAACAGATACAGCCGACCTGATGATAGTCGACCAAAAAGGAGCTGGGGCGAACATGAATGCGGCTATGGTGAAGGCAGGAGGCTTCTCTTTGCAGGGCGTAGGGGGTGGTGCGGGTTTTGGTGACTGGGGTGCACTTATTGATGCTGAAGAAGCCGAAAAACGTCGCGCTGCGGATGCAAAGGCACGGGGCTTAGCAGATGCTGAGGCGGATGCCAGGGCAGAACGCGCGCGACAACTGAAGTTCACTCAGCAGAGTAGCGAGGCAGATATTTACACACACGTGTCTACTTCGCAATGTTAATTTTATATAAGCAGAATAATATAGGGTAGAGAATGGAGTGGCAAGTGATTGATACATATTTCAAGGACAATTTTTATCCCTTCACTGGACACCATATCGATAGTTATCGGGAGTTCATTAGGTCGAATATTCCCGAGACGATTCGCAGTTTCAATCCTATTACGATGATTAAAATGGGCGAACACCCACTTCGCGTGGATGTCTTCATCGGTGGGGAGGCCGGTGATAAAATCTATCTCGACCGACCAACATTACTGGATGCCGATGGCCAGCCTGCCCTGCTAACGCCACAGGAGGCACGTCTGCGAAACCTGACTTACGAATCGCGCCTCTACGCTGATGTAGTCATTCGCTATACCGTCAGTGGCGTGGCCAAGCCGGATAAGGTCTTTCTGCGAGCGCCGATTGGGTCGATTCCCATTATGCTTCATTCCGATGCTTGTATGTTACATAAGCAGGGCCCGTCGGTACTTCGGGAGCTGGGCGAGTGTCCCTACGACCAGGGGGGCTATTTCATTATTACTGGCAAAGAGAAGGTCATTATTGCCCAGGAACGGAATGCAACCAATCGTCTATTTATTGAGAAGAGCAAAGACAAGGATTTTAGTTACCAGGCGCTCATTCGTTGTACTTCCGAAACCGGTGAAACAGCCCTTTCGCCTCGAACAGTCAATTTATACGTGATTCAAGACATTCTTCCAGATGTCGGTCCCGCCGATAAGGTTCGCGTTGACTACAAAGCGCATAGTGGAGCCATCCTTGTTCTGCTCCCAATGATTAAGGGGCGACTGCCTCTCGTCAAAGTCTTCCGGGCCCTAGGAGTGGAGAGTGATAAAGCCATTTTAGAGCATATTATCGGTGGCGACCTGGAGAGCGAGGAAGCGCAAACGCTGATGCCTTATCTCAGGCCATCGTTGGCCCATCACCAGGGCGTTTTCAGCCAAGAAGATGCCCTGGAGGACTTCCGTAATCGCGCATCTTACAAGAGCGCCGATTACGTGAAGAATATTCTTACAACTGACCTTTTCCCGAACATGGGCCTTAGCGAGAATAATTTCTCCGGCAAGGCCCGGTTCCTGGGCACGATTATCAAACAGCTCCTTCAGGCCGTCGTCGGTGCGCGTCCCCCGACAAATCGCGATAAGTACAGTTATAAGCGCATTGACCTGTCCGGTTTCCTGCTGGCACAGCTATTCCAGGAGGCCTATATGTCGTTCCGCAAGAAGTGCCGTGATACTCTGGATAGCCAGTACAATTACGGCCCCTGGAAGCATACTGGGAATAAGGTTGAGGAGCTGGTCCGCCCGGATAATCTGTCGAAAGTGATTGTACCGTCGGTGATTACCAATACCATGATTCGTTCGATGAAGGGTGCCTGGGGTCTGGAGGATGCCGAGGAAACCGAAGAGGGCAAGGTACAGGATTTGGCGCGTATCTCATATATCGGGTTTCTCTCACATTTGCGTCGGGCGAACAATCCTCTCGACCGGACCATTAAAATCGTTGGTCCGCATAAACTAGACGCCCAGCAGTTCGGTATTATGTGTCCCTGGGAGAGTCCTGATGGTGCCAGTGTCGGTTATCTGAAGAACTTTGCAATGATGTGCAAGGTGACATTCAATTGTGCTTCGGCTCCGCTGGCCGAATGCCTCGATGACCTCGGTACTCTCCGATTGGCATCCGTGCCCGTAAGGGCCGCAGCACCCTTAACCAGAGTATTCCTCAATGGCAAGCTCTATGGTTATCACAAGGAGCCCCAGCGGCTGGTGGATACAGTGCGGCTCTATCGCCGAAATGCACTGATTAACATTTTCTCGTCAATCAGCTGGAATATTACTGATAAGGAGGTGCGTGTGTTCTCCGAAGGCGGTCGATGTGGTCGGCCGCTATTTTGTTTGCCGCTTGTGGATATGAAGCCGAAACAAAGTTGGTTTGACCTGGTGTTCGGTGAAACGTTATCGGCAGAGGAGCGGAAGGAAGACCTCTATTATGCTTGTACCTATACGGCCCCAGCCGAAATGAAAAAGTTCAAAGGTATGACCAATGATGGCATTCTAGATGCGCTACGGAAGAACCAGGCCGCCATCGAGTTCTTGGATATTGAGGAAGAAAATACCCGACTTATCGCGATGTCTACTGCAGCCATTACGCCGATGCATACTCACTGTGAGATTCACCCATCGATGATATTCAGTGTGGTTTCGAATAATATTCCATTTGCCAACCACAATCCTGCCCCACGTAATGTATTCCATGGGAGTCAGGGAAAGCAGGCAATTGGTGTTTACGCATCCAACTTCAATAAACGGTTCGATACGATGTCCTATATTCTGCATTACCCGCAGCGACCGATTATTACCACCCGCAATGCTCATTTTACTTCAAGTGACCGCCTGCCAAATGGTACCAATGCGATTGTGGCAATTGCCTGTTATTCGGGTTTTAATCAGGAGGACGCGGTAATTATTAATAAGAACGCCATTGAGCGCGGCTTCTTCACCATCACCGGGTATAAGACTATGGTCGCCACGGAAGACCCGAATGTCGGTGGCGGCCGCACAGTCTTCGCTAATCCGAAGAAATTGCGCGCGGATGGCAAACCGGTGACGATGCGGAAGCATGCTGATTATAATCAGCTGGATGACCGAGGTATTATTAAAGAAAATACCTATGTGCCTCGTGGCCAGGAGGTGGCTGTGATTGGTATGTGTCACATCAAGGATGAGGCAGTTGTCACGAAGAAGGGAATTTTCAGTGAAACCACAACTAAGGAAGTATACAAGGATACTTCCAAGGTAACGGATATCCATCACTATGGCACGGTAGATAAGGTATTTGCGGACCGCGGTATTTGCAAGGTGCGCTTCCGAAAGGTGCGGATTCCGGAACTGGGCGATAAGACCTGTTCGCGTGCGGGCCAAAAGGGTGTGGTCGGTATGATTCTGCCAGCGGAACAGATGCCTTTCACCAAAGATGGTATCATTCCGGATATCATTATTAATCCGCACGCACTGCCTTCGCGTATGACCATCGGGCATCTGATTGAGTGCGTTTTCTCGAAGTTGTGCACCATGGATGGTGCATTAGGTGATGGCACTGTGTTCCTACCAGTGGATTTGGAGGGAATTGGAAAGAAGCTTGAGGACTATGGTTTCAATAAGCATGGAAATGAGATTATGTATGATGGGCGGAGTGGGGCGCAGATTGAGACCGATATCTTCTTAGGGCCAACGTTCTACCTCCGCCTAAAGCACATGGTTGCCGATAAGGTTCATTCGCGAAGCACGGGTGGAAAGGTGTTACGGACACATCAGCCAACGGCTGGTCGGAGTAACGGTGGTGGTTTACGTATAGGTGAAATGGAACGCGATGTCCTGATATCCTATGGGTTGTCACAGTTTATTAAAGAAAGTATGATGGAGCGGGCTGATAAGTACCGGTATGGCGTCTGTCACAACTGTGGTATTATGGCGTTGTATGCGCCGGCGAACCTGCTGGTGCGTTGCACAGCATGTGATTCGAACCATATTGTGATTGTGGAAACCCCCTATGCTCTGAAAGTGCTAATTCAGGAGATGGAGGCGATGGGTGTCCAGTTCCGTCTCAGTCCGGATGACTTCAAGCTACCAGATGAAAGCGATGATGCGGTAATTGAGGAGGCGCGGCTTTTGGGGAAAGTAATGGAGGGAGGCGCTCAAGAGGAGGAAGATGATGAGGATGAGGATGAGGCAGAGGATGAGGCAGAGGCAGAGGCAGAGGCAGATGTGGCAGATGAGGCAGAAGAAGAGGAGGAGGAGGAAGAGGAAGAGGAAGGGGATGAAGTACTAGATGGTGGGGAGGAGGAAGAAGACGATACAGATAATACAGATGTTGACGCTAATGAAGAAGAGAATGACGAAAGTCCGTATTCAAATCCTGTCCATAACGAAGATAGTAAGCTTATTGCAGCCATACAATTTCTGCAAGTGGGCAATACGCTAGGTGGAACAGATGCGCTTCAGCAAGTATCACTACCTATAGCAGAGTCAGCAGCTCCAGCTCCAGCTCTAGCTCCGGGGCCGGCACCAACCATACAAGCTGCCGCACCAATACCACCAATTGCACCTGCAGTCACAGCGCCTGTAATTGGGTCTGTACCAGGGGGGGCATCCGGACCCGGATTAGTACAACAACAGTTATCGGCGCCTGTGCTGCCACCCATGGGCGGCAGCGATGAGGTAAAAGTAATTCATATTAATGAAACACCCTCTGCGAGCAGCAGTGTTTAATTCCTTCCCTTAATTTTAAGGGAACAAGAACACCGATGTATCTTGTGGCGATACGGCTTATTTCAATCCTGGTGATACTGCTGATTGTGTTCTATTTCGCAAACCCGGCGGCGAGTCACGAAGCTTTTATAACGCTGGCCCCTGAGGAAACTTCGAAGAGTCTATTCAAAACTTCAACTAATTTTGAGGCAGATTACACAGAGCGCAAGTTTGCTTTGGCTGACCGCGATGACCTTCTACAGATGCATGCTTGCATTCGTTGGACCCCAGAGCAGCTTGCCGATTTCGGAAACAAATATAAATCCAAGGCCTACCCGATGTATATTGATGCGATTGAAATGTTAACTAGCAATTTCCTTGAGATGAAGTCTGCGATTGTTACACGAATTCAGGAACTACAGGAGAAACAGGCGGCAAAGGGTGGGGTGGTTGGACCCATTTATGCAATTATCCTTCAAACTCCCTATTACCCCGATGGACGCGGTGGATGGATTTCGCTAATGAACTATAATATTCAGTCGGGCTACCAGAATGCGGTAACTAATTCTACCCTTCAGAATCCTCAGATTCCAAAGATTCTCATAACCACGTACTTAATATTCCCACGTCATAATCGCGATGGTACCCCTGATAAGGGTATTGGTGATAATATTGCAACTGACCGCATTAAAATCGTCACTCAACATGCAACTCGCGACCCCTTATGCTTTATGAAGTGCCCTGGTGATATAGATACCTTCTGTGGTTGCCGAAGTGCAAACCCCACAGTCGCGCAGCGGACGGAAGTCGGAACGGAAAAGATTCCGTTCCAGTCTACCTGTTTGAGTCCGGTACCAGAATCAAAAAAGAGTAACTATGCCAATATGTATCGAATCAATGAAAAGTTTATTGCATTCGAACCTGATTCATTTCAACCGGTGGCGGATATTGCGTCAATTAGCGGTGGCCAGGTTCGCGAATATCCTCCGCAGAATATTGGGGCTGGGCATACATGGAAAGAGGAAGCGCCATCAATTCCAGAGTTAGGTAACCCGAACAGGAAGCTATCTAAGTATAGCAAATACTTAGCGAATTCGTCTTATGGAGTAGGTATGTACGTTGCTTGGACCAACTCCATCTGGGCATCTGGTTGGGGGCCGCGAGGCTGGCAGTGGTCGCCACAGGGTGCCTTTGATAAGGTCGGTGGCGACCAAGGGACTGAAGGAGGGTGGCATGTGCAAAATACCCAATGCATTGTGCCAGGTAATATAGACGCACCTTCACCGCGTCCATATGTTGCGCTATCGATTCCTGATACAATCGTCCTAAAAATGTACACCATCGCCCCACGGGTTGGCTGTTGCATAGAGCAGGCACCTACCAAATGGACTATCTGGGGGTCAGGAGATGGGATTAATTGGGTCGTAATAGATAACCAAACCGATATTCGCTGGACCGTCCTTGGTCAGCCGAAAGTCTTTAAAACACAGAATAACCAGTCTGCTTATAATATGTATAAAATAGAAATCTTCCGCAGTGGTTACGGTGGAGGGACTGGATGCGTTCACATCGGCGAATGGCGTATGTGGGGCATTCCGTTCTTCACCACGTCGGCCTAACTTAATCATCGTCGTTCCTGAAAGCAACCTGTTGTGGCGCGTTAGCCGCTTGTTTAACACGCTTTTTATCATCGCGCACTTGTTCTCTTTTCTCTCGCTTGACCCTGTCGTCATTCGTCTCAATCTTTTCTTGAAAGCCTGTTTGCCGCGCCGCCTCCACATCGGCCCAGAACCCCTTAATATGGGGAACCAGCGACGCAAATAGTTCGGCATCGCGGGGAATGCGTACTAAATTATAGTCCCGTTCGCGCCAATAGTGGACATCGATCGGGTCTGCAGCCTGAATGTTATTCTCCACCCACTCGGTAACATCGACCGGACTGAGTCCATCTGGCGAATAGAGGTATTCCTTATCTTTGAATTCAATTACAGCACCATGCGGTTCGCCCTTATAATCAAATGCTTCGTAGGCGGTGGGGCTATCGAACCGTTGAATATCGCATTCGAGGTAATCGCATTCATCTAAGTCACAAACAGCCAGCTGTCCCTGGATCTGTAGAAAGTATTGCTCAGGTACTTCGTTTTTAATAATCTTGCGTTTCCAAGGGCACTTGAGCTCAATCATAATCCCGACATCCGAGATGCCATCGGGGCTGGCGCCGAATTCGGCAATCGTCGGATGTGGAATGAGACCGAAATCGTGAACTCCTACGCCACCATGTTTCTCAATATAGCAGCGTAGGGCGCACGGCTCGAACATAGTACCCCATTTGAGTGGACCAATAGTTCCGGCCTTGGTCGGGAACTCGGCGAAGGTATCGCGTTCCGGGAAAGCCTTCTTAATAACGAGTTGGGCACGGTTACCGAACTTGCCCTTATCCATCGATTGAGCTAAGTCACTCGCTGTGAGGCGCCCACGACGCAACTCGTACCATTCGGGTGACCGTTGCGGAACCAGCGGCTTCTTGAGTAGCTCTATGAGCCGCAGACGGTTCTTCATTACTACCAAAAGACGTTCGCGAAATGCAGGGGTGCCTAGGAGGGATGTATCTACTGTGCTTGTACCACGGCTGCCTGGCGAGGGGGTAATAATCTGTGAAATAAGACAATCAATTGCCTTATTTTGCGCCTCCATTACAGAGTGTAAGAACAGTCTTTCTTAAATGGGCTTCCTGACGAGCGATTTTCTTCTGTTCTTCCTCTGGGTCCATCTTCTTCGCGGGTGCCCGAGGCTTCTTAAGGAGTTTAGCAGCTGCTACCTTAGTTTTAATCAAGTTATCCAAGGTTTCGGCAAAGATATCCATTGTGCTTGTTTCTATGTATCTGTATCTTCTTAATATTCTCTACTTCATTTTTTCCGGCCTAAAGAACGAAAATATGAAAATATGAAAATATAACAAAAAAATAACAAAAAAGAAAAAATGATATTGACGTAGTCTGTACGTATAGTTTACAGTATTAACAATGGCTAGACGCCTCTCATATTTTCTGCGACACAATCCCCCATGCCCAATGGATCCATGTGGATGGGTAAATGTGAACGAATTAATGCCATTTCTTGGAAAGAACGTGGGTATTGAAGATTTGAGGCAATGGGTTATAGAAGACAACAAGGGACGCTTTATATTAGATGAGAGCTCTGAGCAAGTAAGAGTCCGGGCTTGTCAGGGACACTCAATACAGTTAGAGACGCCCATATTAAGCCCGCTTTCTGTTAGTGATGCGGCGTTTGTTTTTCACGGAACCACTGCATCTGCGTGGGAAATGATTCAGAGTGATGGATATTTGTTACCAATGAACAGAGTACATGTACACTTCGCCTTATGCCCGGAGCGAGCACGTTCGGGGCGTCCTATACTACTCATTCTTGATGTGGCGAAGGCGATTGCTGCTGGCGTCCCTCTGCTGCTCTCGACGAACTCGGTTGTGCTTTGCCCGGAGAGGGTGCCGGTTTCCATGCTACGGTTCTCATTACGGGCATAATCGCTAAACTTAGAGTTAGAGTTAGAGGAGCTGTACGAGTTTCATTGACCGCTTGTAACATTGTATTTGAATGAACGGGCTTTGTACCACTAATACAGCCGATTGTTATATGAGGAATAGCATTAACACATAATTGCTTCAATATGTCACTTCGTTCTACTCGAAGGGCTAAACATTTATTATCCCAAACAACAGCTTCAACTGTAATTTCCAATTCTGTACTGGTTTTTGTAATGTAATTCATATACTTATCATGGTCTATATTCGCACCAGGGGGCGCTAAAGTTAAATGATATTCCGCTTGTTTAATAATTCCACTTTTCTCTCCAACTCTTTTGTAAATCTCGTCTATGAGATGCTCGTCCTCAGGCTTAACCTGTGCTTTCCAGTAAATTATCGTCTTTTTCAATGCCTCCTTGGCATCAGTTTCATACTTGGCATTGCTATTTGCAATAGCTTCTGGAGTTGGTATAGGAATTGATGGACTTATAACATTGCTGTCTTTTAGTTTGTTAATAAGTATCGTTAGATTTTCGAATGGGGAATTCTTAATAGGGAGTTCAATATACAAATGATTCGGTGATGTTTTTTCAGTTTCAGTAATTGCCTCATAATCATCACTGCATTGCTTTAAAATACCAGCTGTTGCTGCCCCTGGCACCAGAGTGGGATGGCATAGCCCACGCTTCTTTATTCTTAAAAGGCATTCAACTGTCGGCGCATGACCATTGCGATGTTTAAATTCAACAATAATAACCTTCTCATAACGCTCATAAACGTCATTGCGAAGACGGGTCAGGTGGTTGCACTTGTCAATAATAATAACTTGATTCGCTTTTGGCACCGTTGATAATGCATTTATAAATGCCTTCCGATTACCGCCAACTTCATCCTGGTTTGCATAAATAGCGCCTGGCCCCAGGGCTAACATTAACATATTCCGCATTGTAGTTTTACCAGAGCCTTGAAGACCGACAAGCATAATCGCCCAGTTTTTATTTTGGGGTCCAGCGCTAGTACCCTTCCGAGATTGCTGTGAAAGGCTATTACTATCGATAACCTCTTTTGCAATATTCCGTAAGTCCTCCCTAACCTTTGGAGTTGTCGATTCCATAAATGCTGTAAAGTCCTTCTGAATAGTTTGGCCAATGTCAGCAATTTCAAGGGGGGGTTTTGTTTTAATAGCGTGTACATAAAATGCCAGAAGATTCTCTACCGCATTTTTGTTTTCAACATTGTTCTTGATATCGATATGAAAATCAGAGAAACGTCTCTCCCACGCCGCATAGTTTTTACGTCCAGCAATCAACTCCCTTGCCGCCCGTTTAATAATATATATAAAGTTCTTATGTTTGTATATTTTACCAACAATTTCTTTTCCAGCCTTGTTAGTATATATTTCATAAACAACAGCCCCTTCGCTATTATCCTTAGTTTCATATAATGTATCAAGGGACTTCTTTTTTAAAGCCTGTTCTTTAATATTTGATATAACATGCTTCTTGGCAACATTAAAACCCCAGTTGGCGAGCAGTTTAAGGCTTTCTTCAGGGGACATCACGAGCCCTTGCTCTTTTACTGTATTGAACTGAGGGCCAGTAATTGCAAATGCTATATGACGATTTGGTCCACTATAAGAGACTAAATGGTTATTAAATATCGCCTCAAATACAATTGTGTAATTGTTCTCGAACAGATATGTTCTCATTTTCTCATGTTCAGGGGCATTTGATGAAAGAAGAAGAACTCCCGACCCTGATATAAACAGTGATGCGTTTGCTACTGCCGTACCATACCGGGTTTCCTTTATATTTTTGTAATATTCAAAATCGGCCCATGCCGCCTTTTCATCTCTAACAGATATTACAATATGTACATTTTTAGAACCAATAATGGCATACCATTCATCATTGTATTTAAAAAATGCTAAATGACCTGCCTCACCGTTTTCTTTTTCTGTATAAACAAGTTTTGTTTTGTTGAACTCTGGTTCATTGAGTTGCTCAGTGAGAACATCATCAAAGTAACCAAACTTGGGGCTACCTGCTAACATAAAAATAGGTTTCGGACTTGTATCTCCAGGACTCGCTAAAGCGTATATTACTGCTGTGCCGCGACGAAGATAGAGATTCGCCGGGTTACTTATATTACTGTAAAATTTATCATCATCGAATACACTATAGTCATCTATCCGAAACATTATGTTAGGGTTACTAGGCAGTTTATGAACTTCAGACTTCCGTTTAATTTTAGTATTTTTAGTACTAGAAAACGGTGTCTCCAATATGGCTATAATATCTTGAATACTTTTCTGCGAAGGCTCCATACTTTACTAAACTATTATATAAGCCCAACCCTTATGTGTAGTTCGCAAATTTGTCGGTAAACAGCATTTTTTCATGACTATTACCATCGTGTGAACGAAGAAGAGCCATTAATAAAATAATATATTTTTATATTTATTAGTTTGACCCTATTACAAACCCAACTCTATTTCTTAACAGCAAATGCCTTTGCTCGAAAGTACATAGATGTATAGGGGTGCTCGTCGAATACGAGGTCGCTGAGCTTAACTTCATCAAAGGTTCCCTCTTTATTGGAATAATAGATACGGTCTAAGCGGTAGCCTTTCTCCGGTAACTTCAAATGGAGTAACAGGACACAATGGATACATGGTTTCGAGTGGCTATAACATAGTGTCCGCGACGTTTTCATAATAATCATATTAATATTTCGCAAATGCTTCTTCTTCGGCAAGGACGGCAGCGACCGCAGGGCATTGTCTTCGGCGTGAATCGTCCATTTTCCTTCGACACCCTTCCATTCATTTTCTCCGTAAGCCACAATGTGCACGTGGATTCACGAAGAAAGCCGCCACGTGATACGGCGACGTCCCGACAAACTTCGTGTCGTTGGCATCGCAGCTGCCAATGCGGCGATTAGCAATCGTGTTGGCGAGGGAGTTAATGGCGTCCATGGTAGGTGGTGATGGCACGGAGTGGTATGAAGTAAAAATTATTATGGCTTTCATTTTTTACAGCGTTTCCGCTACAGGGTTCCGCCCCCGTACGGCGTCCCCTGCGTGGAGCAGCTCCGCTGGATATTAATGGGGATTAGGGGGGAGGGACGCGCAATTCACCCGCATCTCGGTAAAATTACAGAGATGCCTATATATCATTTGTCTTTGTGAGTATATACCAAGTATATTACTTATTCTAATATAAACCAAAAAATAATAGAAAACCCTGTAATTTTACCGAGATGCGGGTAGACATTGCGCCCACCCGCCCACCCGCCCACCCGCCCACCCGCCCACCCGCCCAACCACCCAACCACCCACAACTCACTAACCCCCATAAATCTCAAGCGGAGCTGCCCCACGCAGTGGCCGGGGTACGGGACCGGGACCCTGTCCTGTATCAATCAATTGCAGAGCATTGTTACCAAAGGCGCGACTATACCCGACATCAGCAAACCAAACCGTTTCATTGAGCCGCGACATTATCTGCGGTACCACCGTATGCCCGACCACCACGCGTCCGGCGCCGCATACTCGTAAGACATGGGCAATATCGGGGGCCAACTCATCTTCGCTCAATGCCGAATAAGCTCGCGTCCAAACAATGCTATCGTTATCAACAAAGAGCGTTTGAAATAGATGAGGGTCGACTGGGCGGCCGGCGAAGTAATCGCTAATAATCGCATTAATTCGATGGACATCGCCATTCACGGCCATCAAATGTTTAGTCAATAGGCCTGCGTGACACATTAGTATATCGCCCACTTTAATAACTGCTGGCCGCATTGATAAGAGTTGTGCAACTTCGCCACCAGGGGCAAATAGGTGCTGTCTACGCTCAATGCCCCCAACCATATCAATGCTGGTTTTCGATGCCATGTGGAAATCTCCCATACTATTCATAACTTCATGGTTGCCTATCATCGATATAAACCGACCTCCCTGTTCTCGAGCGCGCTTATCCAGGCGGTCTAAGAAATAAATTACCTCAATATCGGGATAGCGCTCCCAAGCATCCGGTTCGGGTCCACCAATAATGCGCAATGCACTATCAACTTGGTCGCCTAATTGCACCACAATAGTATCAGGAGGCTGAACGACCCATTCTTGGTGCTCGTTAATAATACCATAATTGAACAAACAAACCGCTAGTTTTTCAACATCTCCATGGACATCCCCGAGAATAATTAAACGGTTCGGTTTCGGATACACCGTTTGCATTTGGGTTCTGCTTTGGCACCGGGTTTGGTTTCTGTATAATGAACAGTTTTTTCTTTCGATTTTTGTTTTTTCAGGACCATTGCAGCTCGCTGAGCGGGCGTCAGGGCGGCCATTATCACTGGTGAGCTGGAGGTCACACGAATACTCGGGCGACATGTGGGATAATAAGCATCTGTATGGACGGCCCCACACGGCCGACCAGTTTTGATATCCACCCACTTTTCATTATACCAACGCCGCAAACCAGTAGCTGCCGCAGGGATAGTATCTTTGTAAGCGATGCGACCCTTTGCGGCCATCCGACGCTTATATTCTTGCACTACCTGACCAGATGCATACGCATTCGGCCAACGTGCCGTGCGCGCCTTCACATATTCGACAACACGGTCATATTCTTTTTGGTCTGTGGGCTCAGCTTTCATTCACGCCACGCCGTCCCCACTATATCTTCTTTCTTACATTAATTTTCGGCGAATTCTTCTTTTTACCCATATCCGGGACATAGTCCTCTTCATCATCGCCATCAGCGCCGAAGCCGAGTCGCTTCCGTTCTTGGTCGACGGCCTGCATATTCCAGAACTCCTGGCTACACATTTTGTAAGGGGGGCGGTCCGTCGCTTTAAACCAAAACACCTGGTCCTCCAGCTTATTACTCTGCGATTTCTTCGATATCACCAACATGTTATAATCTTCCGTGCATTGGTCCATTACCTGATTAAATATATCGAAGGAAGGGAACATACCCGCATAGTGTTCGAAAATACGTTTCCTATTACCGAAATTGTTTTCCCGCATAATAAAGATATAATCAATGTTGCCGCGCATAACTGGAGGAATACCAAGGGGAAACTGCATCGTAATCAGAAGGAAAATCTTAATATGGCGACCATTCATAAAAAGGTATCGCATATTCTTGTCCGTAGTCCAGGACTTGTCATATAGACAATCGTCGAGTACCAGAAAGCAGCGGGGGTCGATATCGCTTCCACCGTACTTCTCGACTTCTTGGTACTGTTGGTCGGTGATATCCGTTTGTCGTTTTAGGAGCTTTGCAATAATATTGGGTTCAAATTCGTCGTGGATAAGCATTGCAGGGACTTTCTTTTCATAAAAGTGATTGGCGCGTTCCGTTGCGGAAATGACAACGCCGACGGGCATCTTTTGATTATGATATAAAACATCGTTGAGACAGAAACTTTTACCAGTATTTCGGGCGCCGATGAAGACCACTACGCTATCGTCTTTAATATTTCGCAAATCGAATTTTTTAAGCTCTAGCTTCATTATACGATAGTCACAAAAAAATGATACTGAACGTGCTGCTGCGTTTGACTACCATGGAGTCTTTAGGGAAACGGAAGCGCGGGGCCGAACCAACAGAGACCCAAGTTCAAATTCAAATACACCATAATAGAATCGTGTGTAACGATGCAGGACTCGCATCCACCCACCAAGCGTTGACCGAAGCCCTGTTCTTTCTAAATGAAAAGGGCCTTGATTTGGCCGATTCCCTCAATATCCGACCGTACCCTGTCTATTTATTAATCGATAATCCAGGAGATATGCCGATTGTGAGCGAATTAGTGCGTAACCTCGGATTACAGGTGCCAGTTGAGATTATTGCAACTCCCTCTAAAGCTAAAAGGGCGCCGAGCCAACATGCAGATTTTCAGTGAGTGAGCCCACACAATAATCGGGAAGGGGAAGTTCGCCAGTAATAGCGGCAAGCGAAGCATTGGAACCACCACCGCCGCCTCCAGAGATACCTGAAGATAGCATCGACCAACCGAGGTGTGATACCACCATAAATATTATGACTAAGAAGAAGAATAGTGCCCCCTTTGAAGCGGCGGACATCTTCTTTGGAATTTCATCGCGCCCACGAGTACTCACATCCATATTACTCAATACGAGGTAGGCAATAATACTTAGTACAAGAGCGATGACAATTGGTTGGTACTCCATCTGGCTAGTCTTTCTTTTTTACACCATTTTTAACTACTTCAAAAAAACGCACGGGGCTTCTCGTGTTTTGATTTATGTTTAGAACGGGAGTCGATAATAGTGACTTCGCGAGTATCAAGATTCTGAGGAGTGGCGTCAGCCTCAGGGGCAGGTACATGTACAGGTTCGACCTCAGGTTCAGGTACAGGTGCAGGAACATGTACAGACTCAGACTCAGGCTCAGGTGCAGGAACAGACTTAGGTACAGACTCATGTGCAGGTACAGGCTCATGTACAGGCTCAGCTGGGTTGATAGTTAGCTCTTTGAATTCGACATCAGGAATAGGTGCTGTCGTCTCATTTTCTTCATCAGTCTGTTCTTTAAGAGGTTCCTCCTCATTCTCATTCACATTAATACTTGTCTTTTCTTTTTCAGATGCATCTTCATCTTCATCTTCATCATCTTCCTCATCATCTTCTTCATCTTCATCTTCTTCATCTTCCTCATCCTCATCCTCTTCTTCCTCATCCTCTTCCTCTTCCTCTTCCTCTTCCTCTTCCTCTTCCTCTTCCTCTTCCTCTTCCTCTTCCTCATCAGACGCTTCATCTTCTGCAGGGGGCACCACACTCTGTTGTGAAACCTGTTTATAAAGGTCGTCAAGGGGGAGCGACTCGTATAGAACCTCTTTCACCACATCTTTAATCGCCAAATGGCATTGGCGCAGATTCTGTTGCTGCTCCACAGGCTTCAAGGTATCCGACATCAGGTAAGGCCATTGCCATAGAACGCGTGCAAAGCCAATATAACATTTATGTAAAAAGTGCTGTGGGCTAGGTACATTTAGCTTGGGGGCTGCTGCAAGCCCCTTGCCTCCGGAGACATTATGGAGTGCCAATTTACCATTAGTAATAAAGGTCGCTTTGAGCAGGTCAGCGAAAAAGCTACAATTCATACGGTCATACTCTTTGGCAATAATCACATTGTTCCAATTAGGCACATTCTCTAAACGCGCCTGAAAGGTATGTAGAACACCATTGGCCTTTGCCTCGCGAGACTCCTTGGCTTCACGATAAATTGCCCGAAAACCTTTAATCATCGGCTCGACAATGACTTTGCATAGATGCTTGGTATATTCACGCTTTTGGTCTAGAAGAATAGCGTCCTGGCTCATACTTATGTTTGTTAAAAAAGAGTCAATCCTTTAAGCGCACTACAGGGTTCCGCCCCCGTACGGCGTCCACTGCGTGGAGCAGCTCCGCTACAGGGTTCCGCCCCTGTAAGGCGTCCACTGCGTGGAGCAGCTCCGCTGAGATTTTTTGGGATGGACGCGTTGATTACCCGTATACTGGCAAGATATCAGAGATTCCTACGTAATCGTTTGTAATACAAAAATAAGTATTATACTTTGCAAAATTCCACTATATTGGGCAAACACAAATGATATGTAGGAATCTCTGATATCTCGCCAGTATGCGGGTAGACATTGCGCCCTCCAACAATCCCAACAATCCCAACAATCCTCAGCGGAGCTGCTCCACGCAGTGGACGCCTCACAGGGGCGGGACCCTGTAGCGGAGCTGCTCCCCGCAGGGGACGCCGTACGGGGGCGGAACCCTGTACCCTGTGTGTTTAGGCAACCGAGTGAATCGATTGGGAATAGGGGTTCGCTTCTAGGGCCTGGAGCAAACTGCAATCCAGACGAGTATCCTCAACCGGTACCTTATTCAGTGACCGCGAGTTCTCGCAGTCGGTCATTAGGACAACATTCTGCTCATTTGTTCGCTGGGGACCGCCCTGGTGGGCACGTGCGGCCAAACTATCAATATTCAGCTTATTGGTTTGCATATTCACACCTTCCACAGAGAAACCCGCTTGCGGCCCGCCCGTGCTCGGAATGCGACCCTCCTCGAGCATCTCCTTGCTCGGGTCAACCTCCATGTTATCCGAGGCCTCGTGCGACATCGGGCGGAAATCACTGGTTGCACCACCGCTACCATACCGGTCGTTATCAGACATAAACTGACGATTCGTCGGGTCCCATTTAACCTCAATATGAGAATAAGCGCCGGTACCGCGCTCTGACTCGCCACCCACATTACCCACAAGATGCTTGTTCTCCTCGGTTGTTTCACGAATGGTCGTCCGGGCCACGCAATCAGGGTCATAGACAGCGGTTTTGTAGATATGCGACCCGATATTACGGGTGGTGTCCTCCACTGGGAGGGTCTCACGCCCAGTTGTCTTCTGTTGCTGGGCATCATCGAGCTGAGCGTAAGTCTCCGGAACGCCGGATACCAAATTACCAATTACACCATCGTGAATCAACGTCTCTTTAATCGTGGTACGGGCGACGTGGTTGACGGCATCGTAAAGGGTCGGCTTCTCCGGAATCTGCGCCTGCATCATACCAAAGGTACGGGCGGCGTCCACGAAGAACTCGCGAACATTATGACGCATAATATCGGTAAACGGCGCCACAATCGACTTCACCGCCGAAGTCGCATTGCTAACAACGGTCCGAACTTCCGTAATTTGGCGCTCATTATCGTAAACGAGCACCGATGCTTTGCCATAATCGTCGGCTTCGCCCTTGCCCTGCTGGTTCGCAGCAACCGCAGCACCTTTGTACTCCACGTGACTGGTAAGCCGGCTGGTAGGCTTAATCACTTCCACTGGCCGCTCGGTGGCGTTCTTCTCGAAACCGGTAGTGCGCAACCATTGCTGCGGGTCCTGTTCGTGATAGTTCTCGGCGCGATTTTTAACCACCTCGCTTTGAATACCGCGCTGGGTCATACCTTGTGCAGGACCCTGGGGGCGCGATTCATAGGTCTGCTTCGGGTTCGTTAACACACGGAGCTCATCAATCGTCTTTGGGCGAAGAATATCCAATGTATCCTGTTGTTGAAAACCACCCGACGGCCGCGACGTATAACCCTGGCCGAGACCAGGACCAACGCGCACCTGCTGAATCGGGAAATCATTGTTCCGGGCAATAGGCGATACTATGCGGTCTTTGTAAAACTGGTCTGCGTTCTGCATCCCACAGACATTGGTCACCCCTGCCTCCGGCTTGAAGAACGCGGCTGATTCCTGCTTATGCTGTAGTACACCACCCGAGCCAGTGAAAGTCTCGAGCAAAGTTTCGTTAACGCTCCCACGCAAATTCTGGCGAACGCGCCCCCCGAAAAACGGCTGCATATTATTGTGAGTGAACTGCTCAGGGGCCATGGGCTCACCTGTTAGGGAACGGGCACTAGTACCTGAACCTGAGCCAGTGTCTAGCCGTTCGAACATATCCGCATATGCAGGGCGCGGTACCACACCCGTTTCAGTGGGATTTTGTGCGGCATTCCACATTAAGTCCCCCCGCTGCTGCTCATCTTGACGCACAGACTTCGAGAAATCCGATTTATACATAGACCGCATCGATGGAACATCGGATAGTGCGGGCACGCCGCCGCTAAGATCGGCGGGCCCCTGACTAGACATATAGCCTAATCCTGTTAAGCCGACGGTTGCGTATAATGCCATCACCTTACCTCTAAGATAATTTCACAAAAAAAACACCTGTAGTTAGCCTTCTACGCGGTCGGCATTTTGCAGGCCTTGACGTTGTAAGAATGGGTATACTTAATGTCGCTAGTGCCGAGGCGCACCACCTTGGGCTGGTCGAGCTTCTCCTTCTTGGCAATATAGGAGTACTCCTTCTTGGCTGAGCCGACAGTGGTCTCACGCAGCATGAACTTAATGGTTGCCTTGTTGGGGGCACTGGCGAATAGCTGGCGACCAGCCTTCTTGGCTGCGGCCGAGGGGACGGCCGACACATAACGGCCGCCGGTAACGTGTACGTCGGAACTCTCGACAGTGAACGTACGATCCATGGGTTTAAGGTACTTACATATACCAGAGAAAAATAGCCCACCTTACATGCTCGAAATAGCCTTGCACGACTGCCAGGTCTGCTGGGGAGAACGGGGAGTCGGGGTAACTGATGCGGTCGACGACTGACGCTGCTGCACAGCGACCCAGTCAACGGGAGGGCATGCCTGCATATTGGCCGCCGGGGGGAGGAGGCTGGTCTGGTCAATCGGCTGAGGGATGCAAGCGGCGTGGTTATCCTTTACCACATTCCGGTTGGATACATTCCAGTTAAAGGGAATGATGGCTCGGTCCTGGGGGTTCCAGCAAAGCCACTCCCAGCGATTATTGCTCATGTCCTTCAAGGTGCACACAGGATTGCTGTAGCGGGTCGGCTCGGTCTGGGCGGCGCACTCAGGGCCGCTGCCCTTGCCGCTCGACTGGCAAACAGCCACCGGGCCCTTGCCAGGGGCGTACTGGTCCGCAGCGCACTTCGATGCCTTGCGACTAATGCCGAGCAGCTCAGAACTCACATCCACTGCCTTACCCGGTGCACAGAAGCCCGGACCCCACTGCTGCCAACGGCGATAGGGGTCGGTAGGAATATCCTGGGCACACTTATCGCAATCGTTCGCCGGACTCCCGAGCTGATACATACCCGGGCCAATAGATTCGCGTAATTTTTGGTCATAGGTCTGGGTATCATACTGAAGACCTTCAAAGCTCATTGGCTGCCTCTGCTATATGTTGTGAAAAAACTTTTACATTGAACATATCCGGGATTTTATTATCAATGAACAATGGCTCCGCAAACATCCGGCGATAGGCCTCGTCGTCGGCATCTAGAGCAAGCACCTTTTCAATCATCGATGCCATATCCGGACACTCGGCCTTATCAATAAGCAAGAAAGCGCGAGGATTGAGAATCTCTGTAACCTGTGGACATCCCCAGTAGATTGGGATGCAACCACCAGCATAAGCATTAATTAGCTTCTCAGTCAGGTAATAGTCTATCTTATTGTTTTCGAAAGCAATCATGAACTTATAACTCGATAGAAAGTCGAAGTAGCCCTTGCTATTAAAGTCAGCTGGTGGGCGGTGACCATTCATATTGTTCATGGCCCCACCCCAGCTATCCACATGCTTCCGTTCATTGAGCATATTAAAGAAACGTCGTCGCTCAACTGGTGCACCATTAGAAACAACGAATGCACAGAAGCGGGTCTGGTGTGGTGGAGGCTCGCGAGGGCGATTCAGAATATAGGGCAATAGATTATTGACATGGATATCCGTGGAAGCGAGCGGATGGGGAATAATACCAGGCCCGGGCAGATGAGGGATGAGGCTAATGTCAAAGTCGGCTGGGGGCGCGTAGTGGCCTTCGCCTGAAAAATGGACATATAGAGCGTCGGTTTCGCGTTGGTCGCGTGGTGGCGGTGATACACCATTGAATATCGAATATACATAGACTCTGCCCTGTTTGACATCGGCAAACAAAGTTTCGAAATAGCCGATAAGAATTGGGTAAATTGGTGAGGTATAAAGACTATCCCAGAACCCACGAAGGGTGATAATGGGGGCCATTCGGCTGTTTAGTCTTTTTAGCCTTTTTCTTATATACAGGGTACAGGGTTCCGCCCCCGTACGGCGTCCACTGCGTGGGGCAGCTCCGCTGGGGATTGTTGGGATTGTTGGGATTGTTGGGGATTATTGGGGATTGTTGGGATTGTTGGGAGGGCGCAATGTCTACCCGCATCCCGACGAAATAACAGGGGTGTCTACATATTTGATTATTACTCGAATCAGTAATATGCTTGTAAAAATAATTACGATTAAGACATATCACACAAAAGATATGTAGAGATTCCTGTTATTTCGTCGGGATACGGGTCAATTCGCGTTCCCCCCTCGCCTCAGCATCCCCACAATCCCCACAATCCCCACAATCCCCACAATCCCCACAATCCCAACAATCCCACAATCCTAAGCGGAGCTGCCCCACGCAGTGGCCGGAGTACGGGGCCGGGACCCTGTAGTGCAGCGAGTGAGCTCCATGGGCGGCGGGAGCGGAATGGCTTTGTGGGAAATCATCTGAAAGGCAGGTAAATGCCGCTTCTCCACGTTAATGGCAGGGGTCTTATCGTTTCTAATCAGATTGTCCTCCATCGCTGTAGGGTTCCACTGCTGCTCAGCACACATACTCAGATAACGGGTCTGACCACGTAGTTCACTCTCCAAGTCGACAATATTGCCTTTAATCTGGGACACTTCGGCTCCACCAATGAGGCCGAGCTCGTGGCGACGCTTCTTGCCATTTTCGTAACTGATTGGGTCCAGAAGGTAGCTGAGGGTGGTCGAAGACCGTTGGAGATTATTCGCATATGCTATAGCATCAGTGTGGAGCCGATTGAAGCTCATTTTGCTATCTCTATATTTAAAAGATTTTTAAAAAACACAGGGTCCTTGTCCAATACTGCGAAGTACCCCGGCCACTGCGTGGGCAGCTTATTGATTTATATTAGAATACGTAATATACGTGGTAAAAATAAGTACACTATCTCAATATTCGCTATGCAGTATTCCACAGAACAAGGACGAACCCCATGCAACTAGCGGGGCACTCCCTGCAATTAACGGAGCTGCGGCGCGCGGGCGGGCGGGGCTCCCTGCTGGCAAAGGTACTCCTGACGACGCACCATATCGCGCGTCGGCGCACCACCCCAGGTCCACGGCGGGACAATATTCTTCTCATTCTGCACCTCACCGGCCAGACACTTCACAAGCGGTGTGAAACGGTTATAGTCGGATTCGGCCAGCGTCTT
>Ga0208966_1000028_pt1 | contig 45037 bp, 27 predicted proteins | sample GreLakmeHU45MSRF_FD_187701 | JGI IMG/M metagenome (GOLD analysis project Ga0208966, IMG submission 187701) | Freshwater lentic microbial communities from great Laurentian Lakes, MI, USA - Great Lakes metaG HU45MSRF (SPAdes) | ecosystem: Environmental > Aquatic > Freshwater > Lake | place: Great...
GTGGGACGTGGGACGTGGGACGTGGGACGTGGGACGTGTAACGCACCGTCAACTGCAAATGAATGGTATGCCAGGTCGGGCAGGCGAGCTGGCTCTCTTGCCACCGACCCTGCAGCCCAGGGTTCAGCAGAAGCCCCGAGTCCCAAGTCCCACGTGCGTTAACGCGCGCCGCACGTACGTTGTAAGGCGCACGCGTCCGTTTGAGCTCCGCCAAAACACATGCCCAACGAATGCAATCGAAGCGGCACACACAGACAAGCAGATTGCAAGTGTTTTCACTGAGTTTGGACACTGTGCGGAGACGTGAGACCGATGTGTCGGTTCGCCTGCCCCTGCCAGCAGAGCCCTGTGCCCCTGGCCACCCCCTTATAAGCCAAGGCCCAGCCGGCGAGATCGTCATTCCCCCGCCCCGCCCCCGCCGAGCCGCCAGCTTCCTCCCTCCCCTGCCGGCTGCAGGATCGTCTTCAGGTGAGCCTGGCGGCGCTATTGACCCCCGCTTTGCAGCCATAAGGGGCAGTTTAGTGCGCCGCCGGGCCGGGGGACCGCCACCCTTCCAAATTCCGAGTGGGTGGCCAGCTTCCAGGCAGCTTCCTCAGGCTTCGCCCGCCCTCCCCTTCCCTCCTCGACAGGATGGCGGCCAACCTCCTCGACTACATGAAGATCTTTGAGCCCAACCCGCTCACCAGCTCCTCACTGGTGATGCGCGCCAACATGCCAGGCTTTGGCATCAGCAAGCGCATGGCCGCGTACCCGCACCTGTTGCGCTGGCAGAAGTACGTCGAGGAGAACAACTTCCCCAAGAAGGACCCAGAGCTGTTCCGCTCAGAGAACCTGTTCGTCAAGGACCGCACACTTCTTCTGGAGACGACGCTGTATGGCGCCGCAGCGTTCCTGGAGCACAAGGCCGTGGCGACAGGGCCTCCCACGATGACTCGGTGCGGCTGCTGCTGTTGTTGCTGTTGTTGCTGCTCTTGCTGCTGTTGCTTCTGTTGCTGCTGTTGCTGTTGCGCTGCTGCTTGTTGCTAGCGTCTGTCGCCTTTCCTAACGTGTTGCCTAGTGCCCTGCTGCCCACACCTAACACGCCTCACATACAGGCTGATCGAGTATGAGACGATGCTGGAGGAGCTGCGCGAGGCCGCCACTATCTACATCTCGCGCTACATGAACACCCGGACGCACGCAGGCAGCGACTACAACATCCTGCGCATGTACGAGGCGTGGTGCTTCAAGAACCGCCAGGTACCCGCCGCAGGTGGCATCTACATCTCGTACACCATCGACAACGAGTCCATCAAGGGCCGCTTCATTACCGAGATGACGCTGATGGCGGGGACGACGCACCACAACAAGCACCGGCTGTCGCTCATCAACATGCGCCGCCACGCGCAGCCGGCGCTGGACCACCTGGCTGCTTTTCAGGTACGAAGTTGACATGCCGTGCCCCGCCATTGCTCGGGGTTGACATGCCGTGCGCCGCCATTGCTGGCGCAATCATCGCTGCGCGACGCGCTCCGCGGGGCCCGCCGGGCATTGGCTTGGTGTTGACGTGCGCCGCGGGCCTGCCTGGCTGCTGCCTGTGGGGGCACTGGCTGCCTGCGGGGCATTGGCTGCCTGCCGGGCATTGGCTGCCTGGCTGCCTGGCTGCCTGGCTGGCTGCGTGCTAACGCGTCGCCCGCTCCCTCTCGCGCCGCTGCTGTTGTGCTGCAGGGCTACCACACCGTCAAGCCCTCCAAGAGCGTGCCCCAGGTGCAGGCGCTCCGTCGCATCCAGCAGAACGGCAACAAGGCGTACATCAAGTCCACCAACATGGACATCGGCAGCAAGGCTCGCGCGACCACGCGCACGCTGGACCCGGACCAGCTCAATCGCTTCTTCCACACGCTCAACAACTTCCAGAAGCAGATCCGCTGCCAGATCAACCACCACCTGATCATCCTGTCCGAGTGCCAGGCCGTCTTCAAGGTGATGCTCACCACGGGCATGCGCGCCAACCACGTCTCCAACCTCTTTATCAACAGTCTGTACCTCAAGAAGATCCAGCCCAAGGTCGGTGCCACCCCGGTCATCGCCGTCGGCATCGACATTCCGCTGGCCAAGATGACCGACGACCACAACGTCTTCTATTTGCTGGACCACAAGGACCCCGAGCGCTGCGCCATCTTCGGCCTGGGCTGCCACTTCATCGTCATGTGCCTGACCAAGATCATCGTGCCGGGCGTCTGGAACATCGTCGACTGCCTGATGGGCGAGCTGGACAAGGTCGCCGCCTTCCAGAGCACCGCGGATCGCGACTCCGTCCTGGAGGCGTGCGCCTACTGGTCCTACCGCCTCTTCAACAACCCCTACACCTCCAACCGGGACTTCAACGAGTCCACCATCCGCCAGTACCTCGACGAGTTCCTGCAGGCGGCGAACATCTGCACGGCGGCCAAGATGCACCTGGCGCGCGACACGGTGGCGCAGCTCATCTTTGAGATGTACACGTCGCACCGCGACCACATCCACGTGCGCAGCTTCCTCCACCAGAACCACGACACCATGTCGCACGTCTACGCGCAGGGCTCCGTCATGCTGGAGACCTTCCTGCTGAACGGCTGGACCTCCAACGAGGACTTCCTGATGCTCGACTGCGCCGAGGCCGCGCAGCTGCCCTGCCTTCACGGCGAGTTCAACGAGCAGCTGAGGTCGGTGCCCGAGGAGCTGCTGGACGTGCTGGTCGACGTCATCTGCCCCAACATCAAGGGCCTGATCAAGCGCGCCGAGGCCTCCTACAAGCACGACTACACGCCCGAGTGCTCGCTCTACAACGTGCTGACGACCATGAACCACTGCATCCGCCGCACGCTTCAGCGCCTGACCACCCTGGGCGGCCCGACGTGCACCTGGAACATCCCGGCCGTCACCTTCCTCAGCACCATCCAGTTCTTCGATCGCCCCGAGTGGGTGGCCTTCAACGCAGCGATGCGCGAGACGGTGCAGAACAACACCAACGTCTACACGGCCGCCATGTTCAGCGAGGTGCAGAGCCGCAAGGAGAACTACCCGGAGTTCGAGCAGCGCGCGCGCAACCTGAACGACGCCAGCAAGGCGGCCATGGACGGGCTGATGGCCAGCTCGGAGGAGGCCATCCGCGTGCAGGCGCGCATCGAGGCCGGCCTCCACGTCGCGCCGGTCGACAAGCCGCTGCCGGTGTTCAAAGTGCCGCAGGCCGTCGGCGCCGCCACCGCTTCGGCCTTCTACGAGGACTGGTGCGCCAAGGACCCCAACGACCCCGAGCTGCCCTCCATGAGCGAGTACGCCACTGGTCGCGTGCGCATCAAGTGGCAGGAGGAGTTCGGCATGACGGCGTCGGGGGCCAAGGCCTACAAGCGCAACTTCAGCATGCTCAAGACGTCGGCCGTCTACCTGGACGCGGTGGCCAACGTGAAGGGCTACACGTCGGGCGACCTGTGCGCGCGCATCAACAGCCTCGCCGCGACGCTGAAGCAGCCGCCCGCCACCTTCCTCAAGGAGCTCTTCTACAAGCTGGTGAGCCGCTGCAATGCCGAGCTGATCGACCCGGCGCACATGGCGGCCTTCGAGGCGGCCGGCATCCCCTTCCCGCCGGGCAAGGACGCGACGCTCGGCAAGCGACAGGTGACATTCCGTGCGCCGCCCATTTGGTCTCTGTTCGCTCCGCGCTACCCGCCGGGCATTTACTAACCTTCGCTACCTCACAACCACACCCGCAGGCACTGGCACTGGACCTGGACTGAGCCCCGGCTTTTGTAGCTTTGTAGATTTGTAGCTTTGTAGCTTTGTAGCATTAATTAGCACGTGTAACATACTACTTTTGACAAAAATGAGCGTGTGCCTTCTAAAAGGTGCTTCTTTTGGTAACCTTGGTCACACGTGGCCCCTTGCCTGCGTGGACGCCCTTGCTGCCGCCCACTAAAGGCGTTTGTTGCACCAAATGACCGAAAGGCAAGATAGCAGAGGTGTCAAGTACCATCACGTTGTTGTTTGCTGGCAGGGGAACGAACCCCAGGCTCGTGTAGAGACGCAGCGCTGTCGGGTCGCGGCTGATGTTGAGCTTGATGGTGTGGACGCCAGCGTCGCGCAACCCATAGCACACTGCGTACAGCAGCATCGCACCCAGACGCGGCACCTTGCTCTTGATCGACTTGCAGAGCAACAACACTTTCGCCACACTCTGGTCTTGATCGTAACGTGAATAGATGCACACGGCGTCAGGCCCACCTTTGAGCACTTGCGTGTTGTGGACAAGCATGGCAAATGTGTCCGTGTCTTCCAAGGATTCAAAGCTGGCCTTTTCGAGATCGGGGCCAATGTACTCCTTGTTGCACACGCAACACATCTGCGACGCAATCTCGCCGCGCGTGTACAGCACTGCCAGGTCGCTGTTTAGGAGGTGCTCGACGATGTTCTCTGATGAGTCCATTTGTTACATGAATGGAAGCAAAATATATTAGTGTGTGAACCTTCAACGAGAGAAACGATAGCGGCGCCGGATGTCCTTCAAAAAGACACGCACTTTGTTTACAGTTATGTAGGGGCCATTTGTTTTGTGCGGGTGAAGTTTGTAGACGCGCCTCTCGAACGTCACGGCCGCATTCGCGTTCGCGCCACCTTGCACATTTTTTAGGCCCTCCATGAACTCAGGCAGCGTATACTTACCGTAACTTTGGTCCATTTCCACGACGATGTTCCCGAGGGTGGCCATGGGAAAGACGCGGCGCACGAGCGTGAGAAGGGCTTTCATAAGGGTGCGTGTTTTCGCATCTTTGTGAATGACCTTGACGATGTAGGCAATCTCGGCGGTACTGTAATCGTAATACGTCATGAAGTAGAGAAGACGATCGGGATCCGGGCGCGTGGGTTTGTTGGCTTCGTGCCATGCATCCCGGGGATCGAGGTTCTCGAGGTATTCGACGTGATCGAGAAAGTCAAGGTGGTCGTAGTCGATGTCATTCCCATGGGCTTTACGTAGGCTGATACCTTTGTAATCTGCTACTGTATTGACCGTCAACACATAGAGTTGGCCCTCGAACTCAAAGTGAATGTAGTCTCGTGCGTCCCTTCGGTTGGGATTCTTTCCAAGGGGCGCGGTGTGGAGCTCAGGCGCGGGCATTGCCCGAGTTTTTGACGCTTGCATGCGCTGCTGATGCACCATGTTTCGATGGATGCGATTCGCGTCTTTCTCGACGATTTCGAGAATGTCATTCGGCAGGCCTTCTACAATCTTTTCGAGTGAGTTCATTATCTACATAGGCGCGTCACAAGAATTGCAGACGTGGGTGGTCGGGCCTAACGGGATGGCTTCGCATGGCTTGTTGTGACTAACGGGATGGCTTCGCATGGCTTGTCGGGCCTAACGGGATGGCTTCGTCTTGACGTGGGTCTGACGTGCATGGTTGGGCCTGACGTGTATGTTGGGCCTGACGTGGATGGCTTCGCATGGCTTGTCGGGCCTAACGTGGTGTGTCGGGCCTAACGTGAGTGGTTGGGCTTGACGTGTATGTTGGGCTTGACGTGGATGGTTGGGCCTGACGTGGATGGCTTCGCATGGCTTGTCGGGCCTAACGTGGGTGGTCGGGCCTAACGTGGGTATGTCGGGCTTAACGTGAGTGGTTGGGCTTGACGTGTAGGTTGGGCTTGACGTGGATGGTTGGGCTTGTCGGGCCTAACGTGGGTGGTCGGGCCTAACGGGGTATGTCGGGCCTAACGGGTAGGTTGGGCTTGACGTGAGTGGTTGGACCTGACGTGAGTGGTTGGGCAGCTAATGCCCGGCGGGTAGCGCGGAGCGAACAGGGATTGCGCTAGCAATGGCGGCGCACGGGGACGCACCCCCGGCCCGGCGGGTAGCGCGGAGCGAACAGGGATTGCGCTAGCAATGGCGGCGCACGGGACGCCCCCACCGACGCGGCATTCGCTCGCTAGGCTCGGCATTCGCTCTCCTGATGCCGGTGGTGCTTCGCCATGGCCTTGCAGCCGAGCGAGCTGTCGCGCAGGATCGTGCGCAGCGCCGCCATGACGCTGTCCCCGAGGCGGCGGAACTCTTGCGCCACGATGTCGCACGAGGGCACGCCGGTGTCCACGTCCGTAAAGCGGCTTACGTATTGGTGGTACTGGATGTTCCAGTCGCCCTTGGGCAGGTCGCGGTGAGAGCAGCTGCGCTGGACGCGGCCGCGTGCTTGGATGTCGATGGCGTCGTTGGGCAGCACGTTGAGCAGGTGCATCGAGCCGGCGGCGCCGCTCAGGTCGATGCCGGTCGAGAACTGAGGGCCGAGGACCAGGATGGCGCTGTCGCGACCGACGCCCGCGTGGGCATTGAAGCGCTTCACGACCGCGCTCTGCTGCGCCGTGGTCAGGCCGCCGTGCAGATGCATGACGAGCCCCGGCGTCAGGACAGGCCCCAGCTTCTGCAACATCTGAAAGACGAACTCAGAGCCATAGGCGGCCTGCACGTTGGAGTACACCACCGCCTTCTTTTTGCGCGCGCTCAGCACCTCGAAGAGCTTGGCCACTACCGGCGACGCCTCTTGCAGCATCTCGATGTTGTGAATGTTGGACACCATGTGCACAGTGCCCTTGGCTATGTTGCTCGTGGCCACGAGACGCGTACGGCCAAAGGTGTCGCGCAGCTTGTGGTTGGCCTTGTAGAGCGAATGCTTGATGAAGGTCTCGCTCGGCTCCACGATCTCCTCGGTGTGTCGGGCCGTCGCATACCGGGTGGCATCGAACGAGGCGTCGTAGAAGTACATGTGCGGGGCCACCTTGTGCGCGAGGTCGTCGACGGCGGCGGGCGACTTGGGGTTCCAGGCCTCTATCACGTTCGACGCCTCTTTGCCTAGGCACTTCTTGACCTCGCCCGCAACCTCGTGCATCCGAACCTGGTCGAGGAAGAGCAGCTTGAACTCGGCCGCGCTCAGCTTGGAACCACGCGCCGCAAAGACGTTGTGCAGCTCGACGAAGTCCTTCCACGACTGGCCCAGAGGTGATCCAGTCATGCCGACGACGACCTGCGGCGTTGCTGCCTCTAGCATGTGCTTGTACTGCAGCACCACGTTGCGTTGGGCGGCCGCCAGCGCCGACGTGTCCACCAGCGTGTGCACCTCGTCCATCACGACCACGGCGTCCTTTAGGAAGGCGGCGCCCTTGCGCACAGCCTGGCCGTAGGTCATGACCAGCACCGGAATGGTGTGGCTCTTGAGCCACTTCTCGGCCCACCAGAAAGGGTGATTCTCGGACGTCATTTTGCCTTGCGTCGGCTCGGGGTGATCCTTGAACTGGTGGAGCACACAGGGTGCGTCGTTCTGTAGGGTGTCGTAGAGCTGCTCCTTGAGCCCGGCGTTCTGGGTGACGACGAGGATCTTGGAGGGGCGACGACTGCCGGAGCCGTGCGTAGGGTACAAGCTCTCATCCAAGAAGTTGCAAATGATGGACGCAACCAGCATGGTCTTGCCCGATCCGGTGGACGCGGCGATCAGCATGCGCTTAACGGTCGTATTGGGCGCCACAATGGAGTGGATGAAGCGCTGGTGCGGCAGCAGCTTGAGGCGCCCGCAGCGGTCACGCGAGGCCTTGCAGTTGTCGGTCCATTGTGCGGGCGGATCGGCCTTGAAGCGCTCGAAGCTGTTGCGAATGAAGGCCACGAAGGCCTCGCCGTCCTCCTGGGCCGGCCAGTCCCCATAAGCAGGTGCTTTCCACGGCTTGCGCGTCGCGGGAAGCAGCTGCTTATGAACACGTCGGTTCACAGTGCGGGTGCGTAGCTTGATGCCCACTTGCTTGCGGGTCTGGACCATGGCGGAGCTGGAGGCTACACTTGCTATTCACAAGACGCAAAAGATTTGCTTGAGGAGATTTGATGGAGCTTCGCTTACTCCTCGACCACATGATGCACGATCAGGGGCTGCCCGTTGCTCGGCTTCAGACCGGCCAAGGCAGGAGCGTGATTTCGTGGGTACGTGACATTGAACAGTACAGCGTCTGTGGCACAATCGATGCGAATGCCGGTTGCAGCCCTGCCAATCAAGAGCACCCGAATGACGCGCCCTTGGAAATTGTGGAGCGCCTCATTCATCTGTCGTCCCGATCCCTCGAGCTCAGCATAGAGGACACCGGCACCGAGGAGCGCCCGTTTGAGCGCAGCCATGCAGGCATGTGACCTTGCGAAGACGACCCACTTGCCTAGGGGTTTTTCTTTTATCAGCTTTGTCACGGTCTCCTCCTTGGTTAGGGCAGGCATCAGTGTGAGCGGCTGAGGCGCAAGCATTGGACCTACTGGCTGTAGCGTAGATGGTAGGGCAAGTGGCGTGTTAGCCTGCTCACCCACGATCGCAAGGTTCAGGCCGTTGTTGACCTGTTGCCGGCACGTAGGGCATGATGAGTAAGAGCGGCCGCCTTCTACGCTCGTCAGGGTGCGCCCAATCCACGGCATCACGCACAAGCCGCAGAAGACGTGGGAGCACTCGAGCATGACCGGAATGGCACCCGCAGATCTGATCGACTCCATACAGATGCCACACTCCTGACCGAGCCTCTCTGCCATGACTCGGTTCATCGAGATCAGCGTCTCCGGCATGCACGACCCACCAAGGGCTTTCACGGCCCCAACAACGTCCCCGGCCTGCAAGAGCGCTTGGAGCGGGATGTGCACGGCGCCGGCCTGTCGGCATAGGTAATTGTGCTCAACAATTGCCACAGGCGGCAGTGAGTGGGCTTCGATGAATGCAGGGCTGCTACGCACCACAATGAGGTCAAGAACGTCACGCTCACGTAGGATGTGCGCCAGTCCATGCCCAAGGCAGTTCGGTGACGGAAAGGCCCTGCCAATCAGCTGACTGTAACTGCTGCTTATGAGCCATAGGAACCGGTACTTGAGGGCGGGCACGACGTTGAGGGCCTCGTGGGCTTCGTCGACGATGATGCGCTCGAAGCCTTGAGGTACGTTGAGGCGCTTGAGGATGCCGGGGTGGGTGAGGACGCAGTCGAAGGTGGGGAAGGTGGAGACGACGTTGGAAACGGAGTAAGATTCAGGCTCCTTGGATGACGCAAGCATACCTTGGCTGACGCAAGCGAGGATGCAGGCGTTTAGGGTCGTGTGCTCTTTGATGGTGTTGGCCCATTGCGTGAAGACGGGGCCTCTTGGTACGACGATGAGGGTGGTCTGTATGGCTGGTTGCGGGGGAGGAGGTGTGGGCTCAAGGTCTAGCATGTGAAGGGTGGCGCCATGGCCAGGTTGGGCGAGCACACGCCGACGCGGACATTCGCGTATGGAGCTGAGCGGATTGGCCGCAACGAGCGCAAGAACCGTCAATGTCTTTCCAGTGTACGTCGGGTCGCCGAGAATCCCAATGTTGGTGTGTACTTGACGTTGTCCTGTGGGCGTTTGCACGACGACGGGGCCGCGCTCCATGGCCACGACCTTTTGGACCTCGGCGAGTTGGTAGGCCTTGAGGGGGATACGTATGCGACTTAGGCATGGTTGGATTGTGCAGTCACCTTCGGTTGCGCAGTCAGCTTCATCAGCAACAACAGACAGCTCGAGGTCGAAGAAAGGCATTTTGGTACTTGATGTATTACGAGAGACCCGAGTGCATCCTTTTTCGCGCTTACTTTTTCATGCATTCAGTGTAGACGCGTGCGAGTCGGACACGGGACGGTCACGCACATACACTTATGTCGAGCTTGTATGTCAATGGCGAGACGGGCCAAGTGGGCATCGGCACGTCGGAGCCATCCAACCTGTTGCACGTCGAGGTCAATGGGAACACGTCGGGTAATGTGGAGATCATGACGCGGATAGAAAACGTAGAGTTCCCGCCGATGGCAACGAGCAATGTGGGATTTGTGGCCGATTACGGGGATATGGTGGCTAGCATAGATGCAGGACAGGTTGTGTTAGCGCCGCCACGTGAATATCCCCCGGCTGCGTTAAGTGCAGGGACGACCACTCTGGCAACAACTTATGGAAGCGGTGCTTATATTGCGTCAGCAGTTTCAATCATTGCCACATATGATGCATATAAGGCGTTCAACAAAACAATAGCCATTGCTACAGATGCATGGGCAGGTGCGGGAGTTTATAATAGTTTAGGTACAGTTTACGCTAGTGCGGCTACAACAACAACACCGACAGGTACCAAAGCAGGGGATTGGTTGCAAATACAGCTGCCATTAGCGATCGTGTTGTATAATTATAAGCTGACATCAGCAAATAACAGCATTAATAACATTCCAACTAGATGGATAATTCTTGGTTCAAATAATGGATCAACTTGGGACATTGTTGATGCTACATACGAGAACTTGTCATTTGTTTGGTCAAGTCTTTCACAACTTGTAAACTTCCAAGTCTCGAGCACAACTGCATACCTCTATTTCCGTATCGTTGTTCTTCAAATAAATGGAGCCGTAAACGGCCAAAATGCTATTATCGGTGAATGGAGTTTGCATGACAAATATACACAAGCGTCAGCCAACCTAGAGTTCCCTCCGTTAGCCTTTTCGACGTACTCACTACTTGTTTCTGCTGGCCCATATTATGGAAGCGGTGTGTATAATGTGAGTGCAAGTAGTGAAGTTAGTTCAACATATAATACAGCAAAAGCATTTGATAAAAATCTAGTATCCGCAAGCAAATTTGTATCAGCATCAAGATATGTACTCGCAACCGGCATTTATAATGGGACTGTTTCGACATTGGTGAACAACACTCCTTATTTCGGGGAATGGCTTCAATTTCAGGCACCGCAACCCATCCGAATAATTAATTATTCAATTGCCGCAGATGTTCTAAACAGAGCACCAAGAACTTTTTATATTCTTGGGTCTCTTGATAATGGGCTTTCTTGGAACACAATTGACTATCAAGCGAATATAACGACTTGGCAATCCCTGACTCCGATCACATTTACAGTTTCGGCATCTAAGTACTATACCACTCTACGGATTGTAGCCACACGAGTGGGAAACTTGGACTCTGGTATGGGTGCTGGCGATCTTTTAGAAATAGTGGAATGGCGAATTTATGGTGACATCAGCTCAAATTATCCCAAGTATAAATGCGCCCTACCCGCATCATCAACAACCGTAACAAATGGCTCAACCTACGGTGCCGGAACCTACTCGGTTTATGCAAACACCATTTCGAACTGGACCTTTTCCAATCAAACCACGCCTGCCGCCCTTGTTGACAAAAATACCCTCGTTGGCTGGCAATCGTCAAGCAACATCTACACTAACATTGCAGACGCACCTGCCCTTGCCACTCCCTCAATCTACTTCCAATTGCCCGATGTCATCACTCTCACTGGCTACACGCTCAGTGCACGATCTGCAACTTTGACTGAGGTGCCCACCAAGTGGAACCTTTACGGGAGCAACTTGAGCTCTGTAGGTGCAGGTTGGTCAACCCTTGACTCGCGCACTGCAGCAACGACTCAAGTAGCCACTCCTCAGTCCTTCACTCCCCTCAATGTCACGGCTCCATACAACCTCTTCCGCTTCGATCTTCTTCAAAATGCATCAGCCACACCGGCTCCAATTAGCTTGGCAGAGCTCAAGCTTACAGGATCGAAGCCTACGTCCGAACGCCGCCTTGTGATTGCAAGTGACGGCCGCGTTGGCATCAACACGAGCGTGGCGGGCCTGAACAATGATGCAGCCCTCACGGTCGCTGGCGATCTTGCGGTCACTGACATTTACGTAACGGGCATCATTGGCGATCCGATCTTGCAGACAGGACCGTATGTGGCATTCGATGGTAGCACAGCCAACCGTGACAAGTTTTTGGCATGGATGCAGTATGTGACGTCGGCGCGATATCGGTACAATTTTGGGCCGACGGTGCTAAAAAATAGTTGGTGGAATGTGGGAACGAATGTGGACTTATATGACACATACACATATAGCACTGTTGCAGGCAAAAGTGGCACTGCAAACTATTGGTATTACGGAGGGGTTACAATACCAGGAAATAAGGTGGTGTTTGTCCCTCATAATGCATCTACAGTGTTGGTATTTAATGCACTGACAAACTCATTTGTTGAATATGCAACGACACTTGCGGGTGGGAATAATTATTGGGGAGGTGCCCTTACCTATGATAATCGAGTTGTATTCGCTCCCCGTGCCGTGGCTTCGGTCGGTATATTCAATCCCGTTACGAATACGTTTAGTTCTGTGGGAATACCTGCTGTAGGTTCCACTATTGATCGGTATTACGGAGCTGTTGCAACACCTGACAAGCGAATTGTATTCGTACCTGCAAGTGCCACATCGGTCGGTGTGTTTGATCCTCAGACGGAAATATTCACAACGTATGGATCTTTGCCAGCTACCACATTCAAATATTCTGGTGGTGTTTTACTCCCGAACAACAAAATAGTATTTGTACCATGTTCATCGACATCTATAGGCATTTTTGATGTTTCAACAAACACATATTCTGCCATTACGCCAGCTTCACCTGTACTTCCCGGTGCTCTTGCATTTTATGGAGGGGTCTTAATGAAAAATGGCCATGTATTGTTCATACCTCAAAGTGTTACATATTTTGGTGCTTTTAATCCTTTTACAAACACATATTATACAATTTCTCCAGTGAATAGTCCAACAATAGGATATGTAGGTGGACTTGCACTACCTGATGGGCGTGTTTTCCTTTGTCCATTTGGTCCATCATCATTTGGGTTTTTCAATCCAGATGACAACACATACACAAGCATGGCAGGAGCACCTGGAAGCAATGCATATTTTGGGGCTAACCTTATAAGCGATGGACGAATCATATTAGTGCAAGCTTACTCAACCACAATTGGAATATTAACACCAACGCAACCTACACGTGCACCGCCACCTGAACTTGTTTACCACCCCTGCTTTAACAAGTTCTAAGCCTCAAACTCCGCCATACCAACAATCCGAATCCCCATCTCGCGCGCCTTCTTAATCTTCCCGCTGTTCTCCTCCGGATCCTTCGCCACGACCAGCGTCGTCTTTTTTCCCACCGTGGTCGACACCTCTCCACCCGCCGCCACGATCGCCGCCTCCAACTCTTTGTTGCGCACGCCCGTGAACACAATCACCTGCCCAGCATAGCGCTGAGCAACAGGCGCCACGGCAGCCGCAACAGCACCCACAACAGCAGTCGCCGCAGTAACCCCCTCGCCACACTTCACATTCCACCCCTTCCAAGCTTTCTGAAATGCCGGCAGCGCCTCCACAAACTGCTTTGCCGTCTTGGGGCCGACGCCCTCGATCTCGCTGATGCCCTTGATCACATCAGCCGAGAGGTCATTCCCAAGAGCCACCTCCGGATACTTCGCCACGATTGCCGCCAAGCGCTTCTCGCCAAAGCCGCGGCCGAAGAGGTTGCTCGCCGCCATCCAGCGTGCGCATGGAACATTACTGTCGCGCAACAGCTTGAGGCTCTCGGCGATCTTGACGGCGTTCTTGGGGCCGATGCCGTCGATGCCCTTCAGCTTGGCCTCGTCCAGGCGCAGAAGGCCCACGACGTCCGTCACGCCCGCCGCGACCAGCTTCTCCAGGGTCCCGCGTGCCACGTACTTGACGTCAAGGGTGCTGGTAAAGTGCTCGAGCACACGTACCGCCTGATCGGGCGCCATGGCCCCGTCGACGCCCGCCTTGACCTGGATGTCCACACGCCCCTCGGTCCACGTCCACTCACCAGGCGGCATGGCAGCCCGCGTGCCCGTAATGACACGTGTGATATACGGGATCACGTCGCCGCTGCGGGTCAGCGCCACACGAGTGCCAACGCCTATGGCATTCTTCTCGATGAAGCCTGCATTGAAGCCCGTCGCACGCCGAATGGTCACGCCATTCAGGGCCACCGGCTCAAAGATAACCGTAGGCTTCAGGTAGCCGTGCTTGCTGACGTTCCACTCCACGTCCGTGACGATGACCTCGGCCTCCTCGTGCGTGATCATGCTCTTGAAGGCAAAGCCCCATTTCGGGTTCTTGCCCTTCACAGCCTTGTGCTTGTCGGAGTTGTGCATGATCACGATGCCGTCGACCTCGTAGGGGCTCTGGGTGCGCCGGGCCACAAGCTCGTCGCTCAGGGTCTGCATGGTCAGCTCAGCTGCCGTCCAGACGCCGTGGTGCACCACGATAAAGCCGGCCTTCTTGAGCCACGCGAGACCCTCGGCCGGCGCCATCTTCGGGCTCAGCAGCTCGTAGGCCACAAACTCGCAATGGCGCGCCACGTCCACTTCAGGCGTCTTGGCGTTCATGATGCCGGCCGTGACATTGCGGGCATTGGCGCCGCCCTTGGCCTTGACGATGTTCCACGACGCGCGGCTCATGATCACCTCGCCGCGAACGGCGAAGGTCTCCGTGCCCGCCACGGTCTTGATCATTCCTTTGATAAGCGACACCAGCTTCGAGCAGTCCTGACCCACCGTGCCGTCGCCGCGGCTGAAGAGGCGCACGGTGCCATCGCGCTCCCGCACCACCATGGCCGAGTTGCCGTCGAGCTTGTCCGACACGACGTAACTCGCCGGCTCTGCGTAACCCACCTTCCACTTCTCCACCGCCTTGGCATCGTCGCGGATCTTGTCGAGCGACCCCATCCAGTAGGGCAGCGTCACCTTCCGCTCGTCGCCCTCACGCACGGGCGCACCGATGGCCGCCACGAGCTTGTTCTTGGGGTCCAGGGCCACGATACGCGCCTTGAGCGCATCGAACTCGCCGTCCTCCAGCAGCGCCTCGCTCGTGTTGTAATAGGCATCACGTGCCTTGTTGTAGAGGGCCTCGGCGTCGCTCAGGGACATCTTGGCCAGACCGGTGCGGAGCTGCTCGATCAGCTGCGCATTGAGCGCGGTCACGGTGTTGGCCGACATTTTCGGTTGGCTTTGCGGGCTTTGCTTTTGCTTCTGTTGCTTCTTACCTGTGTTAGTTGCTTCTTTAAGTGCCTTGGGATCCATTTTTGGGGCTTTGGCTTGTCGAGCCTTGCGGAGTCTTGCCGAGCCTTGCTCAAGATCCTGCATTTAAGGGAATGTTTGATTGTTAAGGCAATCAGCTACGCTATCGGCATTAAGAATGGGCTTCGCAACGTTCTATGGCTCAAGCCTCGATACCAAGAGTATCGTCACACGCATTGTCATGCACATCGGCGGGGCCAAGAGCTTTGCCATGGACGCCACGATGCGTGCCTTCTACGTGGTTCTTCTGGGCCTGAGTGCCTTGTACGCGCATTGGGCAAGCATGATGCGCACGATCAAGAAGCAGCTGCCGTCGACGGTGCTCGAGGTTTCATACATCGACCCCGAACAGCTGTTGGTCACGCGTCTCTACGTCTTTTCGATGTGGCGTTACTTGGACCTTTTTGCGCCACGTGAGCACGTCCACTTGACTTGGACCTCTGCCTCCTCTGCCGTCGGCTTCAACACAAACCCGAAAGGTCTCTACCTGATCCGAACCTGGAATCAGGCCAACGAGAGACAAGAGGGGTACGTACTGAGCCCGGCCCATCTTGAGAATGCCCTGCATATACGGTCGGACCTGAAGGCATTTGGCGCGTTCAGCGACGTCGGCCTTGCCACCTTCCTTTACAGTTACGTGGCCAAGTCCAAAAAAGAAGACATCTTCGAAATCATGGTCAACGAGTCGGCAGCCTTTACGACGCTCCAGCCGTACATGGCATCCCTCATTCTGCCGAACAACGTGACGGCCCGCATGGCGGCGACCTTGCTCAAGTATTTGCGTACCGGGACTGCTCATGTGGAGAAGGCAGAGGACCAAGAGGCACGCAAGGAGGACAAGGAGGTCAATGAGGACAAAGAAGACAAGGAGGACATCACTGTTCAAGCAAAGGCCACCATTGTCATTACTGACTACCATCTAGAGGAACGCACCGTCAAAGATGACGAGTATATCGCGACCTAATCATGATTACCATACAACACTCACGCGTTCTTCCCCACATCCCGTCGGACCCAGCGATCGTAGTTCCAGATAAAGCTGCGTAGGGACCCCATGTCCACAAGCTTGGCCATCGCCAGCTTCACGCACTGCTTCGTTTTTAGCTTGGGATTCGACATACGCATCTCGGTATACCACATGGTCCACGCGGCGCAGTAGCCCTCTGTGAACCAGAACGAATCCTCGTCCGACTCCATGTACTGGAAGACGTGCATCTTGCGCGGACAGTAGTCGTTCGGCGTCAGCAGCTTCGGCAGGCCAAAGCGCTCCTTCATCATGGCCGCCAGCTCCGCATGCAGCTCCTTGGCCATGAACATGTCGCCATGCTCCTTGCCGTTGGGCTCAAAGATCTCGAGCTCTTTGGTGGCCTTGGTGTATATCAGGGCATTGCCGTGGCCCCAACGCGGGTCGTGCAGGCTGAGCATGACCAGGATCTGCTTGACGCCGGCGTCCTTGAGGGCATCGGTCCAGAAGGCGTCGAAGCCGGCGGGCACGACCATGCGCGAGCTCTTGATGGGGTCCTTAGGGTCCTTCGAATTGTCCGCATGGGAAATCAGCCACTTGAGGGACGCCGGAAGCACGGCCACGTGCGGGTATCGGGCCGCCGTGTACGTGAAGTAGTCGCTGCTTCCTAGGAAATTGTCGACGAAGGTTCGCTCAGCCCCGTTCTCCTTGGCCGTCACCAGCGACTTGTTGGCCAGCTCAAACGGCGCCGCCCCTTTGCCTCTGGGCAAGCGCTCCTTCTTGATACGCTGTAGCTCGAGGCCAACCTTGCTGTCCGGGCTCACGCAGCGTGCCGTCTCTGGCTTGTACAGGATCGAGGGGGCGCGCCGTAGGCATTTCTGGCGTTTTTGTGCTTTCTTGAGGTAGTGGGACTCGAAGCGCGATTGCAGGGTCGTCAGAAGGGCATGCGTAGCCTCTACATCTACAACCTTCTTGTTTGCCACCACCTTTGGTGCAAAGCGCGTGTCTAGGTCCCAAAGAACCACAAGCGGGAACCAGATCATGGCGCTCTTAGAGTCCACGTCCACCGCAAGCCATTTCTTGACCGTTTGCACCATCTCTGCGCTATAAGACACGGTCAACACCTTGGCCAGGCGCAGAGGGTAGCCTTGGCTCGCCATGAACGCCGGTAGCTGATCCACGGCCCCGACACGTTTGATGGCCAACGTCGTGGCAAAGTCGTCAAGTTTCTTGAGATGGTAGCTCAGAGGGTTGATCGCCATGATAGTGCCGAGTGCCACATTCCAGATGAGCGGTATCCAGTGCTTGGCTTGGTCCGGCCGCGCATTCACCTTTCCGGCCTCGCGCGCCTTGTTGGTCACAACGCACTTGACCTTGGTCGTCACCGTGATGCCCAAGATGACAAAGGGCGTCGTCGGCTTCTGAAGGACCCCCTCAATGTGCACGTTCCGCATGTACTTGCCGGCCTCGTTCAGCTTGCACTCGAACACAATGCGCACCTGCGAGTCATACGCCACGACGCCGGGATAGCTCGCGACCAGAAGGTCCGCGAACCATGGCCGCGGATCCCCGGATTGAAGGATGGCCGTGCTCATGAACTGCTTCGGTTGCCTTGGTCTCTCTACCTACTTGGTCTATTATTTGCGTGAACTCACCCATATGAACAAAAATAAGAAGAGTAGGCGCAGGCGCAGGCGTTGAGGTTTAGGCAACACTCCAACGCCGCCTACGTTTGCGTTCGATCAGGAAGAGCCGTGCAACTCGCTCTGGATCGGCGCTGAGCATTCTTGACAAATGCGAAGCATGTGATGCCGGAAGTGGAAGGACCTCCTCGTCGGTGGTCACGACCTCTTCTGGTTGCATGAGACATTTGACGTACTGGTTCACGACACTCTCATTTTTCTGCAGGACCTCGTTGGGAAAGCCGTACAGCTCGGTGCACACGGCAATGTTCGGAATGGTCGTTCGAACGAAGGCCTCCGCTACGGCTTCTGTTGACGCGGAACTCAAGTCGGGAGGACTGTAGTAATGCATTGCATACACAGTGGTGGCCGTACGAGGCCTCGAGGAAGGGGGTGTCATAGACGGCGAAAGGGACACCGGGGACCGGTCGCTTAATGCAGAGGAGCTGATGGACTTTTTCATGTTTTTGGTGGGTTTACGTTACCTTTACATGGCATCCATATCTTTATATGACTTTGGCATCAACTTGTTCATAGGAATGACGGGCACGAATGCGGGCTTGGTAGGCATTGTAGGCGTTGTAGGCGTTGTAGGCGTCGTAGGCTTGGTGGGCGTTGTAAACTCTTCTTCCTCTTCCTCGGAGGACTCTGAAACGGTCTTGTTCGAGTAATTGTCGTTCTCCTTGATGTACATTGTTGGCACTTCGGGCGAAGTCACAGGCATAGGAGCCAACCCGTAGACGCAGTTGGACGTACCCACATAGACCGCACGTGCACCCTCCATAACGAACACATCGTAGTACATGCAATAAGGGCCCTTCTTAGACACCTCCTGCAACACACGGTACTCGGTCTCGCCAACAAAGGACGACCACGAGTGGTACTTGCCAGCACCACGCTTCTTGTACGTCGTCATGTCAAGTGTCAGCAGCGTGTAAGGCAGGGCCTCAAGGATGCCGACCTTGTGCAGGAGCCGCCTGCAGATGGTCAGGCCCATGTTGTACTCATCGTACAGAGGGAAGCAGGCGATCACGATGCCCTGCGTTTGGCTTTGCTTCTCGCTCGGGGACAGGGTCACTTTCTTGAACCGAGCGTGGAGCTCGGACGACGTTAGGTGGAGAACGGGGGCGGCCATGTTATGTTGAGTGGCTTCTTCTGTACTCTTGATGACGTTTATTGCTTTAAACGAAGGTACTTCCTTTTTTGGTGAAATCAAAAGCCTTCGGCCCTTCTTCAGCCTTGAGGTTGAGCCTTGACTCCCTACAAGCTATTCTTTGTTGTGTTTCTTGTTTGCGTGCCGCTCCTCGCATCTATCATATGCCGTAATATCAAGGTGGGAGCGAACCAAAAGAAAGTAAGTGGTGCCATGCTCCCGAGTCAAGGCTTCCAGAGCCTATCGCCAGGCGGCGCCAATCCGGGTCGGCTGCTCGAGGACGTCTCGACGAGCGCGCTCCAGAGTGTCCGCATCGGCGAACTGGCCGGCAAGCGGTCGACCGGCGTACGCAACGTCTTTGGCGGCTACGAGGCCGGTGCCGACACGACCGCCGCCAGCGACAGCGTCCTGCTCGGCTTCCAGAGCGGTAAGAGTGCCTCGACGCTCAAGGCCGCTACGTTCGTGGGCGCCCTCAGTGGCATGAATGCGACACGCAGCGACGAGTCCACGCTCGTGGGCTACGCGGCCGGCCAGTTCATGGTCGACGCCAAGAACAACGTGGGCATCGGGGCCTGGGCGCTTCGCGAGGCGACGTGCATCAATACGACCGCCGTGGGCATTCGGGCCCTCGAGCGCGCCCTCGACGCCGACAACAACACGGGCGTCGGCTGCGAGGTCATGCAGAACATGCGCTCCGGCAGCGACAACACCGCCGTCGGCTTTCAATGCATGCGCGGCGCCTTCACCGTCATGGAGTCGACGTCCATCGGCGCCTATGCTGGCTACTGCAACACTCGGGGCACGGGGCTCACGCTCGTGGGCTACAAGGCGGGGCAGTTCATGGAAGAGGGCTACTTTTCGGTGGCCGTCGGCATTTCGGCCTTGGCGTCGGCTAGGTACTCGAGCAACGCCGTGGCCATTGGGCCCTTTGCCGGTGCCGGCGCCACCAATACGACGGGCGCCGTCCTCCTCGGCTACGGCGTTGGGTCGGCCGCGGCCGGCGTGGACAACAGCGTCCTCATTGGGGCCAACGCCGCGCACCATTTTAGCGGCGGCTCGACGGTGGCCATCGGCGAGAGTGCGGCGCCGTACGTGATCGGCAACGACAACGTGGTCGTGGGCGCCCGGGCCTTGGCCAACCCGGCGGGCGTACAAGCCACAGGCACGGTGGCCATCGGCGCCGATGTGGCCCCCACCCTGGAGCACAGCGTGTCCAACGTCCTGATCGGCGCCGGGGCCGACACGTTCTATGCGAGCGCATCCTACGCCATCTCGATCGGCACCGAGAACGCCCTGACCAACGACCGCGGGATCACCATCGGCGGCAACATCGAGAACCAACGTATTGCGTCGGTCCTCATGGGCAACGACCTGTCGAGCGACGCCGACAACTCGGTCATCGTCGGCAAGGACATCTCGGTCGACTCGGTCATCTTCTTCAAAGACCCGCTGTTGGCGCCGTACACGGATGCCGTGAGCGTCGACGCCTTGTCGAAGCTGGGTGCTGTGGACATAGGTTACACGAACATCCTGGCGACACCGGGATATCCAGAGGTGGGGTCTCGTGCCTTCCTGACTGTGGCGCAAGCCGGCTACCTCATGGAGGCTGCATCGCCGGCGTCCAACTCGTCCTACGTACAGTCGCCTCTTGCGGTGTCCCCGGCGTCCTTTGACCTACGGACACATGCGCCCGACGGTGCCTATCTGATCAATCAGGGGGCTGTGTTTCTGCCGGTCATCAGCTCTGACCCCGTCCCTCAAGCAATAGATGGCAGCCCTGCTTTCTCGAATGTGTGGTCGGACCTGGTCAGCAAGGGGTTCGTGGGCGTCACAGTCGAGACCATTCTGAGTATGGGCGCGCCCGCAACCTTGGCCGACGTGTACCGTGAGAGCCACGACCTGTCCATCGACGTGTCCGTCGAGCCTCTTGACCCAGTGACGCTCAACGTCGTCGGTCTGCATTGCAACGTCTTGCCGTTGCCCTATCGGACGCCCAAGTACGTGCCGCCGCCGTTGGCCACTGCCACTACCACCACCGAGCCGGAAGTGGTCTACCTGGGCCTCACGGAAGCCGAGGTCAGTATCCCGTATGCATCCCTAACGGCCGAAGTGCCCGACCTGCATCCTCAGAATCGCGTGGTCATCACCGACGTCGCGGCCGACCCACCCCGCTACGGCGCCTTTCTCGACATACACACGACGGACGTCAAATACCAGCGGCCCATCGAGAACATGTTTGCGCCGTCCGATACCTTCGGCCTGCGGCCCGTGCGGCTCCTCCAAGAGTCAGCGTCACAGCTGTGGCACGGCTTCGCCAGCGTTGCGTTCAACACCGTCAGCGTCGTTACGAGCAATGCTACGTTCTTTGTGCCGAGCGACGTGTCCGTGGCCATGTTGAGCGCGCCAAACCTGCCCTTGCCCTTCTCTAAGTTGCTGACGTATGCACCGGCTTATGCGCCAGCATACCCCGGGTCCGCCAATCCCGTTGCGGCCGTGCCCTTTCGGATCACCGGCTTGCCTGCGGACGTCGTCTTCAATGTGCCGGGCGCCACCTTCACGAGCGCCAACATTGCGACCATGATCGCCGAGAACATCGATGCGTATCCTGAGAGCCAACGCGCCCCTCAATACACGATTGCTGAGGCATCGATTCTAACGGCCACAAGCGACATCCAGGCGCACGTCTATCCTCTCGTGCCCAACGCCATCCAACAGGCCGTCACGTCCCTAGAGACCCTACAGACCATCGCCACTACTGAACCAACAGATCCTGGGTGGACGCCGGCCCTCAAGTCGGACCTGCTTTCGGCCTTGGGGAACATGACGAACGTTGCTGCACAAACGGCGGGCATCACACCCGCCAACGCCCTTCTCAACGCATTGTTTGTGACGCAAGCCTGGACGGTGAATACGTACCCTTACATCAACGACCTCTTGACGTCCCTGACCTTCGATGCAACGTCCGTGCCCAGCGGCCCCATCACGCACACGGCCAGCAATCAGCTGAAGAACGCCACGCGCATCCTCAAGACGCACGTCATTGACCATCACTTGTACGACGTAGTGACGTACGTAGCCAACCTGAAGGCTAGCGCGTTGACCAGCACGGCACCGCCTCCGACGCCTACCACGGCCACGCTCGAGTCCTACCTCTACACCCTCAGCAACCTTGACAGGCTAGCGTACCCTACCACGTTGCCGCCCGTCGTCGAGAGCACCGCGTCCTCGTCCAACCTGTACGCCACGTGGTGGTACAAGTTCAACGTCATGCCACGTCTCTTCACGACCTTTGGAAACCTGTCGACGTACAGCTTGGGCACTACTAGCGTGAACACAGTGCCAAGTGGTGCCATCACCTTTCGGGCACCGTCGAACCTTCTAGACCCGATCAACACCGTAGTCACTGCAACCATTCCTATACGTGCAGCACCGCCGTCTCCGCATCCGTCCCTTGATACGCAGCCCACGTATGTCGTCGAGGTCCCGATCGGCATCGACCGGTCCGTGACGGTGCCGTTCTCTGGTACCTTTGGCAGCTTCGCCACGTGCAACATCCTGCCGCCTGCATACGGCCACCTCAACACGACGACGGCCATGGGCGTGCAGATGGTCCCCACGTACACGTCAGCGCATCCGTTCACTCCTGACGACACGGACGTCTTGATCGTCGGAAACGCGAATGTTGGGAAGCCCACGCAGTCCGTGCAGATCACCCTGACACGTCCTTTGGGCCTGTACGCGGCACCCGTGGTCGGCATCTACCAGGCACCCAGCACTGTAGCGACGTGGCAAGGCTACGACGTGACGGCAAGTGTGCCGATTGTCGCGTCTCTCAGCAATGTGCGCATCACGAGCTCAAGCAACTACGATTCCACAGGCCCGCCGCCCGTTCGCGACGAGACGTACCCGCCGATCACGACGTACGAGCTGCTCTCGACTTACGATGCGGCCATTGGCCTTCGGACCGTGCGAACCCACACCATCCATGTCAACACCATCGCATCGGGACCGACCGTCATTGACTGGGAATCGGTGGAGGCGGACGGCAGCAACGTCACGACCCTCAACCTGACGACGACGACCAACACAATCGTCTATGACCTTGACGCAGTGATTGGGGAAGCAACGCCCATCGTAAACACGAGCGTGCCCGTCACAAGCGACCCCATCGTGAACAAGACGTACGTGACGTTCCCGAACGACCCCGACCCGAACATGACCACGTTCGCCACGGTCATCGGCAGCAACGTCACTATCAACATTCTCGAGACCCGGGCGACTGCCTACAACACCTTCATTGACATCAAGGGTCCTTACATCTATGCCAATACCGTCAAGACATATGTCGATGGACTCGGGGCGGCTACGTCGCTGTACGCCTACGTCACGACCAACGCGACTGAGGACGAGACGGTTACCACGACCCAGATCGTGAAGGTTCCACTGACAGGCACGGTGCCTCAGACGCAAACGGTGACCCGAAACTACACGGCCAACTGTAACATTGACCTGTATGAGCCGACGGCCGTGTTGCGACCCTTCCAACTATCGAGTAACTTGGCCTATGCTTCATACAATGCCGATCAAGAGGTCATTGTGCGCAACGTCGGTCCTGTCTTGCAATGGAGCCCTAGCGCCATGGTGGCCAATGACGTCTTTGTCAAGCTGGGCCCTGCACCGACCGTGGTCGCTGTCACGCACGCTTCAGCCTCAGCCACCCTCAACGTCGCCGGCTACGCCAGGGCCAGCCCGGGCATAGGGATCACAAGCGTGGCCTCGACGTCATTGCCAATTGATCCTGAGTCGAGACGCGTGCCGCTCAGCTCCTTCGTGACGGCCCACACAGTGTCCACGGCCACGCGGGTCCACGTGATCCGCGCGGACAATGGCTACGTGTTCCCAACTACCGCCGCTGTGGATCCTCAAGCCAGCCTTTGGTACATTCCGAACCCGTTGGCACCCGGCACCACGACGTACCCAGCGTCTCTCATTCGACTCATTTACACCAATGCCAGCAATCAGGTCGTGGCCATCGTACATGCCACCATTACCGTGACGCCTGCACCGTATGCGGGCGGCCAAGGCGTCGCTCTCGGGCTGTTGCGGAACGAGCGGACCGTGCGTAGCCGGACGTTGCAACTGCGTGCATTTTCTCCCGAGACAGACACGTTTGCGCTGTACGGCTTTGTAACTGACACAACAGGTGTGCAAGTCAGCGCCAATTGGACATTGAGGGACAAAGACACAGCCGAGAACGTGCTGACCGGCGACTCTGCCAGTGCCCCGCTCCCCGGCACGTCTTTCAATGCCGACACGTCGGTCAATATCACGCGCCAGAGCATTGCGGACGGGCGATGGGTCCTCTCTACCTCTTCGGCGAACGCGATAGCCCTCGATGTACGGATCCCGTCGACGCCCGTGTACCTGCTGTATCGCTTGAACACTGCTGAGGTCGGATTTCGCTACTTCCCCATCTATCCCTTCCAACACGACGACTTCCCGCTCACGAGCACGGCGCCCTTGAGCCCGCTGCGCTTCACGTGGTTCGGCTCGGTCGAGGCAATCGTCCGCACGACGGCCTTTGTCGGGCCCTTTGCGACCGACGTGGCGGCTTTGAGGACGTCGGCGCCCCAACTGCTGCCTGGCCCCTTGCCCACGACGACCCTTCATTACAAGCTCGAGACAGCTCTGAACTACGGCATGCTCTACGCCGGCGGGATTCAGCGCAACACATTCACCCATCAAGAGCTCGTGACCAAGGCATTGACCTACATTCCGTTCGTGCCACTCGACTTCCGAACGGAGCCGGTGCGCTTCCGCCTGTACATCGACGGCCGCGCGTCCCTCTTGTACGAGGCGTCCTTTCAACCGCTGTGGGCGCCCCTGCTGCACACGCCGTCGGTCGATGCCTCCAAGGTCGACGCCGCCGGACGTGGCTTGCCGGGCGGCGGTACGTCGGACCTTGGCGTGCCGTCGAGCTTGGCGAGCATGGGGGCAAGCTGGGTCCTTGACGACGCCGGCGATAGCACCGTTCCGTATGCCACCGCAACCACCCTTCCAATCAATCAATACATAGTGCCGATCACGCTGACCACGGCCGAGGGCCCGCTCTTCGCTGGCAGCCGTGTGTATTCGGTGCTTCCGATTACGTATGCAACGCCTTTGCCTGTAACTCTTGCGACGACTGTTGAGGTGACCATTGACGAGGCCGATCGCCATGCCCTCACGCCGGCGCTGCTCCAGACCACGTACGACCCGGCCCTTGCTCGGGACCTCGTGTTCTACGTGATTGGTGCACCCTTGCACGGCGTGGTCACGAGCGCCTCCGGCCTGCCGCTGCCACGATTCACCTTCAGGGACGCGCCATTCTACCAACACGTCGGAGGCTCTCTCGCGACAGACACAGTCACCATCGGCGTATGCAGCGGCCCCTTTGATTTGTCTCAAAACATCACCCTGACGTTCAATGTACGCAAGCTTCCGCGCATCACGTCCATGCGGCCGCTTTTGGTCTATGCCGATGCGGTAGCCGAGCTGGCGCTGCTCCGGACGGGCCTCTTTGCGACTGACGTAACAGGTGTCCCGGATGCCTACGTGCATGTGCTTGGCTCCAATCTGCTTGTGCCCGAGGGCGGCGCCCTTCATCGGATAGATGATCAAGACGGCCCGTTCCAGTACCGGCTCGACGCGGCCCTTGCGTCCCTCGATGCACCTTACCCCGAGCTCACCATGACCGTCGCCTTGAACGCCAATGCGGCGACCGTGAATCCCCTGATTGCCATACCCGAGTACACGGCGCTCTTTCAACATACGGCCCGCGTCTACCTTAACAGGCATGTCTCCGTTCAGTCGTTCGAGCCCATACTCCAGCCGAGCTCGAACCAAGGCTTCAATTACACTCTCGATGCAGCTCAGGCCGGTTTCAGTAATTTCATTAACCACACGGCCGGTGTGTACGTCGAGGTGCAACCGACGCAACCCCTCGTGTACAGCGACGGTGAGGCACTGACGCAATTGGCGCCCTTGCAACAGTTTGCCTTTGTGTTGGAAGGCCTTGGCATAGGCAGCCCGGGCCTAGAGGACCCCCTCTTCCAGATCCTCGTGACAGAGGCGAACATCACATACAGCAGCCGTGGTGCACCGACCCAGACCTTTCCTCTTGTGTCTTCTTTCGCCTTCACCTTTGACCAATGGAACAACCTGTACTTCATCAACAGCGACCCGAACAATGGGCGCGCTGCATCGCTATACATCAATTACGACTTCAATGCGACCCAGATTGTGAACGATCCCAAGAACCTGTTTGCCAACGTTGCCCTTGATTCGGTGCCTGCGGTTGACCTCGCCGAGTTGCGGGCTCTGCGCTTCAATTTTGACTTAAACGACGTGCGCAACAATCGGCCGGGCGCATCGGCTCTTGTGCTGCCTTTAGAGCCAGGTGGCCTCCAAGCCTCCTTCTCCCTCAGCAACTACGCGACCTCGCTCCTGTTGCGCAACTTCGAGGTCCTCATCAACACGAACGCAACGAGCGGCAACAGTGGTGCCCTTGCGCCCTACGACCCGACCACCTACAACATCGTCCTGGGCAAGTCGCTCACGGTGCGCGGCATCAACAACATCTGCATTGGCAGTACATTCACAACGTCAGGCCAGAACTCGATCATTCTGGGGCGTAACATCGGTGTTGTGAGCGGAACCGGAAGCCAAACCGTCAACGACATCTACCAGTCCATCATCATCGGCGGCGACAGCTTCGCAAATGCCTTCGTACGCGACGTCATCGCAATCGGCAAAAACAACTACAACGATCTCTTCCTGGTCCCGACCGAGGAGGTGGCCGAGTTTCTGGCACGCAAGCCGATTCTCATTGGCAACGACATCGACAACACGAAGGTGGACTACAACATCAACATTGGCAACGCATTCTTGAAGACGGAGCGTCTCGGCCCCCAGATCTACCTGGGCAATGCTGGCGAGCACGTGGGCGTTGGCTACACAAGCAACGTCGGGCTGCAACATGCGCTCGATGTCAACGGCACCTTGGCAGCGACGTCCCTCTTGGTCAACGGTACCGTGGCCGCCGATCGCGTACTAGGCGTCGATTACGCCGATGTCCTGAATGTCCCAGAGTTTGTGCAGCTCGACAGCGACGTCGTCATACAAGAGCCTGTCGGGTCCGTCGTGTCCTATCTGGGCCGCGGTCGCATTGACGATACGTACCGGGCGATTGTCGGTCAGACCGTGACCCGCAGCGACTACATCGAGCTGGCCAATGCCCTCGGCATCCCCAAGAGTCGCGTGACCTTTGTGGTACCTGCTGCCGACGGCGCCAACGCCAACTATGGTGCTCTCCCGTACCTGTATGCCACGGCGGCCACGGTGTACACGATGCAATTTGGCATTGCTACGACGGCTTCAGAGCGCCTTATTCCGCAGCTCACTCGCACCCAGAACCAGTTCAAGGCAAATGAAAAAGGGCTGTACACGATCACCATCGACCATTGGCGCACGTCTGAGTACGTCGACAACATGCCAGAGTGGTACCTTTCGATCACGAAGTACCTTGGCGGCGGTGGTGGCAGCAAGACATTCGCATCCAACAGCATCAAGGGCCTACATGGCGGCTCGCACCAGATTGTCCTGTGTAAAAACGATACGTTCGAAGTCAAAGTGAGCTTCACGAAGTCCAACGTGACCGTTTATATGGACGGGCCCGACGTGGGCACGAGCTTGCTGGTCCGGTTCACTCAGACAATCGTGTAGTGTCCCTCTGTGTTCGCATTTTTTCTTTTATTGTGACGGCGTAACAATAGAGTCGGTCGCGCCAAGCAAGTAGCCAATGAGCTACTACATCAAAGTCAAGTCGGTCGGGGCACCAAACAGCGAGCCGGAGTACTGGAGTCGGTCCATCGTCTCGGCCTCACAATCCAACCTCTTTTACAACTCGGGCAACATCGGCATCGGCGTGCCGGCGCCCCTTGGCAAGCTGCAGATCGACGGCAACGTGGGCATCGGCACGCTCTTCAGCCTGACGGCCCCGCCCACGGATGGCCTGATTGTGAGCGGGAGTGTGGGCATCGGCACCACAACGCCCTTGACGCCTCTGCACGTCGAAGGCGCGATACAATCGTCCTCACTACGCGTTGCTCCTGTGACTCCTCTTGCTACAGCAGTTGCCGGAACGTTCGAGTACGACGGCACCTCATTCTATGGCACGCCCATCGGCATCCAGCGAGGCATCATGCCGGGCATGCAGTACTACGTAACGAACGCCGATCGAGCGGGTCCGACGGCGGCGTCTACTGCCCTCTCCATTCTCAATGCCGGTTGTGCGCTAAAAGCAAGCAGGTACGCATTCGAGATCTTCTACGTCGTGACTAAGTCTTCGGCCAATGCTGCGGCGATGCAGTTTGCCGTGACGACCACGACCGGGACGATTGCGTCGCTCTCTTATAAGGTGGTGGCGACCACGAGCGCTAATAGACTCACAACGGGCACCACGACAATGATGTCCAACTATGTTACGACGGCTTTGTCGACGTTGGTCACAGTCACGGCGGCCTCGGCTGCAGCTGCGTCGCAACATACGGTCACCATCAACGGCATCGTTGACGTCTCGGCAGATGTGACGGGTTTCAATCCACAGTTGGCGTTTTCTGCTGTACCCACAACGTCGTCCATTCTGAGCCGGGCCCACATGATGATCTATCCGCTGCCTGGCTTGAGCGCTGTTACGAATGTGGGTACTTGGGCGTGAGTATCCGCATAGTCGGAAGCATTGCAAAAATGGAGGCGTTGCTTACGGAGCTAAAAGTAGCTAGAGGTTTGAGCAGTAAGAAGTGTAGAAGCAAAGAAGCAAAGAAGCAAAGAAGACGAAAGTAACGGTTCAATGGCCGCCGGTCTCTCAGCCCGCCTTTCTAAGATGGTCCTAGGTGGCCGCCACCTCAACGACGACTCGAAGCACTCGGAGAGTCGTATGCAGGCCGCCATTCGCAACATTATCCTACCGTACGCAAAGGCGGCGGTCGAGCACTTTGGCGGCAAGCTTGAGCATCGGTCGAGTGTGTCGCTGTATGAGTGCCAGAAGCACTTTGGGCAGGCCAGCAACGAAGAAAACAAACGGGTGTGCATGCGGCCGGACGGCGGCGTTTTCATGGCCGTGCACAACGGCATTGAGGTTCCGATCCTCATCATCGAAGACAAGGTGCAAGGTACAAACGATTCGTTACATGCCGCAGGTAAGCCGAGGCAAGCGACGGGCAATGCAATCGAGAGGGCCGCCAAGAACATACGCATGTCCGAGATGCTGTTTGCTGGGCGTGGCATCTTTCCATACGTCATCTTTGCCGCAGGGTGCGACTTTCACCCGAGCGAGACCATTGCGAAGCGGCTCGAGGCCATGAACTTCGGCATGCCGAACCACAGCTTCGCACTGGCGCCCGAGACGACGGACGATGACGTAGTCGCGCACATGGAGCGTATCTTGGCCGACATACGCATCGCAACCATTGCTGGCAAGAGCGTGGCGTCTATCTTTGTTAAGTCCCACAAGTACGACAAAATGGCGCATGGGGCCAGCTGCTGGACGCCGGACGAGATGGGGGTCATTTGCTGCCACGTGATCGACATGGTGATTGCGGCGACGCCGGGGCTTGTAGTGGCGAAGGAAGAGGTAGTGAAGGAGGAGACAGCAAAGGAGGAGACAGCAAAGGAGGAGACAGCAAAGGAGGAGACAGCTAAGGAAGAGGCTGTGAAGGAAGAGACGCAAGACGTTACGGTTGAGGCTCTTGAGGCAGCGAAATCAGCATGAGCACCTCGATCACCTTGTTGCTCCGCCCGCTCATGTTCCTCGAGCCCTTGAACGCATCGTAGCGCAGTTCGTGGCGCTCGACCACGTAGGGCGCCAGAAGCTCGTTCCAGTCGTCGGTACCAATGATGCCTTCGTTGTTGTACGACAGCAGGGCATATTTTGCAACGCGCAGGGACAGGTCGAGCAGCTCGCGCATGGCGGCCTTGGCGGGGGCTCGGTAGTTGAAGGCTGACTTGTTCCACGTTGTAGGAATGCCCGAGACGGCCGATAGGGCAGTAGGCTCTTGGTTGCTCGCGATCAGGTTGAGCATGAAGTAGTTGCTGCCGTATGGGTGCTGGTTGTAGGGAGGGTCCAGGTAGATGAGGTCGAGGCTGTTTGGCGCCACGGTGCTACGCTCCCGAAGCGCCACGAGGATGTCGGAGCAGGTCGGCACCACTGAAACATTGTTGGGCGGCCACAACGGCATCTCGACCCGAATGGGCGCCATGATCCTGGCCAGCGCATTCTCGGCCGCGCCGCCAAAGTGGCCGACGCCATCCTTTTTGTAAAAGCCCTTGAATACACCCGCCGTGTTCGTGTGTATGCTGGCCTTGACGAGGAGCGGCGCCAAGCAGTAGTCGAGGAGGTTGGGCTCGACGTGCGTCGCACAATAGGCACGCAACGTGTCGATGATCACGCCGTTCTGGCGCGTATAGAAGCACCGCTCGCCGGGCTGCACGTCGCTCGTGTCCCTCGGGGCATAGAGGCGCGCCACAAAGCCGTCCTCGACAAAGGGGCCGTTGAGGGACAAGGCCTGCATACGCTCGATGTGCGCCCGGACTCTATCTTCGTGCTCTTGCGTCGGCGGACGTACAAGGTAGCCTCGGGCCATGATGCACGCGTAGACCTCGAGGTCGTTCACGTAGATGTGACTAGCATGACGCGTCATCATCCGGGACACGACGGAGCTGCCGGCAAACGCGTCCATGAACCTAATGCTTGGCTTGGTTGGCATGCTTAAGCCTAGCCCCTCAACAATGGCCTCGATGTGCCGCACGAGCTTGCGCTTGTTGCCGATGCACGTGAGCATGGGCTGATTGAGGAAGGCGGCGTGGCTTGCGTTTTGGCCCGCCATTGTGGCTCTTTGCGTCTGTGCGTTCCGCAAACCTTACCAATATCCATTTTTGGAGCGCACGTCTCTAAGTAAGTAGTCATGTAGTTGGGCCAAACAAGGCCGACGATGTGCATAAGGCCTACACGGGCCACCGTCCAAATGTTATGTTACCACAAGTAAAGCACACACGTCAACAATGCGTACACGTAACTCGGCTTCTAAAAGGCAGAGGACGGTCAAGGTGACATCACCTAAGAGCGCCAGTGCGAGCGCTAGTCCAGAGGCCCCGATTCCCGACGAGCTGATGCTGCACACGGCCAAGGTGGGATTTGCGACCGCACGTAAGGACGTCGCGCCCTACGGTCACCTACGTCTCGCCAACAAGGGCATGGCGGCCATCATCAAAAAGGCAGAGGAGGACGAGATCAGGGACATGTGCAAGAAGGCCAAGCTAAGCACGGTGCCCATGTTTGCGAATCCTATTCCGAAGATGGTCATGGTCGTGAAAGTGCCGTTCAAGGGCGCCTTCTACAACGTCAAGTACGAGAGCGATCAGTGGATGCCGCTGTTCGGGGGCAACGTCGTCAAACCCGTGGAGCTCGTCACCGTCTATCGCTCGTCCGTTAACATGCCCCTCTTCAAGATGGAGATCGATCGCGGTCAGGCCAACGGGCCGAAGATGGCGATCTGCCGTTTTATCCTGCACGTGACGTCAATTGACGCCATTGCCACAGACATATTGCGCCTCCAGACCTTTCAGCCTCTTATCTACAAGGTCATCACATGCCCGGAGCTCGCTGCATTCAAGATGGCTAAGCTGAACGCAACGTTTGACAGTGCACCGAACATCGAGTTTAGGCTCGACGAGGTCAAGGCGGCCATGTTGCGCTTTGCGGAGCCGCTGGACACGTGGACCGTGGCTATGGATTATGCACCTTTGACGATTACGGGGCTGTTCGTGCAATCGCTTGACGACTAGCAGGGAGGGGGGGTTGACATGCCATGCCCCGCCATCCGCGGGGCCAGCCTGGACCTGAAGGACCCTTTTTAGCGTCGGGGTTAACGCCATATGTAAAATAACGACTTTTCAAATCGGGTCGATCCTAAATGTCAGGCCCGACCTGCACGTCAAACCCGACCTGCACGTCAAGCCCGACAAGCCCCGTCAAGCCCGACAATCCCTGCGAAACCATCCCGTCAAACCCGACAATCCCAACCACGACTTCTTCTCACATTTATCTACAATCGAGACCTGTGTGGTAAGGCATATATATTATTTTTACTCACACTCGATTAGGGAAGATTGAGAACCAGCAGCCACAATGAAGCGCAAATCGGCCTCATCGCCACCGAGCTCGCCCAACACGCGCTCTATCGCAGCTTCGACAAGGATCGCCCAAGCGCTCAGTGCCTTTGTGCAGAAGCCCAATCTCACAACGTCTGATGTCGACGCATACATGTCCAACAAACCGAAGACACATTGGGACTACAACAAGTACTGGAAGGCGATCGTGCATTCCTGGATCGCGGCACCGGCAACAAAGTGGGAGCTGATCACATGGTACGCCAACCAAATGAAAAATAAGAGCATCGAAGCCCATATCGATGTAATGATAGACGTACTGGATGTCGTGCGACGCACCAAGCCGACCACGCTGCTTGCATCGTCGTTTTGGTCCGCATTTAGCGAGACCTATAAAGAGCGGGTATGGTGGGCGGAACACGTTTTCCAAGCCATTGTGGCGAATGACGACACGTATTTGATCATGCTCTTCAAGAACAACCTGCTTGTGCCATTGTTTTCGATTCACGAACATGAGGGGCACACTTGGAGTGCGGCACTCAATGCTGAAGCAGTGAAGTGTGCGTACCGAACGTACGACAGCCCAAAGATAGCGATAGACTCCTTTTCAACGACCGTTCAATTAAAGAGCGACAATGCCAATGCTCGGGCCTTCATGCTTGCGGCGATCGTCCACTTTCCTTCGACTGTTGACTTGGTATTTACCGTTCCAATGGTACTCACCATCATGGGTACGTGTCTCGAGCGCGCGTTCGACGGCAATGGCACATTCGACGGTAATGGCGCATACACCGACATCCTCGACGCCATCGTGAAAAAGCTGTCCTTCAAGGTCGATGCCAACAGACGCACGCTCGAACAATTGTGGGCAAACCTCATGCTCAAGGTCTACGATACGATGCCAAAACCCGAGTACGACAAGATCTGCAATATTCTGACCTTCATCCTCCGCCGGTATAAAATGAACTTGAATAACATGTACTTGACTCTTGAGAGTTACAAAATGCGAATGACTGCGTTGCTTCAGGCAAACAACATATCTGTGGATCCCTTTACCAATCCGATGATTTGGATAAAAAAGAACATGCCTTACATTGCCGTGGCCCTCATTGCACGAAACAAGAAGGCCATATTGTTCATGATCTCCCTAGGCGCGACCCTGAAGCGGTGTTCGTTCACGCTTGAAGATATGACGACCGACCCCCAAATGCTCAAGCTGTTCCTCTACGAGAGCAAGGCCACCAAGATCCAACGTGCGTACAAAACCCACATGTACAAGCCCGAGCACCCCTCCCAGTCGACGCGGAATGCAACGTGGCAGACGAGGCTCTCGAAGTAAAAAAGAAGGTCTTGCGGTTGCGTCACGCGTCTTCGTCACGCTTCTTCGTCACGCGTCTTCGTCACGCGTCTTCGTCAATCACCTGAAGCGCTTCGCGGCGGACGGCCCCCGAGCGCTGCGTCCGGACTCGATAGCCGTACCACCGGCCATTGTCGTGGCGGCCGACGTGTGGTACGCTGGTGTTGTTGTAGTTGCGGCTGACGCCGACGAAGCACTCGTTGCTGTAGCGCAACAGCTCCATGAGCTCGGCAATCAAGAGGTGCGCTTGGGCGGCCGATCGCATGCCGCGGCGCACGTAGTTGCGGTAGATGTCGCGGCCGGCCTCCACCATCATTTCGAACACTTGCATGACGTCGTGGCTCTTGGCACGTCCAATTTCTTTTACCACGATGAGGCGCTTGAACTCATCCTCGTCAATCTGATTGTTCAGGTACCGCGTGCGCAACAGCATGTTGTTGTTCTCGCCCACCTGGGCCTGCGGACGCAGCTGTCCGATCTCGACATCCTCAATGTGCGACAGGATGCGGTGGAATTGGAGGATATTGTTGTTCGTTTCGAACTGATCCTCGTGCATCCTGTTTGCGCCATAGGGAAGGGCATACGAACACCACTGGCTCAAGGCCATGATGTCCACGGGCGCATCGCATGCGTTGGCGGCTGTTGGGTCGTTCGGGGCTGTTGCGGATCCGGTAGCAGAGGCCCTTTGGGACTGGATCCACTCGTAGTAATGTGGGTTGTGAATGGCCCGACGGTTCAAGATGTCGCCCGTGTTCCAGTCGAAGGCCGTCTTACAGCTGACACAGAACATCTGGCTGCACCCCGAGATCCGAAAGATCGGAACGGCGCATTGGGGACACGGTCGCGTGCTCTTGCGAATGGCCTCGGCGCTCTTGATGTCGTCGGGCTTGCAGACGTGAACGGGGGCTTCTTCAGATCCTGTATCAGCCTCTCGGATCCATTCATGGCACGTCTTGCATATAGCTGCGCTGCACACGCCACACTTGGGTGCGCCCTCTTCCACACTCTTGACAAAGCCGCGGCAGTCGGGCGCCGGGCAGGGACACATGATGGTGGACTTGAAGACTCCTGCAGCAGACGGCTGATTAGTCGGCTGCTCGTTGGGCACCCAGTCCTCGGCAAACTCAGGGATCATACGCTCCATGTAAAGGGCCCGATCGATGTGCTCGATGAGGACCTGGTTGCCGTGGATCGTGCCGCTCAAGGTGCGCATCTGGGCCATGAGCTCGTTGATGCGGCCTTGTAGCTGACGATTGGTGTTGCTCAAGGTCCGCGCGTACAGATGGGCCCGGACGACCGGCATGGTGCCCGGCAGCAGTGCGCGCTCCATGTCAAAGAGCGTATTCTGCCGATGGGTCTTGAGCTCGCCATTGATGAAGGTCGCCGGCATGGTAGCCACCAGGAAGTCACGGGCCCATGGCCGCCGACAATGCATGCACTGCGGCTCGGCCTGGGATAGCAAGAACGTGCGCACGCAGGCACGGCAGGCGTACTCATGGCAGAAGTTGCATTCGACCGTCTTGCGTATCGTCTTGTTGAAGCCGTTGCAGCAGATCGGGCATGACGTTGGGGCGGGCGTTGTTACTGTAGTGGTGGCGGTTGCATTCGATGTAGAGGCACTTGACGTGCCCGAAGTGCAGGACGTAGAGGCACTTGACGTAGAGGCACTTGACGTAGAGGCACTTGACGTAGAGGCACTTGACTTAGAGGCACCGGCAGACGTAGAAGCACCATAAGCGTCTGTCATTTTTGAATGGCCACAAACATTACCTTACACATAAGCAATGGTCCAATCTCTTAAATGGGCAACCGGGGGTGTACAGCCCTCCATTTTTGGGCTTAAGGGTGTAATGCGAATGCATGAGATACTGACTGTAAGTAGGAAGGCAAGGGCTGCAAGGCTCGGGTGGTTTGGGTGCCAGGCTTGGTTCGCCGGTTGCAAGGCTTGACCAAGCTCTGCACTCGATTCGTATCAACTTCTTTCTGAGCCACAAACAGAGGTGCGGTTTGAATAAACCCACAACAGCCTAGAACCAACCGTGTGTCAGTAAATAAGCAATGGACGTGAACATAACGGACATGGGCGACGTGCGGTATTTGCCGGCCGAGGTCGAGGTGTCGAGTCTCATCATCGGCGTGTCCAAGGCCACCTTCGAGACGGCGGCCCTCGATGACAATCAGTATCTCATGGTCGGCGAACGGCTGCAGTATGCGACTACGTCCAACAGCGATGGCACCACGACGTTGGCCACCGAGCCACACAAGACCTACGGCCTCTTTGTCGACGCGGACGGCGTGACCATCAACGCTGCGCTGCCGGATCGCATCGTCGGCACCAATCAGTATGCGCTCTACGTCGACGGCGACGTCAAGGTCAGCGGCAATCTGCATGCCTCCAACATCATCTTGGACGCTGCGTATACGAACGGCATCGCCTCCATCACGAGTGCCGCGGCCAGCAACCCGTGGCATTTCGTACCCAATCAGAACACCATCTTCTTCGACGGCAACGTGGCTGTCGCCAATCGCACGTACGCCGGCTTCAGTGGCCACCCGCTCTACGTCTACGAGAGCGGCGACCGCACGATCCACCACACCCATCTGGCCCTCGAGAACACGCAGCTGTCGAAGCTCAACGTCGGCATCATCGGCAATGCGGCGGCCTCACCCATCCTGTTTCACAGTGCCGGCGCGCCCATCGAGTTCAACGTCGGCCGCCCCGATTCCTACTACACCGAGCGCTACACCGAGTTGGTGGCCAGCGCGCCCGGCGTCATTACCAGCCGCGTCGCCGAGGTCCCCCGATACACGCACACCAGCAACGCCCCGCACTTCACGATCGACCGCGTTGGCAACGTCGGCATCAAGACGTCGATCACGCCGACCGTGTCCTATGCGCAGCGCTACCTCCCGCCCGGCCTCGGTGCCGGTGGCCAGGGCAACCTCGACGCCATCTACCGTCAGGCCACCGAGGCCATGTCGCTCTCGGTCCACGGCGCCTTCTTTGCCAGCAACATCCTCATATACGACCCGGACACGCGGTCTGCTCGGGACCTGCACGAGCTTTATGCCCGCATTCTCAACAGCTACGTACCGGCCGTCCAGGTCAACCCGGGATCCTTTGCCCGCGGCGACTACGTCTTTCCGATTCGCCTCGGTGTGGCCACTGACGCCACCGAGACCGCATACGGCCTCAGCGTCGGCGAGGACGCCCACTTCTTCAAGGACGTGTTGATCGGCGGCACCGTGGACGCGAGCAACGTCGAGACCGAGCTGCTGCACAACGTCCGCGGCGCTTGGTTCGACTCGCCCGTAATCATGAACGACACGCTCAACGTCCGCGGCATCCAGGTCAACCAGGGCGGCATCACGATCGTAGAGAACCGGCCCGACGGCACCCAGGCCTTTAAGAACGTCCAATTCACCATCTTCAACGAGAGCTACAGCAACATCAACCCCTTCAACAACGGCTTCACGACGCCCGGGCGCATTGGCGCCGGCGTGATTCCGTACGAGGCCACGGACCTGCCGGCGAACGCCCAGATCGTGGCGCGCCTCCGTGACAACTTGCCCAAGACGTACGAGCTGGAGCTCATGGACCTCCGCGACGCCAAGATGACCAAGGTCGCCTTTCTCGGCCATACACATACAGCGACGGCTCTGGCCTACGACGGCAGCTTCGTGATCGCGACGCCCAATGCGTCATCCGATTACTTCGAGGCGCGGACCAGCGCGTACCCGAATCCGCGCCAGAACATCTACATGTACCCGGGCCAGGACTTGAAACCGCTGGCGTCGCCGCTCATACGGGCCGACAACCCGCCCACGCTCGGCGCCTTTGCCGTGCCGCCGCTGGCCACGTGGCCGACCGGGCGCGTTGGCATCAACACCTTCGAGCCGGCGGCCGAGCTGCACGTCCAGGGCAGCATCGTGTACTCGAGCAACCTGTTGCGTTTCGACCCGGTCAGCGGCTTGACGGCCAATGTGGGTGCCTGGATTCGCCGTACGAACCTGAACACCAACCCGCTGTCGGGCTCGAACACCAGTCCCTATTACGACGGCATCGAGTGGAACGACACGAGCGCACCGCACGTCGGCATCAACGCCATGCCGTCGCCTATTTACGGCGCCGTCGTGGCCGGCGGCCTGCAATCGCTCGATGGCTTTTACACGAGCGAAGGCAAGAAGATTATTTCGTGGATCCAGCCCGACAGCAATCTCACCTACGTCGTGGATCCCTATGCGCCGACCCTGTACGCACAGGGGCCGGTGGGCATTGGGGTCACGGACCCGGCCTACGTCTTGGAGCTGCACAATCGCACGGCCGGCGCTACGTACATGCGCATGCTGGTCAGCGACGATGACCGGCGCGTCGGCATCAAGATGGAGGGCGGCGACGACGTTTGGCTCATGCAGGCCGACACGGCGCTTCATGCATGGGAGGTCTATGCCGAGCGCTTTCCGGCCCTTGCCGGCCCGAGCGTGGCTGCGGACATGGAGGGCAAGCGGGCCATTCAGGCTGCCTTTAACTCGGGGACCAAGACATACCAAGTGTTCGTCAACAAGTCGAGCAACCTCGACCTGAATAATGCGGCCATTTCGGCGACGGCGGCGCTGACGGTTGAGGGCTCTCTCAATGTCGTGGGCGACGTCCACGTGACGGGCACATACTACCAGCGCGGCCTCGTGGCGTCGCCGGCTGTGGCGTCCAATGTCAGCATCAACAACCTGACGGCAAACGACGAGATTGTCATCGCCGGCACCAACGTGCACATCGTGCCCACCAGCGGCTACGTCTCGATCGGCTTTGACAATGCGTCGCTCAACAGCACCAGCTCGCTGATCGGGGCGTCGGGCCTCAACCGCGTGCCGTTGCGCGTCCATCAAAAGAGCGGCCTGGGCTCGGGGTCGCCGGCGGTGATGTCGCTGTCATCGGCGCAGACGCGATGCTACCTCGAGTTTATCAACAGTACCAAGTCGCGCATTTGGATGGGCATGGACGCCAACGGACAGTTCACGGTGAGCTCGGTCAACTACGACACAGGCGTGGCCACGATCGTGCCCTTTCTGTCGTTCAAGGACTACCTGTCGGCGCCGAATCCCTACTACGCCATGGGCCTGAATACGATCAATCCGGAGACGGTGCTGCACGTCACGGACGCGGGCAGCAGCAACCAGCTGCGTGTGACGCGCGAGGTGGCGTCGGCCGGCAGCTCGGCGGGTGCCTGTATTCAGATGGAGACGCGGACGCCGGTGACGGTAACAGGCGTGACGGTGACGGCGGCCGCGACGCGCCGCATGTGGTCGCTCAACGGCCCGAACCTGGCGTCGGCGGACCGGCTCACGTTGGCGTACCACGCGACGAGCGAGGCGCCCGGGACCGAGCTGTTCGCCTTTGGCCGCAACGGGGCGCTCGGCATCGGCAACCTGTCGCCGGAGTACACGTTGGACATCAAGAGCCAGGGCCGCCTGGGTGCGCTGCGCCTCTGGAACACGGATGTCGAGGCGCAGCCGCAGCTCATCTTCCAATCGGGCCCCTGTAACGTCTTTGGCTTCGATACGCAAACGGACTTCCGGATGCTGAGCATCGCCAACCGCTTCGAGTTCCATTCGCAGACGCTCGGCACCGGCAGCGTGCCGATCATGGAGGTCAACGCCACGGGCAACTGCGGCTTTGGGCGCGCACCGAACACGCGCTACCGCCTGAACGTCGACGGCGGCATCAACATCACGGACAAGCTGTACCTGAATGGTGTGCCGCTCTTCGACAGCTCGGCCGACGATGGCTCCTTCATCTTGGCGGCCACGAACATCACCATCTTGCCGGCGGTCAGCGAGGGCGGCAGCTTCATGGTGAACGCCGATCGCACAGTGGGCACCGGCAACTCGTTCCACGTGTTTGCCACGCCGGAGAACCAGAATGCGCTGGTGCTGGACAGCTTGAACCAAGAGGTGCAGTTGAGCTTCCGGACGCGCAGCGCAGGCGTGGTGCCGCGGAGCTACGTGTACCGCCAGTTCCAGCAGGAGCGGCGCTTCGGCCTAGAGTTCCTAGACCCGGCCAGCAGCAACGAGCAGATCACGGCCGGTCACGTCGGGTGGAGCAACGTCGTGGCCTGGGAACCGTTGGATGCCACGCGGCCTTTCAACTTTACGATGACGCACTATGGCGACATGCGCATGGCGAGTGCGGCGCCGGTCATTACTTTTGGATTTGATGGTGGTGTGATCGGGAACCCTGGGAACTCAAACATCGTGGAAGCACCCGCGCACATCGGCAAGGCCGCAAACGGCGACCTATGGTTCACTGCGGCGAATGGGCGCAACATCGGTATCGGGACGCGGGAGCCAGCGGCGTCGGTGCACATCTATAATAGTAATGCGGCTGTTGGTGGTGGCAGGCCTGCTCTCTATGTGGAGCACGCAGTCGACTCAGGGGCGCCTTTCGCCGTTTTTGGCGGCATGGCCAATCCCGATGTGGTCTTCTTGGGGAATGGGCGTGTCGGCATGAATGTGGGCCTGGTGCCGACGGCAGGACTCACGCTCGATGTTGGTGGCGTTGTGGGCGTGGCGAACGGTGCGATGGCGGCGCCGACACTGACCTTTCGGTCGAACGTGGGCACCGGCTTTTACCGGCCGCCCGTCGTGTCTGAAGTGCCCGAGGTGCTGGCCGTGGCCGAGGTGCTGGCTCAAGACGAGGTGTTGGGGCAAGACGAAGTGCTGGCTCAGGACGAGGTGTTGGCTGTGAACGAGGTACTGGCTGTGGATGAGGTGCTGGCTCAGGATGAGGTGCTCGCGCAAGACGAGGTGCTGGCTCAGGACGAGGTGTTGGCTCAGGACGAGGTGTTGGCTCAGGACGAGGTGCTCGCTCAAGATGAGGTGTTGGCGCAAGACGAGATCCTGGCTCAAGATGCGGTGCCGCCGAGTGCGGAGTTCCCAGAAGGGATACCGGCAGTCGAGTACCAGGCCGCCATTGCGTACCAGCCCGCCATTGCCTACCAGCCTGCCATTGCGTATGTGCCTGCCGTTGCGTACCAGGCCGCCATTGCGTACGTGCCTGCCGTTGCCTACCAGGCAGCCATTGCCTACCAGCCCGCCATTGCGTACGTGCCTGCCGTCGCCTACCAGGCGGCCGTTGCATATTCACCGGCCGTGGTCTACCAGGCAGCCGTGGCCTACGTGGCGCCGGTCGCCTACGTGCCCGCCCGGCCCGCGGTCGAGTCGCTGGCTGCGGCCGTGAATGGCCTCGAGGCATGCCGGGTCCTGTCGACGGGTGCGGTTGGCTTTGGTACCACGGCACCTCTGGCCCACTTTCACCTGGACACTCGGGATACGTCGTTCCGTACGTCCAACATCTATGCGGCCGGCTCGCAGGGGGCCGTACGCATTGACTATGGCATGCCGACGGTGGCGGGGTCGCCCGTGATCGAGGTCAGCTCGAGCAATGCATTGCGCTTCCGGCTCAACAACAACGGCCACGTCGGCTTTGGTACGGCGCCAGCGAAGCCCTTCCACGTCGTGGCCGATGAGTTCCTGGTGGACTCCACGGGCACGTTCACGAGCAACGTCGACTTCTTGAAGAACATTCTGGTCTGGGGCGATGTGCGCTACAAGGGCGCTGTCACACAAGATAGCGATCGCTCGCTCAAGAGCGACTTGGTTCGCATTGACGGCGCTCTCGATCGGATCGAGGCTCTAACGGGCTATACGTACTCTGTGGCGGGGCCGAATGGCGAGAGCCGGCGGCAGACGGGTTTAGTGGCACAAGACGTTGCGGCGGTGCTGCCCGAGGCCGTGAGCGTGCACGCAGAGACGGGGATCATGGGCGTGGCCTATGGGAACATGATGGGCCTGATGGTCGAGGCGATTCGGGAGCTGCGGGCCGAGGTGCGGGCGTTGCGTCTAGGCGCGGCTTAAGAGCGTTGCTTAAGGCGCAAGCCGCAAGTACAGGGGCGACCAAAAATTGACGACTCTGTTTAAGGGGAACGGTTGTTGATACCAAGTAGTGGACCAGTGAAGCCAAAGCCATGGCTGCCATCTCCACTACCAAGTACGCCACCATGCAGATGGTCGAGGGTATGATGGGCGTGCTGCGGGCCCTGGCGGATGTGGTGGATGTGCGCGAGTGGGTCGAGGATCGCATCGAGGCCCTCGAGGACGTGTGCAACTACACGGACATCGAGACCCTGGACGTGTTGGAGCGCATCGAGGAGACCGAGGGTGATCTGGACCTGCTTAAGGCTCAGGCTCTGCCGCATGCGGGGGTGCACTTTGTCTCGATGTATGTGCTGAACACGCTGGCGGAAGAGGCGGCACGGGCGTAAGTTGGGGTGACAGTCCGTGGGGGTACAAGCATCATTTTTGCATTTATTGTCGGGTTGCCGTGCCCAGCAAGTGACCGTGTAAGAGGGTCCCAAAAATTGACGGCTCCCCTTCCCTGTACCATTGTCAAGTTATCAAGTTGCCTACCGACAAAACCAACAAAAAGTAAGCAGTTCCCAACAAAATGTCTCTCACTATGAGCCACAACATTCAGGTGAACGCCAAGTCGTTCGAGGAGCTGGAGGCTGTCATGGCTCAGATCCGTGAAAAGTTTGGGGTGTTTCGGTTCACGAGCATCGACATGACGTTGTCGCTGACAAGCAATGTGGGCATGATGCGGTCGATGGAGGTTGCGCAGTCGGTGGTGGCTGCGCGAGCGGTTGTGGCTGCAGTTGTGGCTGCCCCTTCGGCTGTGGCTGCGCCTCCGCCCGTTGCTGTTGCAGTTGACACCGTTCAGAATGCGATGGACACGATCGTGCCGAGCAGGGACTCGGTCTCGCTGTCCAACTTCGAGTACCAGGACGTGGTGCGTGTCTCGGAGGCGGAGCGTCGTGCTCGGCTGCAGCGGGCGATCGGCGCCAAGGGCCGCCAGGCCGTTCAGGCAAAGTTGAAATATCTGGTGGATGTGACCGGCACTCCGACGCAGGTGCTGAAGGACGTCGAGAAGGAGCGCCACCGCATCTACGAGGCGGATTTGCGGTGGACGATTGCGTCTGCGTAATGTTGAACACACACACAAAACAAAAAAGCCAAAAACATGCATCACTTTTGCACTTACTCAAACGCGATCGCCATCTTTTTTGATGTGAACTACCTATAGAGTTGTAAGTCGCATCACTGTCATGAGCAAGCCAACCACGGGCCAACGGTCCATCCAGGACCTGACACGCATCATGGAGTCGGTCGTCTTGTCCAAAAGAGGCAGCCCTGGCACGCGTGTCAACGTCGCAGCGTCGCTGTTGGCGCTGCGCTCGGCCTCGGCGTCCATGTACTTGGCCATTCAACCTACGCCCTCTCAGAAGGCGGTATTCAACAAGAAGGTCAAGCCCGACGTGGTGCGTCACTTGACGAGCATCAAAGGACACCTCGAGGCGCAAATTGCCTACATGGAGTCTCAGAAGCGTGAGGCTCTTCGATTGGATGGCGACCTCACGGACTACGATCTTTTTGTCGTTGTGTCCGACATGAGCCATGGGTACAATGCGATCGAGGCCGACATCGAGGCGCTGGGTGCGATACTTGCGCGCCTGTCGACCCACCAACGCATAATGTACAGCGACGCCATTCGCTTTGGCAAGATTCAGACGAAGTACATCAAATACTACCGCAAGATGTGGGAGAATGCACACGAGGGCGAGTACGGGGCAACCTGGGCCATGGGCCTGATGCGCAAGATGCACGGCATTGTGGTCATGGCGCTGAAGAACACGTCGGCCAGTAAGGTGTTTGGGCCCTCAATGAAGAAAAAGTAGGGGTGGGACTGGGCTCAAATACACAGAAAGAAGATCATGCACTCTTCGATGATGTGGTTCTTGTAAGTGGCGTTGAGCAGCAGGGCGGCGATCTCCCTGGCCTTGTCAGCATTGCGGGTTGAGTCGGCCACACAAGCAACGTTTCCCTTAAACACCTCCATTAACACATCGGACTTGTCACGCCAATAACGTGCGCGCTCTAGGAACGCCTGGTGGACGACGCGGCTGAGCAGATCCTTGATCTTCAGGATGGCGGCCTCGTCGCTGTGGCACCGGCCGTCCTCAAGCACGCGCCAACCCCGGCGCGGTATGTAGGACCAAGCGGTCTCGAACATCTTGTGCACGACCATAGCGACGTCATAGTGCGCTTCCGCCCCGAACTCGAGGGCAAAGTCGATGAGGGCTTCCTCCGAAATGTCGGCATCTTTGGAACCAGTTGCCATTGTTGAGTGCTTACATGTTTATGCCGGTCAATCCCTTAAGTCCAGGTTAGCGAAGCTTGTCCAGGTTAGCGAAGCTTGTCCAGGTTAGCGAAGCTTGTCCTCAAGGCCACCTGCGTTCTTTTTACTTCCTGATGCCATGGCAATCTCCGTGTCCATGGCATGAACGACGTCCCCCGGCTTCACGAGCAGGTTGTAGTGGACGCGGCTGATGCCGACCACGACGCGCCCGCCGATCTTGAGCATGCCCGCACGCTCGCCAGCATTGATCGGCATGCCGGGCACCGCGTCGATCCGGACGCCGAACGTCGGCTTCCACGCAACGGTCACCGTCTCGCCGCCCTCGGCGCGAATGGATACATGAACGCCCTCAGCGGTGCGATCGACGCCCTGCACAATGCCGCCGATCGGCCAGTACTGGTGTTGTTGGTCGATCGGTCGCACGTTCACGGTCAGTAGGAAGCGGCCGGACGCGGCGTCAAAGTCGAGCTTGTCCACGATGCCGCTGCATGGTGCAACGAGCATTGATGCATCGAGTTGAGTTGATTTGGAGTGTCGTGGGAAGCGAAACACCCAAATGAGAGTAAGAAGGGAAACAATGAAGAAGACCAGAACAATATAGAAAAGCCAAGACACATTCCAAGATGCCATGAGCATGAAAATGCCGAAAATCGAAACAATGATAAAAAGGCCCTGGGCCTCTTGGTATCCCTTTATTGCAGGCGGTGTTTCGGTTGCGTTGGTCATAAGCGTGTCTACTTGTCTACTTAGCGCTCTATGAAACTCGGAGAAACTTTACAAGTGTGATGCTAATGTAAGGCTTCGACGTTTTGAATGAATACATCAAGATTCGGCTTTGAGCTACTTGAAAAAGAGTTTTTTGTGTTTGGATCGAATGTTCAAAATGTTGCGACCTTTGGGGGAACAACGGACACAGTCACATTGTCTTTGTATGCAGGAGATTTACCAAGCAACATCACAATTGGAGCAGAAGCGACAGCTGAAGGTTCAAAGTTGTTCTTGAAGGCGAACGAAGCGGTGCCCTCAATCGTGATAGACTCGAATGGGTGGGTCGGGATCGGCACCACATCTCCGCGGTTTCCGTTTGATGTAAGTGTTGCCACGAACATCGGGGGCGATGGGACAGGGACAAGCCCGGTATACGTAACAGGACCCAAAGGCGCCACCGGAGCCACTGGAGCCACTGGAGCCACCGGAGCCACCGGAGCCACCGGAGCCACTGGTGCAACGGGTGCCGCAGGTTCCATGGGTGCCACGGGAGCTATCGGTGCCACAGGTGCCACAGGTGCCACAGGAGCTACGGGAGAAATGGGTGCCACGGGAGCAATGGGTTCTACAGGCGACACGGGAGCAGTGGGTGCCACGGGAGCAATGGGTGCCACGGGAGCAATGGGTTCTACAGGCGACACGGGAGCAGTGGGTGCCACGGGAGCAATTGGTGCCACGGGAGCAATGGGTGCCACGGGAGCAATGGG
>Ga0208966_1000030_pt1 | contig 43486 bp, 58 predicted proteins | sample GreLakmeHU45MSRF_FD_187701 | JGI IMG/M metagenome (GOLD analysis project Ga0208966, IMG submission 187701) | Freshwater lentic microbial communities from great Laurentian Lakes, MI, USA - Great Lakes metaG HU45MSRF (SPAdes) | ecosystem: Environmental > Aquatic > Freshwater > Lake | place: Great...
AAAATGTGAGTGGCCCTGCCGAACTACTACTGGAACCCGAAGCGGCCGAACTACTACTGGAACCCGAAGCGGCCGAACTACTACTGGAACCCGAAGCGGCCGAACTACTACTGGAACCCGAAGCGGATGAAGACGATCCCGGCGTGCAGACCGGATTTATTAAGCCGTAAAATCTTAATTCAAGCGTCAATCCATACACGGCAACTCTAGTTGATTCAATTTGGAAAAGAGAGCCTCCGGAGGGGCTATAGACATAAAGCGTCCAGTCGTATTCACCTTCGGGTATGGACCCGATTGGCGTAAGTGATCCATCGGTCGTGCTTTCTATCAAAACGCCAATTGCAGTCTGGTTATTTTGATCCCTGCCTTGCAGGTAACCCGTGTAACCGGCGAGAAGGAGGCTAGTTATGTTGTAGTGCTCCGCACAATCAAACACTCGGAGTCTGGCCGCCACATTGACCAGACGTGCGGAAGAAGAGCTTGATCCGCATGAGCAGTTTTGTTCGCACAGCGAATTATTATTGTATGGACCGCTCAAAACATCATGAGTGGCAAAGGGGTCTATCTGTGACTCCTCCTCGCAGAAAACATCACAAGTGATCGTGGAGGACAGCAACTCTTTACTATCGCCGCCAAGTATGGGCACCTCGGATTCGGTATGCAGAATGGATGCGAGATAAGGCTTTAGGGTGATGCAGTAGTATTGTTCATTATACAGCACATAATTGGGGCTACTGCTCTTGCTTGCTAGGATGTAATGTTCGTTCTCCGTCAATGTGTCAAAGGCATTGAAAAGGGAATTGCTTTGCCACGGCTGGAATCCTTCTCCCGCGCTGTCAACGCGCCAGATATAGTCTATTTCGGCATATCCGGGCAGGGATGTGATGGCCGCGGTGCCGCCCTTGTACTGAAACACCGTGAATTTTTTGTTTATTATCTTTGACATTTTTGAAAAAAAAGATTGCCTTCCGGATGCGTCCGGAAGTAGATATAAATCCCGAAAAAATTTTCCAAAGGCGAATTCCAATAGGAATGGTCAAAAAGGCTCACAAGCGAACTCGAATTGAAACTTGTCGGAAACAGACCGGATCATGTTTTTCTCAAGATCTGTGAGGTCTCTGGTGGAGACTACATTCAAATTATGGACGGAACACCTGACCTGTTTTATGCCCTTTATGCCGAGAGCCTTGATTTTCTCCTGTATTTCCCTCATGTTTGTGCCCTTGAGGGAAAAGGGGCGGCTCTCCAGAAACTCAAAATCCCGGTACAGCCTGCCGCACTCGCACCTCTGATACTCCTTGGCTATCTTGCAGTAGTCCCCGTTCCAGTACCTCACAAAGGGGCTGGCGAGGTTGAAGTAGTCCGTGCAGATCAGCTCGTGGTTCGGGCCCTCCTCGCACCAGGCGAGGTTGTCCATGAGGTGGTAGTTCCTGTACTTGCAGGTGAAGAAGGTCGCCCCGCCGTCCCAGCAGCGCATGTGATCGCAGACGTGGTCGAAATAGCTGTTGTCCAGGAATAGGAACTTGGCATCCGACTGAGTGGGTGCTCGCAAAATTCGGTCGCCCGTGCTGCTGAGGAACTTTCCTATCTTGTGATTGACCCCGAGTTTTCTGATGTAGTTGCACATGCTGCTTATCTGCGGGGGGGAGGTGAAGAGGACGTCAATCTCGTGTTCCCTCACATAGTCGAACATATACCTAAAGAACGACTCCTGGTCTTTCTGGTATACCGGGAAGTTTACATAGTGTGTTATTGGAGACCTGCCCGTGCCGTGGTTGTTCATGTGCAGCTCCGATGGTCCACCCGTGCAGTAAATCGGATTGGAGCCTTCCGACTTGAAGTGATCCGAGAAGAAGTAGAGAATGTTTGGGTTTTGCCGGACACCGAACTCGTCGAGGACAAAATTGTAGTGGTAGTCCCACTCTATCTTGTCGAAGGTTCCAAGCCACCTCATGTATCTAAAAGGAAAGCCTGAAGTCGACCCCGTGGTGCCGACCTCCGTGCTGTTGTTCATCAAGTTCGCGACGTACCAGCCCTCCTTGTTTTCCAAGTCCGACTTTTCGACGTACTCTTTGTCAATGGGATACGAAGGACAGTTGATTCGCGTCCATCTCTCTATGTTGTACCTTAATGCGTCAGTGCACTTCTTGACGGTGACCTCGTCCTTCAGCATGAGATCTCGCAGGTGTTCCAGCGAGCCCGCCAACTCGGACCTAGAAATCAGTGGGTCTATAGAGATGTCGGGCAGAGATTTTCGGAATCTAATGGACACCCTCCGACCTTCCTTGGAACCCTCGCAGGAGTCCCATCTCTCCAAGAGCTTCTCCGTGCCAAACGACGCGTCTATGCGCTCGATGTAGGGGGGCGACTCATGGTCGAGATGTGCGATGGCGAAGTTGAGGGGGAGGTTTAGGATATTGAACCAAGACCTTTCGCAGAAATGACCCTCCATGGGATTCTCGGACCAAGAAAGTGTATCAAGTATCTTCTGATAACTCTGCCTGCTTCTCCTCCTTATGAAGTCGCTTCTCACAGAAAATATCGCATTCCAAAAAACCCCTCTGCTTCTGACATAAGCCTCACCAGTGGTGTGCTCCCACCAGTCCCCAAGGTCGTAAGGAAACTTTGTCTTACACAAAATTCCCTGATAGTCATTCAGAACAAAATTCCTTGCGTTTGTTCCGATGTGTCCCGATCTTGGCAGAGTTACGCCGAATCCGAATTCTAAAACCTGCATCGAATGGCCGAAGAACTCTTCCGGTTCGCAGCTAAGGTGATCTCTGTAGTTTCCTTGGCTGAATATGATCACATCTTCCAGATTGTCGTAGTTATCAACTATGTGGTGAATGTAAGAGTGTGACTCTCTACCTACATTCATGAGACGAACAGAATTAGGCCTGATGTCGCTGGGGAGGTCGTCTCTCCCCTTGTTGTAGACCGTATAGTTGCCAAAAGATCTGACCCAATCCACATTCTCTTTGAACCTAGACACCACTAGTCTATGAGACAACATTTTCTTTGTACCTCAAATAAATTTCTGCGTACTCGGGAATCGCCATGATCTCGGCCTCTAACTCCTCTATCTCGGCATGCTTCTGGAGGGCCGGGGCTTTGTTCCTTGAACTTCCTGCGAAGAAGTGCTTTGCAGTCGATGCCGGAAATTCATTTATGTGCATCTCGTTCCTTGCGATCGCATAGTAGGCGAATGTTCCGATCTCCATGCTTATTGAATCAAAAATTGAATTTTTTTGTATAGTTTTATCTTCTATTGTGTCTAAACAATTTATTTGCTTTTGTTTGTCAATAAATTTATCAAAATCTAAATGATTTTTTATCATAAAGTTCTTTTGGTTCAGGTAGTATCCGTTCCAAAAAGCCCCAACCGTCTTCATTTTGGGCTTGTCGAACAAAGAGAATGTGGTGCTTAAATGAGGCAACTCTAGTACGCGATCGTGCCTGTGTCTCATTCTTATCACCAAAGGGTCGCCAAGTGTCTTGGCGATCAGTTTGGGGTCGGACGAAAACTCATAAACAGACTTTGTCCAATTCTTATCCATGACGATTATGTCATCATGCATGAGTAGATAGTATTGAGTGTGAACCCAATTTATACACTGCTCTATGGTTTGAGAGTGTCCGATTCTGCTCCAGGTTCTTACGAGGGTTATGGCTCCGGGATTGAACTTGTCGGGCCTTTCCCAAGACGTAATGTTCCTCAAATCTTCTACGAAACATTGTTTCCTATCTTGCAAATGAGACCCATCTTGATCGGGATATCTGGAGTCGGGGCCGTTTATGCCGAATATGACGTGTTCAATCTCCCTAGGATCGGAACGCAAAAAGAGAGAGAACACAGACCACATGAAATAATTGATGGGGGATGAATATGTGGGAATTATCGCACATATCTTTTTGGGCATGAGAGTTATTCTCTCGCACTCGCCCGCTGAAAAAATCGTAAGGGGGTCTCTTTGTTCTTCTCTCACAAACTGTCTCTCGTACATGTCCCACAAATCTTCGCCATTCAGCCATTTGCTCCCAAAGAGTTGCCCGTCTGCAAACAGGTGACAGTCCCACATGCAGTCGGCAACCTCGGTCCAGTGCACATAATCACCGAACGGATCTATGTCTTTGGGGATTAAAGTATCTGAATAAGCCGCCTTGCACGAGAATCCGGCCTTGGAAATCTGATTGAGTATATGATCCTCGTACAGACCCTTTCTGCCGTGCTCGAACATGTAGGGTCTATCCCTCTCCAGTCCAACCGTAGGGAAACTCAGCTTATCTGCCGACTCTCTTTTTAAGGCATACCCTATCGTTCGTATGTGAGGAAGTATGCAGGCTCCAGTGTCGCCCGTGTGATTGGGTTCATAGCAAAAAGTAACTATACCAACTTGAGGCATTTGTATTTTCTTATCAAATGACTTAAGAAAATCTTTCTTCATAGGCATGCAATCGTCTGTAAACCAAAAAAGATAATTCCAATTTGGAATTTTTATGAAATCTTTTATAACCAACATTAACGCCTGCATGTCTTTGGTGGCGGGGTTGTTGCGAAATGGTATGTAGTAATCGGGACGCCACTGAAGTATGTTATCTCGCTCGTCATTCGAAGGTTCTTCTCCATCGAAAGCGTGAAGAACCGCTATTTTGGCGCCGCACTTGTCGGCATTGTTCCATGCCCTGAGCCATTTAGACACAATCTCTTTTCGATTGTGCGTAACGACGCAAACCAACTTCTCCATGGGCTCAGAAGAGGAGTAGAAGGCCTTGCTCTCGCATATCATTAAAGGATTAGACTCAAACAAAGACCTCCACTTCTCCATCACAAATTCATCTGATGCTATCTCGTAATCCTCTACAGAATCTTCCTTTACGACATTTTTGCCCAAAATTTTGCACTCACCCAAAACCAATGAGGCGCTTTCGTCGTAAGAGTGTATGTACAAAGTGTCAAACTCGTTGTACATGTCCATTCGCCTTTCCGGCTCGAAAGTGCCTCTGTACACCACATTGTCAGAAAGCAGAGGCTTTATGTACTGATCGTAGTAGTCCGACTTAGAGTCTATGTCTCCGAATAAAAGAACCTTTTTCGATCCATCCAAAATTGCTTGCTGTATAGAAATGTGCTGTCTCTTTCGTTGCTGAATTGTCCCAACCACTCCAGCCACCATTTCGTTGGGCGGGTTGTGCAATGATTTGTTTACAAGACCACTCATGGGATTTGGCACGACTGTGCCCTCTGCGGCGTGCCACTTTTTTTGAGACTCGCTTACGAACAGTATTTCGTCGAAGCCGGTAGTCACTCTGTGCTTTAAATCCCATATTCCCTTTTCATGCAAATAAAGAAAGCATTTCTTGCACCTAGGTCTTTTACTTTGTTCTATAATATGATAAACTAATATGTCATCTTCTTCTGGTTTAAATTCTGATACTTTCTTGGCCTTTTCGTACTTGGACAGGCACCAGTCGTCGAAAGAATACAGATAGGCGTCATAACCGTTGGAATTCAGTAACTTGCAATGTTCTATAAGGGCAATTGTAGACCCACCCAAACCGCCGAATCCGGTCAAAAATTTTACTTTTTGCATATATGACATATATAAGGAACAAAACGCAAAATGATTGAAAAACCAAAAATAAGCTTCGTGTGTTCGATCAGAAATGGATTTCAACACATAAAGAGATGCGTAAAAAGCGTGCTAAATCAAGGCTACAGCGACATCGAGTTGGTCTTGGTTGACGACTACTCCGACGACTCAACATGGAGTCTTATTGAGGAAATAGCCAAACAAGACGAAAGAGTCAGGGCAATCAAAAACTACGGAAGAGAGGGGTTAACATACGCACTGAATATGGGCTTAGACTTTGCCAGAGGAGAGTACATAGCCCGAATAGATGTGGACGACTTTGCCCACGCAGATCGAGCACAAAAGCAGTTACAGGCAATAGAATGGACTAGCGGCGCAGTAATGGCCACCAGTTGCTTCCGAGTTGTCGATGAAGAAGACTACGAGATGTACTGCCATTGCCCGTCTTCAAACCACATCGTCACAAAATGGTCTCTGTGCTTCAGAAATAACTTGAGACATTCGACTGTAATGTGGAAAAGGTCTCTAGATTTGAGGTATGATCCCAGTTTCAAATATTGCCAAGATTATGAGATGTGGTGCCGAATTTCGGACATGGGATCTATAGTGGTAGTTCCGGAGACTATCGTAACCATAGGAGACAGAAAAGATTCTGTAACAAACACCAGACATGAAATTCAAGAAAAATACGCCGATATGGTTTCTTCAAAAAGATTTTTTAAATATGTTGATGAACACATAAATGAAAAAGAATCTAGGTGTTTGAGAATGCTGTACCACCTGAAAAATGTTGATCAGTTACGAGAGTTCGAGTCAATGGACGAACAAGACTTGCGAACGGCCATAAAGAACTACATGCGACTAGTGAATGAATTTTCTAAAAAAGAGCCGATCGACGATGAATCGATGGCAATGGAAGTACATCACGACTTGCGGAACATGTTCTTGAATAAAATTCAAGGATCAAAAGCAAAAAATATAGTATGTGAAGAGATCAAGAACTACATAGAATCAAAACCAATTTTGTACGCCATAGAAAAATCATCTGCAGATTAGGTGCCCCCAGCGGATATATAGCCATGCATTAAGCCTGCGTCGAACCGAATATCTATTTACGACACACGCAAACCGCCTCTTGTACAATAGGAACCTGCTTGGGTATTTCATAAGAGCCAATCACTTGCGGCTCTAGGGCGAGCCCGATCGTCTTTGGTGAACGCCATCATACAATAAACTCGCGTTTTGGAAAAAAACACCCCTAATATTGATATTAGTTTAAAAGAAGATTAATTGTTTGCTAAATAGTGTGACATATTCATTCCGCGGAAAGGCAAATGATAATATCAAAGAAAAGATGGGAACAAAGCGCCAATAAAAAAATTGAGGACGGAAAGAGGCATATATGGCTTGACCGGGATAACAGATACCAGGAAGTAACCATCGGCGAATACGAGGTGAGTCCCGTACACGGCATGCTGACCGAAACCTATCCTTGGACAGGCATTTCGGAAAAAAAACCATGGGACTACAAGGTCACAGCGGTAATACCCTGCATAAACACGCCCGAAACCCTACCAATCTGCATTGAACTGCTCAGGCTTCAGACAGTCAGGCCGTATATCATGCTCATAGACACGGGCTCAATTGAGCCAAATCTTAGGGAAATTGAGGCCATGCGAGCCGATGACGTTGAGGTTCACGTCATAAGAATGAACGGAACAAGGCATCCGAGCGACTACCCCGCCATGGCGATGGACATGGCCTTCAGTCTGTGCCGGACCGAGTACCTATTCGCAACCCACGCCGACTGCTTCCTAAGGAAGAGAACCCTCCTCTGGGAGTTCATAGAACTCTGCAAGACCAGAAGTCCGGCGGTGGGGTACGAACTCAGTCCCCGGGCACACGAAGACTGGAAGGGCATGATAAGCCATACCGCGAGCATGTATCACATGCCCGCGATGGACAAGATAGGGTTCGGGTGGAGCCTCAGGAGGCTCTGCAACCGGTACGGCATAGTCGACTACAAGCCCGATCCTAACAAGCCGAACTGGCCCGATACGGAGATACTCGGGAACTACATACTAAGAGAAAACAAGATAGAACCGTTCTTGGTCGGCTCCGAAGGAAATCAGTGCAGGACGCTCGATGAGAACATAGACCACTTTCGGAGCTACGGGGCGGCAAAGATGTACAGCCCCGGGTACTTTCCGCTGGTCCAGGAGTGGTACCACGCAGCCAAGAAGGAGGCTCTGGAGAGGATCAAGAAGTGGTCGGCCAAGAAGATGGTTTAGCCCTTCGCCTTCTGCGCCTCCAAGGCCTTCATATTCTTTCTGGATACCTTGATGGACCTCTGTATGAGGAGCTTGCCGGCGAAGTTAACAAACGGCAATTTCCTCTTCTCCGATTCCTCCCTGAGCCAGTCGACTATGGTGTCGATGTTCTCGGCGCACCATTCGGGTCCCCTGTTGTTCATCTCCATGGCCCGGCGACGACAGGAGCAGTTCGGGGTGGAATTTATGCCGATCTTGCTGAGCATCTTGGAAAGGATGGTTCCAGGGCCGTTCGGGAAGTCCTCAAGCGTCTGCGGAGGTGGCTGCGGGACGGGCGGAACTGCGGGGGGCTGTACGGGGCTTATGGGCGATAGAACTCTGAACAGCCATGGCTTTTTTTCTAATGTAATCATGAAATATTATAGCTGACTGAATAAAATTCCGTGCTGGCGTCATTTCATCGAATTTATGAAGGCTCTGACCTTATTGAAGCATCTTTCGCACATCTCGCATTCGTACTGCTCTCCGTCCTTGCCGCTGCAATATCCCCAGGAAGCCTCCAGAAGGGCCCACTCAGCCATGGCAGGATCCTCCATGGAGCATTTTGAAAGGCAGCTATCCCCGCATATGTCGCAGATTATGTCCGCCAATTCGGGCTTCAGCTTTTTCCTAAACTTCCTCATGCCTTGGTGTCCTGTATTCCGGCTCTATGGCCTTCCATATCAAATCCTCGTGGGGTCTGCCATCCAACATCCGGAAGAGGATGCCGGAACAACTGTAATTTAGCGCTCTCGAGGCGAATTTCTTCCTGGAAGACGTCTTGATTTCATTGAATATGTGGATGGCGTCCATTTCCATGGCGCAATAGGCGTCCGTGAGCTCCTTTTTGACTTCCTTTATCCAGCCGTATATCTCATCCGGCAGATCGTTCAGATCAAGTTTGTCGCCGTGCCTCAACGAGTTCCATATGGATCGGGTCGAAACGGAGAATATAACGCTGTGGAGACGGACATAGTCCTCAAACTTGATCTTGAACCTGTAGCCGTCGTCAAAACAGACTACAAATCCCTCCTGGTTTTCCAGGTTGAGCGCTTTTATCGCCCCGAAATCGGAGCCTATATCGTGTCTTGTGGCGGCGGGGAAGGGATGAGTCGGACTGACTTCCCTCCCGGATGCCGTTTCATAGGCGGAAAGAAAAACAAGGTCTTCGCGACCCTTGTAGTCCACACATATCCTGTTTTCGGGATATATGATTTCAAACAAGTAGGTGAGATTCATGTCCAGCGACGAGGTGTCGTACTTGGAAAGCATGACATTGGCTCTGGCGGCCTGATCGCTTTCGAAACTGCCCCTCGTGGCGACGAAGGGATGTCCCCCGACCCAGTATAGAATGCCGAGTGAGCCGTCCATCTTCTCCGATATGGAGAACCCCACGCCCGCCCCGAGCCTTTCATGAACCTTATCCCTGCACTCGTCATAGTTGAAGAACTTGGGAAAGCACCTAGCTCTGATCTCGCCTGAACCGTCCACGATCAGACCACGGCAAGCGGAGGTGGTCTCGTTCCACATCCCCCCATACTGGGTCTTTGGGGTGTAGTTGAGGATGTAGAGATCCTCACTCGGGTGACTTCTCTTGGATATGTAGCCCTCTTCAAGAAGGCGGTTGAGTTCCGGCAACATCGCCGGATTCTACAAAAAAAGGGCGTTCAAGTCCACATCCCTTTATGGGCTGAACCCGTCAATTGGTTATTTGCGCTCGGCTCTGTTTCTGCGTTTTTGGGCTTCATGAAACTTGACCACAGCATCAGCCGCCTGGACTGAGTCATCGTGGCTGTAGCCTTCCTGCCGAAACCGCTCTGTGGCGTATCGATGGTTAAAACTTGTTGGATCAGGCTGGTACGTCGTTGTAGCCCCGGTTGGCTCTACAGCCGTTCGTACGATCGTCATCAAAACCGCCAGAATAAAAATAGCCACAGCAAGCATTCCAAGGCTGCCGTACTTTGGTGGTTCTATATTTGCGCTCATATTATTTCCTTTTGTGTGTCTAGCCTGGGTATTAGTTTAGTTCGGCAAGGCCTCATTCTATTCCCCATCTGATCTTTCTTGCGCGGATTTTATCTTGAACGGCTGGGGCAGCAACCTCTTGCATGATTTTCTCTACAGAAACGGCAGCGACCTCTTGCGTGATTTTCTTTACAGAAACGCCATATTTTTCCTTCAAAGGGACTTCTTCAGATTTTGCCCAACCAGAAAACTTTTCGTTCCGTAGTGCTCCCTGCCATTTCGTAACAGACTCTTGATTTTCTTCATCCATGTTCGCTAGCTTGTGTCCAAGCGCAAGCATCTGCTTGTCTTCGGTTCCTGCGCGGAGAATGACTTCTCCGATCCTGATCGCGAGTTCGTAATCTAGCTTGAGATTGATTCTGCTGTCAACATGAAAACTGGACACTTTGGGGTACCTTTTCTTTTGATGAAATTCAACGCTTTCCAAAAACCACACACCAATACACCTCCCCGTAGACAGGAGAGGTTATTCCGATGCCCATATCCCTGAAAACGGGGTTCAAGATTGCCTTCCTGTGGCCGGGGCTTCGCATCCATCCTGAAACAATTATATCTGTTCTGTAGGCGTCTTTTCCAGCCTTGCCCCAGGCCACTATCTCGTCAACAAGTTCGGCTTCCGGCCTAGCCTTGACCGATACGCCCTTGGCGTCCGTGTAGGTGTCAAAAAGATCATCAAATCTGTAGTAGCCGAAGTTTATGGCCCTGTTGACCGGGTGATGGTTGCACACCTTGAATTCGTCGAAGGACTTTGCCGGCTCCCCCCTCATGTGATCCATCCTTCCCACGGAGGACATCCAGTCAGACTGCGACTGTGCCGCGGAAGCAAGCATTCGGTTGTTTTCAAGCACGGAAAGTCCGTTGTCAGACCTTATTGAATTTAACGCCCGCTTGACCTCAGAGTAGAGGTCGGAGCCGAAACAGAGTTCGGGAAGCAAAAAAACAAAAACAAAAAAAGTTCTCATGACTTCATTCTATGCCCGGAAGCAGGAATGTAAAGATTTTTTCATCAATTCCCTCGCTATTTTCCTTGCGCATTTGGCCGAGTCCTTCTTGACGGAATGCTCCCAGAAGCGAAAAACAACCCACCCGTCCGCCTTGAGAGCCTTGTTCGCCCTTATGTCCCTCGCGACATTCGATTCGAGCTTTTGATCCCAGAAATTCTGGTTTGACTGGGGCCTTGTGCCATGTTCCGGACAGGAGTGCCAGAAGCAACCGTCCACAAACACGGCGATTTTGTGCCTTGAAAAGACAAAGTCGGGACGCACAGAACGGGATCCAATCCGCAATGACACATGCCTCCTCCATCCTTTGACGCCCGCTAGGCGCATCGCCATAAGCATGGGAACCTCCGTGGTCTTATTGCCCCTGGAGCGTATCCTGGACATGACTTCAGACCGCTTCGTTGCCGAAAATATATCCACAAACTTGCCTTTCAGGTGCAGGATTTGGATTGGACAGAAACCGAGGGCGAAGAGTGTCTCAAGGTGCAAGAACAAGACGAATGCCTTCTGAAGCATCCGCCCATCCTCGAAACGGACGAGGATGAGGTCTGTGCCGGCGGGACATCGCAGACGCACCCCCAACTATTCTGGGGCTTGTAAAGTCCGTTTGAATCTCCGGGACCAACCCCGGTAACCGATGAAGCTGCCATAATTGTTGACCAAAAAAAGACGGGCATCCTTGCCCTGTTTGCGCATCCTTGCAACTATATTTACGCAAACGGGGTGAGGAAAGCATTTCGTTTATTTCCAGTAGACAGTCATTTTGTCCATTCTTTCTTGCGGCGAGAACGACCCTACTTTCATTTGCCTATTGCAGATTTATTTCTTCTGCATGACATTTATGTAGCAGGCAAAAGAAGGCTTGTCGGAAAGGCTCCTCTGAACTGATCTGTACTTCACGTCCAGATCCAACGAGGGATGATCAGAATAAAAAAGGAATGACTTGAGCCTGCCCAGCACGGAGTTTATGAACTGCGAACTTCCAGTTATCCTAACTCCGTCTTGGTCAAATCTCTTTCCAATATGATGGGCAGAAACAGGCTGGACCTGAAGGGGGGCGTCAGCCTTGACCGAATTCCAGAGCTTCATCACTTCGTCTTTCCTTGCGACCCACGGCTTGCTGATCTCCTTCTGCTCCAAGAACTTTCTGAAAGTCATGTTGATTCACCTATTCCGAATCTGAAGGTCTCGGAGGAAACGGTTCCGTGCAAACCAGCGAGGGCGATTATTCGCCCTCGCAATTTGTGAGCCTCGTCACATCCTGAAAATTGAGAAATGAAAGACTTGAGGTCTGCCGCGATGTTCCTGCCTGGTGCGACCCTTCTATACTGCTTGGAGTAGGACACTGGAATGCTTGTCGCATATGGGACGCGACCCTCCCTATAAACATACTTGCTTTCCGCATAATGCAAGTCCACCACAAAGGTCTTCAATCCGGAGGGCTTTGGAGAAAACCTGGGTTCAATCTCTTTGCGGAAGTCCGAGTAAGAAACGAACCCGGTACGGCGTGCGGCGGGTTCGCCATACGAATATGTTCCGTCTTGGATCACTGCGGTTCCGTAGGATTTCATGCGGATATATAGTTTTTCAGTCGCCGGAAAACTTGATCATGCCCTTTATGAGCCCAATTTTGTCAGGGGGGCATCTAAACGTGAGTCTGTAAAGACCTTCCTCCACCATCTCGTCTTCTACGGGCTGGTAGGTGTAGCTCTCTAGTTTTGATTTGACGCCGGACATCGCGGACTTGTCTGCCGATACGACGAATGTGAACTCCCTGCTCTCGTTCTTGAAGACGACGATAGACCTGTATTTAGCCACCGTCAAGGCCGTAAGCAGAAACATCGCCAAAGGAAAGAAGTATTTTCGCATGGGATTATATATCCCCCTTGCTGGGATATAGGTTGCCGAGTAAAATCAACGAATGAAAAGCATTCTAGTTGAATACAAGGACGGAAGTCTTCAGTGGCTCAAGGCGACGTCGGAGGAAGAAATTATAAAAAATCCCAATGTAGCGAGGATCAAGTCTCAGTGCTATGGATCCATCCAGATGGAATCAAAGCGCTGGAGAACTGGGCCTTCGGAATTCCAAATTGAGTTCTTGGACGAATTATCTGTCTAACTTATACTCCTCTGGCTCCGTGAGCGTCAAGTAGCACCTCCACGAGCGACCGTCCTTTTTGAAGGAGACCTTGTAGCGGACGCACTCTTTCCTCGTCAAAAGCGTCGTCCCGTTTCTAAAGAACTCATCCCGTTCGTCCGATGAACTTCTGTTCTGGACATGGGAGGTCTGAACTACCCATGCCGTTGCATAATTCCCCTCTATGCTATCTGCCTTGAAGTCTACAAGCCTGTAGTATATGTCCTTCTCGCTCCACAGCTTTTCGGACTCTCGTCTGAACTCTTGCCTTCTCGGCATATCAACGGAACAGGTCTCCATCAGAGCGTCAACATCCTCGTTGTTGCAGGCGTCAAAGTTCTTTTGAAGAATATCTCTCATCTCCGAGGCATCGTCTGCCACGCAGGTGGAGCAAAGGAGAAGAACTGCGGCTAAAAAGTTTTTCATGGCATCCTCTAAAGTCCGCACCGCCCACTTCCGCATCTATTCGGCGCAGAGGTAGTTCGCACTGGTATTGTTTCTGGATATGCTTGCTGAAACTTTTTTTCTGTCTTTACAAGAACTTCTTTTGTTACTTTCCAGCATCCATCTTCACGTTTTAGAAATACTCTAGAAACGGTTTCCGCACCTGATGCTTCATAAGAAATGGCAACTTCAGCAGAATCTTCTTCCTGCGAAAGGACGTGTTGTTCTAACAAATTAAAAAAAGCATTATTTTTAGCAAAAAACAAACCAGAATCTCTTCTTGCTTTTGATTGTAATTCTTTAGAAAAAAACGATGCGTATTCTACGCAATCTTGTGCGTTCAACGCCTTTGCGACTCCTTCTATGGTTTGTCTTATGCCTGTTTCCTCCGTTGATAAGTTTGATGAAGGATCTGCGCTTGTGCCATACATTGTGGGTCTATCTGCAATTGCACTTGTAGCAAACAAAGAAACAAGAACCAAAACAAGCAAAATTACTTTCATCTTCATATCTCCGAAAATAGGCTCTTTTTGTTCCGACAAGTCAACTGAAGTCGTGTCCAATTCAAAAGCCCTCAAAATGTCTCTGCATGCATTCTATGTCGGGATTTTGGAATGTAAAGTTGTCCTCGTCTTATTTCCGTCTACATGAAAACCGCTTCTGGATCGGAAAATAGACTCTATCTCAAGGAAGGATATGGGGCGGTACTCCCCCAAAACCCTAAAGATATTGTCCACTCCCACATCCATACTCAGCCTGCCCGGCATGTGGGCGTCAAGCCACTCCTCTGCCGTTCCGTGGGCGTGTCCATAAAGCATCCAAGAATTGGAGTGGCTCTTGTTCCAGAAGGCCTGGGCATAGTGGCCGAGAACCACATGCTTTGATCCGATCTTCAGTTCGTGCGTTTCATAAGACCCACTGAAGGCCTTTCGTATCTCATTCCGATCATGATTGCCCGACACAAGGAACACATTTTCGCAGTTTATTCGTTCTAGGTACTTCCTTGCCGTGGACTCCATATCGTTATTTCTGCCCCAACAGAAATCGCCGAGGTGCCACAAAACATCGTTCTTGCCCACATTCTCATTGATCCGCCTGATCAGATAGTCGTCCATCCTTGCTATGGAAGACCAACTCGGCGACCAGCTACTCTCGATGTTCCTGTTCTGCCATATCAAATCCAAGGTGACGGATTCACGCTCGTCTAGGCAGAACCTTCTTTTTGCATAGAAGGGAATTTTCTTGTGGCCGAAGTGCGTGTCTGCGGTAAACCAGGCATTTGTCATTCAATAATATAGTCAGATCCACCACGGACGATCCAGCGTCCATTTTATTATTTTCTTCAGACCCTCCTTGAATTCCAAGGGGGGCTTCCATCCCGCTTGGGCCATCTTTGATCCGTCCAGAGCGTACCTGCGGTCGTAGCCCGGTCTGGCACTGTCTGAATGAACAAGTTTGTAGTTCAGTTTCTTACCCATGATTTCAGCGACCATCTGGGCGAGTTCCAGATTATTCAGCTCCACATCGCCAACGACATTGTACCTGTCGGGGCGAACATGACCCTCCGAATACCTAGAGACGGGGCGTTCGGAAAGCCACACGAAGGCATCGGCGTGGTTTTCCGCGTGGATATAGAACCTGCTCCCTATACTTACCGAACCGTCCGAAAGGGTGTCGGAATATATATCCATGGGCTGATCAGTGGCGACCTTCCATATTATCTTGGGAAGAAACTTCTCCCTGTCCTGGCATGTTCCTATGGTGTTCATCGTGTTTGTTATGACTACGGGAACATCAAAGGTTCTATAGTAGGATATGGCCAGGGCCTCCTGCGCAGCCTTGGAGGCGGCATAGGGATTGGAAGGGGCTATGACATCCCATTCCGGGTGAGCATAGCCCTCGGGGCAGTCGCCGTAGACCTCGTCGCTGCTCACCTGAAAGAACACTGAAGGCTTGGACTTTCTGGCGAACTCAAGCATGTTCAGAATCAGTTCACAGTTGTTCCTCCAGCACGACGAGGGGTCGCTTAACGATCTCTCCACTGCGGAGTCCGACGCCATGTTTATGATCATGTTGATCCCGCCTGGCTCCTTCGCCGAGCCACCGAGAATCTTGTTCCGCAAGACATCGTCCAACGGAACTGCAAGATCGTGTCGCAAAACCGAACACCTCCGCGGATCAAGGTCTAGTTCGGATAGCCTTGAGTAGGTTCCCTTGTGCCTGAAGCTGTCTAGACAGACAACAAACCAATCGGTCTTCTCAAGAAAATACCGAAGGCAGTGGAAACCTATGAATCCCGACGCGCCGGTCAAAAGAACCCTCTTCAATTTAGATGTCTCCTGAATGCGTATTCGCTTTCGGTGCGATTGCGAATTACGTCTTCGGCCTTGAATGACATCGCCTTCAGAAAAAAATGAGCAGCGAGATTGTATTCGGATACCCTGATCTCTATGAAATTTCTCTTTTCACTCATCTTTGAAAAAAGTCTAGTGATCAGTCTGGTGGCGACGCCCATTCTTCTAAACTTCTCATCCACGATCAAGTGCTTTATAATTATTTTGCTTGGGCAGAATCTGTAGAGCGCAAATCCATTGATTGATCCATCCAATTCAGATACGACACAAATGACATCGGATTTTCTGGTCATTTTCAAAAGTGGTATCTTCACACCGCTTTTTTCAGACATCTCCCCGAGGCAGTCCAAATCGCCTACGGCCATCCACCGAATTTTCAAGCCTTCCATTCTATCTCTTTCTCATAATCTTGAGTTTCTTCTGGGCAATTATGTCGTCGTCTTTCACCCACGTATGCTCGTTTTCGCCCCACGAAAATGGCAGCCTGTCGGGGACGCTCTCTAGAATTTCAAAAAAGTCCATCTGATCCCTGGCCTTCTCGAGACTTCTGTAAAACACAAGTGAGTTGAGGTGCTGGTACCTTTTCTTAAAAGCCTCTATGCAGGGGTCGTCGGGGGAAATGGTCATCTGTCCCGGAGCATCTTTCTTTCCATATCCTTGACAACAAATCTTCTGTACAAAAAAGACGCGAGTATCCCGCCCAGCACTCCCATGCAAATCCCGGAGGGCTGGATAGGGCTTCCGCCTCCGAGCAGATAATTTATGAATCCCCCGACAAAACTACCGCAGACGCCGATAGCCAATGTGGAGGCAAAGCCCTTTGGGGAATCTTTGTATCTGTATATTGCCTTGGAGATTATTCCGACTACGAGTCCGTAAACGACCCAAATCAGCAGATTTATCATTTTTTTGCTCCCTTAACTGTGACATAGGAGTCGGGTGTGGTTCCCTCGCCTATGTCTTTGCTTATGTTTTCGGAATATCTATTCAATGTGCCATTGAATTCAGATGCATTCTTGAATCTATAGACATTTTGAATGGATTCTTGATCCTGTGGGCCGAGGAGAAACTTCAAGAATCTTTCCTCTCCGAACTCCTTGCGAAGCATCAGGCAGACCATTGCCGACTTCCTGTCAAATGAGTCTCTTTCTTTAGAAGGCAGATCAAGCCACTTCTCGGAGCTGAGCGAAGAAATTTGCGAAAAATCCACGATCCCAGCTTGAGCGAGCTCAGACTTCACTTTTTCAGACGGGAGCGAGAGCAAAGAAGTACCCCTCTGGACATAAAGTTTGTTGTCGCCGAAAGAACCATCGGAAGCGCATATTAACGCAACCAAAGAGGGAAGGTCTTGAAAGCTCTTTAAATCAATCCATATCGCCGACGTGGAGACTTTGCCCGAACTGTCTTTCCTTGTCTCGGCCCGGGGCGAATCAACGCCGAAAAACCTCTTCAGCATCTCCGCATCCGGGACGCATATCAACTTGCATTTTGTATTCAAATCGTAGTTTTTGAGTCCCCATCTGTCGGCGTGGGCTTCCTTTACTAATTCTATTTCCCTTTTTAAGTAAAGTCCGTGATCCTTCTCTATGCTCAAAACGATGAAGTTTTTCGTCTCCCACTTGTTCCAAGTGAAGTTCTCCTTCTTGGAAACGGCTTCAGGCTCCACAAGAATTGCTTTTTCGGCATTCTCGGCAAAACAAGGAGAGCAAAATAAAAATACGTAAAAAAGAAGTGCAAATCTCATTTTCAAATCCTCCATGATTCTAGTTATACCACATTTTGTTTTTTTCGCCAATTCAATTTGGATCATCGCTTCTCCTGTCGGAATCTAATGTCGTATGTGGGGGTGGGTTTGAGATCGATCAAGCCGGCATCCATTGATGCCTCGGGCTCTTTAGGACTGTTTGGAGTCCTTGAAGCAATTCTGAAGAGCGAGTTGCTCAAGAGAATTGTAAAAATTAAGTTCAAAAATGAAACCACGCAGCACGTTGAAACAAGTATGTTCAAAATCATGAGAATATTCTTTCCAAATCAACTTCCAGCGTTTCGGGCCGGGTCGGGGGCTCGATGTAAATCTCAAAAGGCGTCTTAGACCAGTAGGAGTCCTTGAATATGCCAATTTCATCATAGTAAACAACATAGTCAAAAATAAAGCCATCGACGACCGCGCTGCTCTGGGCGATTCCCATGGAGATGTGGGCGGGCGAGACCACGGGAATTCCTACCACTACGGGAGAACTGACCCCGAGGCTTATTCGTGTGGAAATGCCGCCATCGGCACAGATCGCGTCGGAAGGCATGTCCACTATAAATTTTGTATTCTTGGCAAGCCCGCCGATTGATTTCCTTGCCGAGAACGTGAGCCTCCAAACATCAGTCATGCACGCAAGAGAGAACAATACGGACATGCTCTCGGTGGAGCCAGAAAAACTTGTGCCGAATCTCCAGGAGGAATCGGATGAGTGATGCCTCATCGAAATGGAAGAAGGAAGAGACTTGTTGTTTTTGTTGAGGAAGTTGTTGAGGACTGAAGAGCCAAAAAGGTTGTGCCGCAAAACAAGCGAAAGTCCGAGCGGTCCGCATCCGCACGAAGGTGAGACCGTGGCGTTAGATATCGTCAATCCGTTTATGTATGACAGGTCATTGAAGTCCGAAGAAAAGTCCATGCACACCACATCCATGAAGGATTCCATGACAATCGTGCCAAGACCCTCGAAATTTCTTTCTGCCTGGCCTCCGAACACATGACCGCCTGATGGTCTGTAGAAGTAACTCGGAGAAACATAGTCCCTGGCCATGCCTTCTAATTCTATAGAACCAGAGGGCAAGAACCGCGCAGACAAAAGAGACTCTGACGAGCCTGCAATTGACAAAATAAGATTGTAATCCGAAAAGATGTCCTGCCCTTCTTCGGCCATCAAACTCAATCCGTCCTCCGACTCCATACTCGTTTCGCCCTGTTGCGCGAGGTCGAATATGAAATGCGGACGCATCGCGGACGACCCAAAAAAGGACAAGGCGCCGGGCGAAGAGAAATGATGGGAGGGCGAAATAACCCTGGAATATCCCGAAACAAAGGCCGATCCTTCACACTCCAGAACGATGTGACTGATTGTTCTGGGGGCCACTCCTGTCAAGGCGAGAGATCCAGACGCCTCCACATGCAGAACGACGCCACAGGCCGAAGAGCCGGATATCAGGGTCAAAGGGAAAGCGGGATTGTATCTTCTGTTTCTGTTGGTTTCGGAGGATCCGCCTAGCGACAGGATAGCCGTCATCTCTTTGAACTTCAAAAAGTCCAAAGCAGACATGGAAATTGTGGCTGGAATGATGATCGTCTCGTCTATGCAATAGTCAAGACATTCAGGAATGTGGCAGAATTCTTGTTCTTCAAGCGTGTTGCACTGGTCGTCGGGGACGCTTCCCTTCAACACCGGCCTGGAGTATTTTTTTATGAAGGCCACCCTCAAATTGACCGGAGGATTGATCCTCGGCGAATTCAACACATCGCAAACTTCGGAAACATTCCGAGCCGAAACGACAGTGACAAAAGTCATTTTATTGCACTGACTTGCGTCTACGCCGCTGTTTTCGCAATTGATCTTTTCGCACTCCCCTTCAACTCTGTACCAGTAGTACTCTCCCTCGCCGACATTCCATCCAAATGAAATTTCTTTTTCTGCGGATCCCCCGACCCTCCATGAAAATTCTCTCTGTGAGGACTGACCGGCATAGAATTCCACATTTGACGAAATCGATATGGATCCCGTGGGAAGATAGCCTGGATTCTGTGTAATGAAACCCGGTGTCGCCGCGGGTTCGTTCATTTTGGATAAAGGCAAATCTTCTCTGGGCATGTCCTCACCTTGCGGCGAGAGGGAAAGATCACTCGCCTATCTTGGATAATATCTTTGAAATCACGGGATTTCTTATTATATCTATGTTGTCCAGCTTGAAAGTGCCGACATCCTGAATACCTTGCAGTTTTTCGTGCCAGTAGGGAAGTCCGGACTTGCCGGAAGGCAAATCCGACTGCTTGTCGTCTCCGACGAGTACTGCCTTGCTGTTAAATCCGACCCTCGTGATAAAAAGCTTTATCTGCTCCTGTGTGCAGTTCTGTGCCTCATCCAATATCATGTAGGCGTCGTGGTAGTTCATTCCCCTCATGTACGCGAGCGGGGCTATTATGATCTCTTGAAAGCCCCTGTAGCCCGCGCCGTTGTTTATGAACTCCTGGAGCTGCGCCTTGGAGAGGTACTGAAGAAGTTCGAAGTAGATCGGCTGAAGGTACGGGTCGATCTTATCCGAGAAGGAGCCCGGCAGAAATCCGAGTTTCTCCCCCGCCTCTACGACAGGACGAGTTACGACTAGCCTCTTGAAGTCGCCGATAAGAAGCTTTTCAATTCCGTAGGCGACGGCGATCTTGGTTTTGCCGCACCCCGCTGGACCCATGGCCAATGTCACCGTGTTCTCGGCGACTATTCTGATCAGCTCTGCCTGATTCTGGGTCTTGGGTTTGAGTCTTGATCTAAACTGCCTTTCTCCGAGTTGTTGAGCCTGCTGACCCTGTTGCTTTCGGGGCTTGGCGGACTTCCTCAGTTTATTGCCCATGGACCCTCCATTAGTTTAGCTTATTTATGCCCGACGGGTTATATATTCATATGGCTCATTTCAAGAAATATCTGGAATCAGAAGAAAAAAAAGACATCAAAAGGACTCTGGAAAAAATCCCGGAGCGGCATGCCTTGCTGGTGAAGGATTACGAGATCGTCTTTCAGCCGAATAACACGCTCAAGGGGAGCAAAGGCCACATAGGCCTCATAGACGAGAAGAAAAAGCGAATAACCATAGCCTCGCCATGGAACTACCCAAGAGAATACACGCTCCTGCATGAGGTAGGACACGCAGTTTGGAAATTCATATTGGACGACGACGGCAAGAAAAAATGGAAGTCGCTTCTCGGGCGAGAGAGAGAAAAGAATAAAAGAAACCTGGGCCAGGACGACGAGGAAATTTTTTGCATGATATACGCCCAGGTTTACGCAAAAAACAAGATGAAAAAATACGAAAATGAGGTGCTGGAAGGTTTCGTGCGAAGCATATGAGCGACGGAGAAATATTCTGCATCATAAACCTTGAAAAATACGCGGAATTCGTCCGCAAGAAGGCGGCCTCGTCCTTTTCGGAAAACCACAAGGATGAAATAAACGGACTTGTGACCGTGGCTCAAGCAATCTTGATGGTAGTGGAAAATTCAATAGGCCTAGACGAGAAAAACAGATACCTCATAGACGACAAAGCTTATGAGACGCTGTTTGAGGCCATGAAGACCAGAATATACAACTCGGGACTTTCAAAACTAGCCGCGCAAGGTCATCTGGAATGCGCGTGGGACGAAAAAAGGAACGAGATGGTCTTCTGGTCGCCTAGCCAACCCTGAACTGCGAGGGGTCTTCTTCCTCGTGCCTTATCTCGTCAACGGGATAGCACTTCCCGGGGCCAGCATACAGACGGTTGGGAAAGTTGAATACAAAGCCTAATTTGTCCGATACGTTCTTGTAGGCGTGGACGACACCGGGAGGTACAATCACAGCTACGGGATGACTCTCCCCGACCAAGTGCCTTTCCTCATAGGGAGTCCCCGAGTTCTTTTCCCACAACACGAGCTCAAAGTCGCCCGGTCCCGCGAAGCAGAAGAGGTCTGACTGCTCGAGGTGTTCGTGCGGCCCCCTTGTCGTTCCAGGCATGGTCTGGCTGATATAGGCCATCCTAGGGAAGTTGGACTCCTCCAGAAAATCGTTCCTGAACATCTCAACTAAATTGCCTCTTGCGTCATAGAGGATGTCAAGGTCAAAAAAAACGACGCCCTTTATTTCCGTCTTCTGAGTGGATTTTCTCACAAAGAGTTTCCTTGCTTTTCGCGAACCACCTGCGGGATCATCACCATGGCCTTCTCTATGAGCCTCTCGTACTCGTTGATGTCAAGGGAGAACACCCTGTAGTGGTGCGCGACGATGTTCTTCATGACCTGCGGTTTGAATCCCTTGTTTTGGGCCTCAACCGTGAAAATGAATGGGGAGCCTATCTGTGGGAGCCTCTCGTCAAACGGACCGACCTTCTCCCAGCACTCCCTTGTCGCCAGCATGCACCACTCCTGTATGAAGTCCACCTTCTGGGACTGCATGTAGTAGGACTGAAGCTCTAGGCCGACAAGTCCGGCTCCGGAAGACTCCGACACGTTTATCATCAGATCAATCCATGCCGGATTCGTGACCACCACATCGCAGTGCATGAAAATTATATATTTTGACTTTTTGTTGGCTCTCTCCGCCCCCTTGTTCGCCGCGGCAGCCCAGAACAGGTTTTCCTTGTTCTTGACGACTGTGACCTCGTCTTTTATGTCTTCAAGGAAGTCCTGGGAGTCCGCTCCGGAATTGTTGTCAACAACGATGATCTCATAGTTGTTGTTCATGCTCGTCACGGCTATGGACTGAAGGCATATATTGAGGTACTCAGGCCTGTCCTTGTGGACAACCACTATGGAGACTTGCTCGTCGCTGTTGCTCTCTAGGCTAAGCGTGAGTTCCGGCCTGTCGCCTTCAAGTGGATTGTGGGGCATCATTCTGATCTTCTCCTTTTTCTTCCTTCGTATTTTCCGTATTTTCCGTATTTTCCGGAACGATCGGAAATGTGACTGACTGTATGGGCGGACACGGTTCGCCGATGACTATCTTCCCTTCGCCGCACTTTATCTCTATCACTCTAGGTCCGCCTCAATTTCAAAAACTCCGACTTCACACTGACAGGTCGCGTCTCCCTGGGAGGTTGATATGACCTGTGGCTTCCACTTGCCGTCCTCGGTGACATATTGAGACTTCATGGACTTCAGCATTTCGTCGGCCTTCTGTGCCGACTTGAAAGCCTTTTCTGTCTTGATGAATACGTATTCGCCGTCTACCTGACGGCCCACGGTGATAACGGCATAAAATTTTTCCATAAGTTGAACCCCTGTGTCAGAAAAAGTAAACCGGCTCTATCCAAATTTTAGCAATTGGTTGCTTGTTCTGCAATACGCATTTGTCGCCTGTATTGAAGACAGAAAACTTGATTCTTTTTGAATCCGCCAAAGATACAAAAAGACGCTCCGAAATGCCGCAGGCAGAGATTCTATATCCTGCCGGGAGGGTCATCTCAAAGCCACAATCAACCACGGTCATGGCGCCGTGCTCTAATTCAATGGACTCGGAGACATTTGCAAAAACTTCAGACCTTCCATCGGGAGACGAGCATCTCGGCAAGAAAAAATCGTCATCCGCAGAGATGTTTGCAGCGACCTTTCTGATTTCAGGACGCACATAGTCCATGGCGGGACTCTTGGGAAGTCTGGAGGAGACTGATATTTTTGGGTCGTCCGACGACCAATTGCAGTTTTTCACAAAATATTAGAGCTATTCAATTGCACCTTTTCACGTAGTTTCTATAGTTGGATCTAAAGTTGCTCAAGGAACCATGAGGAAGCGACATGGCAAGCTTCTTGAGCTTCTCCTTGGTGTCCGCATCCAGATTGAGACGGCCTATGAATATTTCTATGTCGGACATCGAAGGGTTGTCGTATTTTGAGCCGAATGAAACGGGAATCTTGCGTGAGTCTTTGCCTGAAACCGGCTGTTTTAGAAGCCCAACCTTGAAATTTATTCCTTCCGCGTCGTGCATCACTGCCTCCTGAAGATATGCTTGCCGTTCTCTTCGGCAAGCGTCTTTTCCGTGTTCATCACCTCGTATATCTGCTCATAGGGGACGTGTGGCATGGTCGCTTCCTGATGTCCTCTGATGACGGATAAAATGGAGAGAAGGGTCTCGGGGGGTGCGAGCGTGCCATCCAGGCGGAATGCCTTATCCCCGGCCATATCAAGGTGGAACAACTCGTATCCGGAGTCCGTCTCCACGCCAACCGTCATGAGTACATTCAGAGATTTCACTTCCACATGATAAATATAGTGGAAATTTTCCGTTCTTGGAGAAAAAAGTGAATTTTAGACAGTTCTTGGAGCATAACCCCCTGAAGATACAGAACTCATTCTCGCAGAACACAGTGGGGACGCACAACGACTATGCCACCGCCGCTTTCCTTCCATCCGCATGGACTGGAAGCGAAGATATGGGCTCCTACCCGGACGGAGCTCCAGGAGTTGACTTGATGATTCCGAATGTGGTGAAGAAATCAAAGATAAGATCGGTAGAAATGAACAGAAATCCCATAGTGGTCATGCTGATGGACGGCACGAAGATTTATCTGAACTTGGACGAGTTCAACAGAATCAACTCAACAAAAAGACTTGAAGTGGGGAGCGAAATTTCAGTTACTTTTCAGAGAAACCCCGGCGACTTGGGGCAGGAACCCTCAAAGATAATCAGCATCAACTAATGGTTTCAGCAGCATCCTTTGCCGATACCACACTTTTCAGGGGCAAGGCAAGCGGTGTGCTTGGCGCCTAGATAGAAAAGGATTCCAGAAGGCGTTATTTCCGATCCTGAAAGCGGATATTGAGATGTATTTCCGTCCTCGTACTCCACCTCCACAGGCAAATCTTCAGAATCCAAAATTGATCCGGCTACTTCAATTATCTTTGCCAGCTTCGTCGTCTCCAGCCGGTGATCAGTGTCGTTGGCGACCCAGATCTGAAGCAGGCACGAAGCGAGCGACCGGACTGTGCCACCGCAGTCAACGAAGTCCTTCTGTACCCGTCCCACCTCGGTGATGTGGTAGTGGGCGGGAACAAAAGAGTCATCCGGCAGCACGAAATGCATCTTCGCGCCTGGATTGGCCGCAAGCAGTAACCGTAGATCTTTGATGTTCATTTTTCAGTCTTTGGGGGAACCTTGTCGGGGTCAAATCCGGGATCGTATGGTCCGGGGACATAGTCCCTCTTAAGTTCTTCAGCGACACGACTCGCTATTCTTTTGGTGAGAACCAAATTGTTGATAAATAGCGTGCCGATCAGAAAAGACAGCATCACAGCGACGAGCTTCAAGTTTTCTTTTGTCATTTTTCTCCCTTTCTGTCTGTAGAATAGCTGCGGGCTTCTATTTTTGAAAGTTTTTCTATGACCTTGGAGTGTTCTTTTGTCAGTTCTCCCGGCATCTTGAGGCATATGTCCAGAAGAATATCCCCGCGGACAGAAGGATCCCGAAGAGAAGGCATCCCTTGTCCTTTTATTCTCAATTTTTTGCCGGCATTCAGCCTAGGTGTGATCTTCACTTTCAATAAAGATCCAAAAAGATCGAAATCCTCTTCTCCTCCTAGGACGAGCTTTGAATACGGAACCTCCAGACGTCCCATCAGAAACCCGTCCTGCCTTGAGATGCTATCGTCCTTGTCCACGCTCACGACGATGAAGAGGTCGCCTCCGTCGCTCCCCTCCCCCGCAAGCCTGACCTGATTCCCCTCATCGACCCCGGGCGGTATCTTTATCTCGATGTTCCTGACCGAATCAACCAAATAACCCTTGCCTTTGCAGTCTCCGCATTTCTTGACGGATACGGAACCCATTCCCTGGCAGAAAGTGCAAGAAATTTGCATCTTCATCGGGCCGTTGGATGCAATGACAAATCCCTTTCCCTCGCACTTTGAACACCCGCTCCACTCGGAAGAGCCGGTTCCCTTGCAGAAGCCGCAGGAACTGTGCTTCTCTACGGGGATAATCTTTTCACAGCCCCTGTAAGCCTCTGCAAGCGTCACCTTGACCCTCACTTTGGACGCCGCAGGCGATCTCTGATCCCCGAACATCTGCGAGAAGATGTTGTCGAATACTTTATCTACTGTGTTCCTGGATCTAAAACTGAAACTGGGGACTCCGGAGCTGTAGAAGTCGTAGTCCCTTCTTCTTTGATCGTTTCCTATAATTTCAAATGCCGCCGATATTTCCTTGAATTTTTCGGCGGCATCAGAAGGATTTTGGGGGTTTTTGTCGGGATGAAACTTTGTGGCCAGCGATCTGTATGCCTTGGCTATTTCTTCCTGCGGGGCGTCCTTGCCGACCCCCAAGATCTGATAGGGATCCTTTTGCATCACTCTTCCACGAAAACGGCCTTTATCTGAATCGGCTCAATAAGAATCCAAGGCCTATTGGGATTATTCCTCTGGAACTTCTGACCCTCGGGCAGCGGGGTGTAGTTGCCATGAAGGGTAACACGGTCGCCCACCTTGAATCCCCAGTCAGGGGCCACCTTGGGGCCGAGCTTGACCACATATCCTTGCGGAGCCCCATTGACAGAGGCCGCGGGGTCAATCTCAAGTATTGTTCCAAGAGCCTCTTGGGCCGTGAGCAACTCCACAAGAACCTGCGATCCGCAAGGATTTACCCCCACGACCCCAGGAACCTTAGCGGCAACCTTACCATCCGAACCAAGAATCGCAGTACTTTTAGACATTTTTTTCCTTTTCAATTTTATTAGCTCACCTTGCGTGCGCATTCATAATAAGATAGTCGTTCGTATTAAAATTTGCTTCTGTATCAAAAAGAAGAAGTTGCTTTTCGTCTGATTTGGCAACTTTCATTTTTGGAAGGCACCAGCCACAACGCTCCTCAAATTCATCTACGACTTTTTGACAGGCGGGACAGAAATTCCATTCGACCATTATTTTAGCCCCTGTGGGAAGTTCAGATATTTTGCGTAGTTGACCGAAACGGCCACCTTGTGGACGACTGCGTCAAAGGTTCCGGCGGCAGAAGATCCGCCGTTTCCGCTCATCTTCACCCCCGTGAAGGGAAAGTGGCTTTCTGCTCCTATGGATCCGAGGTTGAAATATATCATCCCGGCATCACACCAGTTACGGACTTCTCTCATCGTTCTAAAGTCGTTTGTTATGGCTCCAAGGGCAAGTCCGTATGGAGTGTCGTTGTAAATGCCGATGGCCTGGCACACGCTATCAAAGGGAACGATTGCAAGGTGCGGCCCGAATACCTCTTGCTTGAGGTAAGGCTTGTCCGACCATTCGGACTGATAGACGAAGGGGCCGACGAAATTCCCGAAAGAACGACTGCGATCCATGTCTAATAAAACTTGGGCATCAGGATCCCTTCTGACCATGTCATTGAAAGACAAAACCCTTTCCATCTGGGTTCGGCTTATGAGCGGTCCGAACGAAAGGGGGCAGTCATGCGGCACTTCCTCCGAAGGGTCGCCGACAAATACTTCCTGGACTTTTTCAAGGAACTTTTCCTTGAATTTTTCAAGGATAGACCTCTGTACGATCAGCCGTCCCGATGAAACACATCTCTGACCACTCAGCTTGAAGGCGCTGTTCAGGCATGCAGACACGGCGAGATCCAGATCGGCATCCTCAAACACGATCACAGAAGACTTGCTTCCCATCTCGCAACCGCAGGTCTTCTCGCCCTCCGCGCAGGCTCTTCTTATGGAGCGTCCGACATCGACGCTTCCAGTGAAGGCTATGTGGTTCACCTTGTCGTGTTCCACCAGCATGCGTCCAACCTCTCCGTCCCCGTGGATCATGTTGAACACGCCCTTGGGAAACCCGGCAGCATCATAGAGTTCGGCGGCTATCTGGCCCACTATGGGGGTCAACTCACTAGGCTTGAAAACAACGGTGTTGCCCTCCAGAAGAGCCGGAGCCGCACACCAGAAACCCCCGATGGCGAAAGGAAAGTTCCATGGGGCCACCACGGCAACCACGCCCTTGGGCTTTCTTATGACATAGGAGTCCCTTTCGGCAATCTCCGAACTGACAATCTCGCCGCAAGGCTCCCTGCCCTTGCCAAAACAGTACTGAGCCATGTGGAGGGCCTCCACAACCTCGGCGTTGCTCTCATTCAGGGATTTGCCCGTCTCGCGAGAGATGTGCCTTGCCACATAACTCTGAGTCTTCTCGACGATCCTGCAAAGATCAAGGATGTGCTCGGCGCGACGGATTCTGCTCAGGGACTTCCATGAATTTCCGCTCTCGTGGGCGAGTTTGACCGCTGCGTCGACCTCTTCGCTCGTTGATTGAGGAAATGAGCCAAGTACGGAGTCATCGGACGGATTCAGACTCTCAAAATCAGCCCTGTGTTCGCAGAATCCGCCGACGTAGTTTCTTCCTTGATAATTCATTTGTTTTTCGAGCATCCGCACTGTTTCTTGGATGTTTTTGTGCTTGAAAACTTGAAACCCTTTTGGTCCGCGTTGTCGACCCACTCCAAGGCCGTGCCGTCAAGGACGAGCAAGGTCGTTCTGTCAACAACCACCTTCACGCCGTCGTATTCCCCGAGTATGTCCGAAGAAGGATCTATGTCGGATGATGCTACAAAACCAAGCCCGTATGAGGTTCCCGAGCAGCCGTTCTGAACGGAAACTCTCACCACATCTTCATTTGACGAGGATTCGGAGATGATTTTTTTGAACTCGCTGGTTGCGGATTCGGAAATCTTGAAGTCTATGTCAATTTTCATGGTCTTAAAATAGTGTCCGCTACTTTGTTTCCAAGGCGTCCTTCGGATCAATCATGCAGAAAATGCTCTTTCCCTCCGACTTGGGCTTCCCGAGGGGCGTTCCGTGCTCCTTGAGCCTTTCCAAAAACTTGTTCATCACTTCAAAGCCTATGTCCCTGTGGGCGAGTTCGCGCCTCTTAAACTCTAGTTTGACATTCACCTTTTGACCCGCGTCAAGGAACTTGGCGGCCGCCTTGGCCTTCGTTTCCGAGTCGTGTTCCTGTATGGAGGGAGAAAGACGAACTTCCTTGGTATTAGACTGCTTATGCTGCTTCTTTTTCTGCTTCTTTTCCTTCACCTTCTGTTCAAATTTGAACTTGCCGAAATCCATTATCCGGCAGACGGGTGGTCGGCTGTTTGGGGCGATCTCCACGAGATCAAGCCCTTCCTCCAAGGCGATGTCCTTCGCCCTCTGCAATGGAAGCTGGCCGAGGTTCTTTCCATCCTTGTCAATGACAATTACAGAGGAGAACTTGATGTTGTTGTTCGCCCTGTAGAATTTTTCGTTTTCGTTTTTCACGTGTTATTAGTCTAGCGGTATCTTTTTAATTTTATCAGTTTGAGGTCGCCGAGTCAACAACATTTATCACGAATCCAGACGAGCCCAAAGGAAACCTCTTCGTCCAATCCACATCCGCCGTGCCGGGCGATATTCTCAGCAACTTGAACTCCATGCGGTAGCATCCCGGAAGGCTTGTTTGATTTCCCTCCCAGTTAAAGACCAGAAAAGTTTCAAGGAGCTCATTGGTTACATTGCCGTCTACATTGGTGATGTCGCCAAACACCGACTCTATCTCGGCGGGCGAGTCCGTGAACCTGAAGATGTTGATTGATGCCCCTCTGGCCATGGGTTGCGCTGCGGAGCCGTTCTGGCCGCGTTGGACTGTGACTGTCTTCGCAAGCTCGTCTATGGACGATACGACCATATTTTCCGGATTCCTGACCTTGTCAGTGACGATCAGGTCGCCCACGAGAACCTGGTCAAATCCGATGTTGTCGGCAAAGGAGATGACTGTCGCCGATTGATTTATTGCCGATTTGATCTTGGTCTCAAACCACATGCTCGCCTCAAGGGCAAGGTTATCGTCAGTTAGATCGAGAACCCCGTCGCAGTCCGACACGGAAACCCTGAAGGCCGGTCTCGTATCGTGTCTTTTGATGCAGAAATCGGGCGTTTCGGAGCATTCCCCCGAGCCACCGCATCCATCCGCAGAGCCACCGCATCCCACACCGATCTCGGCATTAAGCATATTCAATAATCCTCCGTGAATATATATGTAAACCAAAAGAAAACGGCAGAACCGAAGCTCTACCGTCTGTAGCCACGGACAAAATGTGAAAAATCACCTCCTTAAAGTCCTGCAGCGTCATATATTAGCTCGTGCAGTCCACAAATTTCTGAAGCCATGGATTTGAGATCGGAACCCTTAAAACCTCCATCCTTGACATCCTGATTATCTGGGTCTTCATAACCGCGGTCTCCTCGTTTTCGGTTATAGAGCCGATCCGGTCGACGACGACTATCTTCTTGATTCCGAAATTGACCATGCGCTGGAGGCAGTTGTTGCAGGGCTGTCCCGTTATGTATATCCGGCAACTGTCTCCCCTTTCGGAGGAACTCTGCGTGACATTGAGCATCGCGTTCTCCTCCGCATGTATCATCCACTTTCTCTTCTCATCCCTTATTGAGAAAGGTATGACGGAATTGTCCGCACCCTTGATAGGCCCGTTGTAGCCAGTTCCTATTATGTGATTGTATTTATTGACTATTACGGCACCATGTTTGATGTCGGGGTCCTCGGATCGCAATGAAACATTGAATGCGAGGAGCAGGAAGTATTCGTCCCAAGAAGGCCTTTGCATGGAGAGATCATAGCTCAATAGAAGAATTCAATCAACATCTCCCTTTTCTTCAGAAAATCCTCGAAATTAATTCTTTTTTGTGCGAACTCTGGCTTTGGTTTAACTATTTTTGGCAAAGAACCGAACATTTTATTTCTTTTCTCCAGATCTCCCTTGACAGTTAATTCAAATATTTGGCTCAATCGCCTCATATAGGCGTCCCAATTTCTATCAAGTTGTTTAATTTGGGCTATTATCTTAGATTTATTATCATAATCTAGGTGTTTAAAGCTCTTGGAAAACTTAAGATAAACATATCCCGTGAGTTTTCTGGGTCCGGACTCGGATCGGTATGACATTGGATGAGGGCCACCGCTCATATGCCAACCTTGCGTTGTGTTTTTAGGCATATATAAAACTATGCTTGTGGGATCAATGAATGGAATGGCTTTTATTGAAGGATTATTAAATATTTCACGCGTTAATGCACCCATAAGTATATCATTTTTGTCAAGATTGATGTGCCGTCCCAAAAGCTCATCTATAGGATAATCTTTTAAATAACCAATCTTGTTTGGTGTGCTGCGCATTGCGACATCATCATCAACTTCAACTTTAAAGTTTTTAAATTTAAAATCGGTTTTTGGGCTTTTCATATAGCCTTTTTCAATCAATTTGGCATAAACTTTTTGAATATGAGTTTCATAATTTCCATCTAAATCATCTATGTAATCTAAAAAGTTTTCTAGTCCTGTGAGCTGGTCTCGGCGACTATCCTCTTCATTATCTATTGATAAATTCACTACGTGATATTCTTTTTTACCTTCTTGACGATAATCCCAACTAATATCATTAATTGTATACATATCAATTGATCTTCTTATAACCTCCTCTAATTCTCTTGTATCTTTCCGACTAGCAAAATCGCTGGGTACTATCCCGCGGCGGCGTACCCCTTTTTCAAATTTATCAGTAGTTTCCCAAGCTGGTATCGTGAAGCCCACACTTGCGCTATAACTCAGATACGCCCAAGGCCCAGCACCACCACCTTCTCCATCATAATCATCGATAACATCATGGTATACATGAAAATGTTTCCAGCTAGCACTGTGCTCTGCTATTTGTCTTCCCGCCTCTTCATCAAGATCATCCCCACTTACCGAATCCTTGCGTTCTTCTTTTTCGTCTTTGCTGTCTTTTTTTCCAGCAAACTTTTTACCAAAAAATTCTCCCCAAATTTCACTTGCATTAGTATCTTGATAGGTGCCGCCCTTTAAATCAAACTTATCATAATCTTCTTCGGGGTTCATCTTTTCTATATTATTGCTTTGAGCCGATTTGGCCCAATTTTTAACTGCGTCATAAAACCCTATGTGACTTGTGCCGTACGTGCTGAGCTCTGGCAGCAGAAGATCCATTTCATCTTTGTTGAATCTTCTTAACCTCAATCTTTCAAGAGGAACTATTCCTTCTATTTTCCTGTCTTTGTCTTTGAATAGTTCGGGTTTTTGCAAGTCAACACCAGCCAGGTCTGAATTCTTGACAACATATGCTATGGCCCCGCCGGTTCTAGCTTCTTGTTTGGCACATTTAAAGTGAGATCTTTTTGGATCATGGCAGCTTGTAATATTATCGTGGTCGCTCATTCTCACAAGATCGATTGGACTTCTACTTATTACAATACTAGCGCCCGTTTGAGTGTTTTTGATGTGAGAGCTATTTTTTTGCCACCAATCTAGCAGCTCTTCTGCCCTACTTGATAGTGCTGTTTTGAGGCTTATTGCGCTTTGCAATGCTTTGCCTACTTTTTCCGGTCTGCTTTTTTCACCTTCTTTTGTTTTTATTCTTTTGTAAATTATTTTCTTATCAATCAAATCTTCGTACCTAACTGTGTATCCCAAGTCTTCTAATAATTTTGTTAGCCCTTGTAACTCTTCATTTGAATCAAGAGGGACAAGCACTCTAAGCTTATCACTAAATATATTGTTGAACAGCAAGTCCCTCTCGGGATCTATTCCAGAAAGACTCTTAATTTCATTGACGCTTTGATCTAACCAATTTTTGAAAGATGTTGATTCTGATGTTGTGTTTGAATGGGCAGGCTTTTTCGATTTATCTCGTAAAACTTTTGGATCTGCCTCGTCGTCTTTATTTTCTTCGTCTTTGGAGGCTTTATTGTCCTTCTTGTCCTTCTTTTTCGTTCCGGAGGACTTGGAGAGTTTTTCAGCATCCTTCTTTTTCTTTTCGGAGGCCTTCTGATACTTGGAGAGTTTCTCAACATCCTTCTGTAGTTCCTCAACGGACTTGATAAATGTATCAATCGCGGTGTTTTTGGCAGGCCTGGGCCTTCTTGCTTCAAGGAGCCATTTGGAAAATGTTGGAAACGACATGCACTATTTAGCTCTTTCCAACTCAAAAAGACAAAGAACCGTCTCTTCCTCAAGTCGCTTAAGTTTGACGAGGATTTCAAAAACCGACCCGGGGTTTTTTCGGAGCCTTTCCCGGAGGATTTTGGCCTTCATGGCTATTTCGGCCATCATGCCGAACACGACTGATCTTTTCACCAACTAATTTAGCTTCAGGTCGCCCATTTCAATTTCGGCAACCGACTCAAAGTCCAATTCCTCTTTGGCTCGGAGGTGAGACTTCTCAATGAAGAGGAAGTGACTCTTCATCTGTTTCTTATACCGTTCGGAACACCGGAACCCAGTGTGTTCGCAGAAATGAACTCCGCTCCTGAAGGTTAGGAAGTAACGGAGAAATGCGTACCTTATTCCGGAACCGAAGTACTTGACAAGCCAGAACCTGTCCCTCGGTATGGGCTCCTCCGAGAAATCAGATATGAATTTCAAGTCGCGATCTAAAATACCACGCCTTCCAAGATTTCAAGGTGCATGAGAAGCATTCCCGCAGAGAACTCCTGGGGAACGAGCGACTTCATCCTTCGGAGTATCCCTATCACCAGTTTGACATCCGGCTCTATCGCATTGTCGCCCGAGTCTTCTCCCATTAGACCGCATCGGGCGATGGCCTCGTAAGCCATGTCTGCGGCAGGGCAGATGTCCATTACCAAGCACATATTTATGTATTTTGGTGAAAACAAATCCACGCCTTCGGGAACGGCCTTGTCCCTGAAATAGTTCTCTATATAACGGGACACCGCCCGCTCCAGAAGCCGCTGTTCTATGCCGATTTCCTGGCAATCGGCGACTTGCTCGTCGTCAATATCGTTTTCAATGCAGAGGCTCATTACTTTTCTCCTCGGGTTGAGGATGATCATACCAGAAAAAAGATTCAAGTCAATAGGTTGACCACCCGACAACTAAATAGATTGGGCTTCAATTTTCATCAATTGTCATCCATAACCTAATGTTTGCCATCTACATAATTTAATAGAAAGCCACATTTGCACGCCCCTAGACCCAAGGATAAAAACATGAAGTTCAAGACCCTCGCCGCAATCGCCATCGCATCAATGGCCATCCAAGGATGCAACGTCTCGCCCCTGAGCCCTAGCAACAGACCGAAAATCAACAACAGCGGGGAGATGGGCGACATAAAGAACAACCAGAACGGCATTATGGCGGAAATATTGAGCCTCAAAAACCGCCTTGATGTGGTCGCAAGAGACGTGGAGAACCTACAGAACGGGTTCATCAACAGCAACAACAAAAACTTCGGAGTCCAGATATTCCAGGGAGACGGGGGACTGGCTGTGGGCCTTTCGCTGATAGCGATACTCGCCCTGGTCGCCGCGAACTACAAACTGAAGGCCGACAGGTACAGGAAGACAGCGGAGATATTCGGCGATCAAATAAAGAAAATGGCCGACACACAGTTGGAAGACAGGGTCTTCACAGCCGCGCTGGCAAAAAAGGTCGAGGCGGATGTCTATAAAATTCTGAAAAAATAGTCTAGGCCAAACCTTGCATTACGTACTTCAGGAGCGGATATCCATGGCAGTTGTCGCCGCACGGCATCTTTATCGCACTCGTGTGGGGGCTGTTTAAAACGGCATCCACATTAATATCAATTATTGACCTGACCTCTGGCTGGAGCTTCTGGCAGTACCACTTGGACTCGTCCATCTCGTCGTTCCTTAGATAGCGACAAGTCAGTTTGGGATTATGGCACCCATGAAGGCAGACCTGGGTCAGATGCTTGTTGGTGAGTGTCATTTCAAGGCGTTCGTTATTGCGTCCGCCCTGATATGAAGCCACGCCTTCAATTTTTCGGAATCATCCCGAACATCAGAGGGAATCCTTAAAATAACGGGCGTGTCATCCGAATCGTTCACAAGCAGATCGAGGTATTTGGCCACCAAATCTCTTATGAGCTGGGAGACATTCTTGTGACCCAGCTTCTTGGCGGAGTTCTTTATGAGATCGTACATCTCCAGATCAAGGGAGAGGCTCATGATCTTTATCTTGTTTTCTTTGGCCATAATTTAAAAGTGCGACCTTATCTTTTCCTTCCGACGTTCCGATTCAGCTTCTTTTCGCTTGCGATTCTTCTTGGCTCCGGGTCTTTCGTAATACTGCCTTTCCTTGTATTCGGAAAGGATCCCAAGCTCGTTGACCTGCCTTTTGAAGACGGACAACATAGTCTTGAACGCCCTTTCCCTTTCGTAATAGGAAGCGTTATGAGGCAAATCCTTCAATTGCACCCTTACCAAAGCCTTTTTAGCCATTTGAATTTAAAAACCTTCTTGACAACCGAGGTTTCTGCCGTGCTGTTCGATGCTACAGGCATCGGAGCAATCAGCCGTATCCGTCAGTCCCTTTGTATTTTCACAAACCTTGATCCCAACCTCTTGTTCTTTATTCTCCTGACGGAGTCATAAGGAACGATCTCATTTGATTCGGCGGAAGAGGGCCAAGAATCCTTGTCCATGCCGCCGTAAATCTTTTCCAACTTGACGAAAAGGTGCTCAAAAATATTTGAATTCCAAGCAGACTTATCCCCACTTTCTATGATAGCTCCGAAGCCGAAAATATACTCCCTTGGAACTCCCCTTCCACAAAGGTCATTTATCTCATACTCCTTCGTGCCATTGAACCTTGTCCTTTCATCAAAGCAGATGAAAGGAGTCCTGGCCGCGATTGAAAAACGAGATATCCCGCTGAACATGTCAAGTACGCACCCGCATGAGCGCATGACTCCAAGCTGCTTGGATATCTCCAGATTCTTGAAATGCAGGCAGTTTTCTGAAAGTTCAGAGGAAAGATCATAGGAAAAGGGATCGCAGCACACCACGGGGAAAAAGCCCTTGTCGCGAATTTTGTCGATCAAAACATGCCAGAACTCCCTCGGAGCCTTGGCCTTGGAGGATGCGCCGAACCTCCATGAAAAAAGTTGTCTTGACGGGTATATGAAAATCTTTCGCTCTTTCTGGCCGAGCGTCCTTGCGACATCCAATCCCATGGTTGCGGGCGATGGTATGTACGGAAGACTTACCTTAACATGTTTAAATCTCTCGAAGAATCCTTTGGCTATTCCGTTTTCGTAGTAAGGAATGAGGTCGGAGGAATCCATGACCTCATAGAAGTGCTGATTGAGGCTTTTGGTCATCAGAGAGAGCACGGAGGATGAGTTTGAAAACCCCGAGGCGTCGTTTACAAGCTTTTCTAAAGCCCCCTCGTCCTCAACGTGCCAGTATTCATCCACATATGGGAATAGACCCTCGTGTCCCGGCCAGGAAGCCAGAACAAAATACTTGGATCCCTTCGTCTCTTCCTTGATTCTTCTGAGGAGTACAGACGAAAGGATGAAAGAAGACCTGTGGTCTCCGAAGAAGGGAAAGACGACAATGTTCTCTATGGAGGTGGGGAGATTTTTCTCCTTGTACCTGACCCGTGTCATTCCGGACTTTTCCGAGGCCTTCCTCATGATTCCATTGATGTCTAACATGAATCTCCTATTCTTAAGGAGTTCTCCTCCTTCATCTGCCTTGCGACTTGCTCGTCTACAAGACCCATGTGGTCGCTGTAGTCCCCGGCCTGCATCTCCTCCACGCACGTGCGTACTATCTCAAGACCCTTCCGGTTGTCGCCATACACATTCAAGTAGTGATTTATTGACAATTTTCTCAGCCCGAAGTCACAAAGGTTTCTTCTTATGCCCTCCTGACCCCTGCCCCATATCTGATCGGGACTCTCAAAAAGAAGGTAGGGAACCCCCATCAAACCCGCGAGCCTTGAGGAGGCGGTCCAGAACTGAACGGTGAATGCGCACTGCTTTATGATCGCAAATGTGGATTCAAGATCCTTGGATTCTTCCATTCTTGAAAAGTCAACAACATCGTCCACGGGACACGGCATCGTGCTGACTTTTTCGCCCAGCCAGACTGGCTCAAAACCCATTTCCCTGAGTAGTCCCACCAAAGACACATAGAATTCAGGCTGAAGGTTTCTGCCGTAGCACTTCCTCGCCCTTGCGAATATTCCGACGGGATTCTTCCCCAGGTACTTGACGACCTCCTTCATCTTGGAGTCCGAAGGATCGGGAATCCTGACCGCCCTGGGCTTCCAATACGGGACGTCACCAAAGATGGACCACAATATATTTTCGCGGCCACACCTGGGGCATGATTTTTTATCATAGAGTCCGTCATGGTAGACGGTGTTCCAGAAGAGTTTACATTCGAAGCACTTTGCGGAAATTGCTATGTGACCCATATACGCGGAGGGAACCACTTTGCCGAACTTGGAAAGTTCCGACTCGAGCCTAGAGAGATTCCTAGAGTCATGGTGGAAGGCTCGGGCATACTCCCTAAGCCACATGTGTTCCGGGTTGATCTCCCAAAACTCATCCGCCAGATGCCTGTAGAGGTACTCTCTGCCGCTCCATCCAACCACTATCCTATACTTAGATGTTTGATCCAGGATCATTCTGGGGAGACAGTACATGGCTCCGACGGTCTCACATCCGAATTCGGAGAAACAGCATATCACCAGGATGCCAGCCGTATCCTTCGGCCTTGGCCTGTCGCTCAACTTGAAGATATTGAATCCAATGTCCTCAATTCTTTCCTCCTTGACAAAATCCTTTCTGTCGCCCGGGTTTCTCTTTGCGGACTTAAAAATGGACTTCTTGGTCATAAGGAAACCTTTCTCGTCATCTTGGCGATCCTCTTGCATTTGGGACACCTGAACCTCCTTGGCTTCCCGCACGAGGAACAGGCATTCTTTATTTCAGCAAGGTGGGAGATGTCTTTTGAAAATCCCGTGGTCTCCTCATGCCACTTGCAGTATTCGCATTTGATCAAGAACATTGTTTTAGTTTGAAAACCTTATGTGGTCTCTTCAAGATTCCCGTGAAGCTCAATTTCTCCTCCCCCATCCATATGTGGCAGTGTCCGGAGTTCTTCAAGGTGCCACACGCCAGTATTCCATTGGAATCTAGGGATTTGACCAAGAAGGTTCCAGAATATCCTATGGAGCTTTCGATTCCTTCGGCATTGACCCAGACCGGGCCTCCGGAAACCTTTATTGAATCCCCGGAAACCAGCTCCCTCCAGTCATCAACACGGGAAGACCTTGGCCCTTTCTTCTTAACCTTGAAGGCAAATACGGAGTCGCACCCCTTGCATTTTCTTATCCTTGCGGGGCATTTTTCGCCGCACTTGGGACAAATCTTGAAAGCCAAACGAGCCTCACTTGTTCCTGATTATTCTGAACACGCGCTTGGTCTCCTTGTTCTCAAAGAGCTCCCAAGCCTTCTTCTTGATCTCGTCGTCTTCGTCCTCGTCTATGGAGGCTCCCGCGAGGTCGTATCTGTAGGCTCCCTTGCCGAGCTTTCCGCCACCCTTTCCGTGCTTGCCTCCGAGGTCCTGGCACAGGGCGGGGACGGACACGGAGGACGCCTTGGTCCTGACGCTTCCCTCTATTCTGTTTCCATCGACAATCGCGAACACTATTGCAGTATTGATATCCTCCCAGGTGACCATCTCGTCAGCCATGTCTGCGATCATGTCGCGGTGCTTGGAGGGGATTATGCCCATGCCAACGACACCCACGCTGTCCTCCACGGTTGCGGCCGAACTGGCAAGCGCCTTGGACTCCGTCCAGAATTTCGGTCTTTCAAAATTGACAATCTGCTTGAGCAGAACCGGATCCCTGTGGGGGAAGAGCTTGCTCCAAGCATTGAACTCGTAATCGCTACAGTCGTCGGACATGAGGAATTCGGTGTCCGTGGTTATCCCCACCATCATTCCCGTGGCAACTCGCGAGTCGTTCTCGTCGAATTCAAGCCCCATATGTTCTATTATTGAATATATCGTCCCGCACGCGCTTCCCGCCTTGAAGTTTATGTATAATCCGTCGAAGTTCTTGGGCGTATCCTTGTGATGGTCTATGACCACGTCAAATTTGAACTTGCCGCTCGGCACGCCCGCGTTCTCGGGAATGCAGTCCACCGAGACCTTCATGCCGTAGTTTGAGTCCAGATAACTGTCCAGACCTATCAACTCGGGATCAAGGAGATTAACCATGGATCTGTTCTGGGGGTGTGATATAATCCCCGTGTAGAACAGATCGGAGGCTATTCCGAATTTTGAAAGCATCCATTTCAGGCCCATCATTGATCCCAGGGCGTCCGGATCGGGGTAGGGATGCGTGAATATTGCCACCCTACCCGGCTTCGCCCTCACTAGATCGCCGAACCGTTCCAGGGGTTCGGAATCGGGATTTTCAGAAACATCGGCCATCTAAATTCCCTTTGAGAATATGATATTGAACCATAAATTTAAATATATTTCAATATCAGTTCTTTGGGCGGCACATCTTGTCGCTAATCTCGCCGATCTTCTCTATCATGGCCTTGACCTCGGATTCATAACCCTTGTCATCCATGGCGGCGATCTTGTTTTCAAGCTCGTGAAGTTTCACCTTCATCTCCTCTAGCTTCTTGATGTCCTCCTCGCTGAAGGTCAGTCCGAGGGGACCGGGCTTCAGTTCCTGGTCCATTCCATCCGTGCTCTTGCGGACGGGATTGGGAAGATCAACCGAGACGGCATCCGACTCGTCCATCCTCTGCATCTCCACGCCGCCGTCTGCAACGGCGCTTATTGCGCGCCAGTAATCGCTGTCGGACAAATGTATGGAATCAGTCGGGTTGGTCTGCGAGAGTCCGAAGAAGCTGTCTTGAGAGGTTTGTGGAGCCGTGCCAGGGATTTTCGGCGTATCTTTAAAGATGCCGTCCGCAAGGGCCTTGTCCCATTTATCAACCCAACTGTCAAAATCGTCCTTGGATGCCTCAAAAGCGTCTTTCATTTAATGTCTCCAGTTTGAAAATCAAGGTTATATATGGAAGTTTTTGATAATTTCGGGAACAAGGGCGTCCACCACGTTGACGACTATGCTGTTTCCGAGATAGAAGAGCTTCTGCTCGTCGCCTATGCTGCAGAAGTTATAGTTCTTGGGGAAGCCGAACATCTGAAGGCATTCTCCGGTGTTCAGTCTCCTTATTTTGTTTCCGACCTTGTATAGACCGGTCTTGGCTCCGGGCCCGCCGGACGAGGCGCATATGGTCACGCCACACGCATCTATGTCATACACGCGTTCGCCCTGCCTGCCGCCCTTCTTCGTTTCCTTGGAATGGACATCAAAAAGTATCCTGGGCTTGAAAGGTCTTGGCTTGGATTTCTTCCCGACAAGGTAGTACTTGCCCGAAACCCATTCGGAGGAGTCCGACCTGCATATCACGGAGGAAACAAGCCTCTGCTTTTCAAACTTGGCAGGAAAGGAAAACTCCCCAAGTTTGGTCGCGACCATGAAAATCCTTTGCCTGCACTGCGGGGAGCCGTAGTGTGTGGCTTCCATGACCTTGGAAAAGAAACTGTAGCCCCTGTCAAGGAAGGCCCGCTCTATGACCTTGTAGGTGCGACCGTTGTCGTGGGTCTTCAAATTCTTGACGTTTTCCAGAATCGCCATCTTCGGCTTCTTGGCATCTACGATATTCAATATGTCGTAGAAGAGATTTCCGTTCTTGTCCTCGAAGCCCTTCTGATTGCCCGCTATGGAAAAAGGCTGGCAGGGGAAACCCGCGCACAGAAGTTCAAAGTCGGGAAGAAAATCCGGATCCATTTCCTTTATGTCGCCGAAGGGCCTCACTCCGTGGTTGGCCTCGTATATCTCGCGGACCTTATCGTTTATGTCGCAAGCCAGAACGCACTCAAATCCACCATGATTCCTGAAGGATTGGTGGAAGGCTCCAAGACCGCAGAAAAGATCCACATATCTAATTGACATCCGGAGTTCAATACCCTTTCCTTGGGACGCACAAGAAGCCTGTCCGGCTCCCCTTCCTGATCCTGAAATACTCTGATGATTCAGGCATCTGCGCCGGACGCATCTTGCCCAGATTGGACGACTTCAGTCTCATGAGAATCTTCCTTGAGTTCCAAATTCAGCTTGCCGGCCTCTTCGTCCGACAGAATCTTCGTCTGAATTTCACCCTCTTTTTTACCAAGAAAGTCTTCCAGATTCAAGACGGAAATGACGCTCCAGTGGGGATCGTCCTTCGGAACATTTTCATTCTTGGCGTAGAAGAACATCTCTAATGTATATTTGTATGGCTTTAATGCGGCCTCGTCCTCGGTCATGCCTGATATCATGTCCTCTGCCATAATCCTGGGAACCCTGTAGGCGTCCAGTTCGGAGGCGAAAAGAAGCTTCCTCATCACCTGGGCGGTGGCCTCCATCTTGTTTTCCGTGGAATTCAAGAGGGATATCACCTGCCTCTTCTCGTTGCCCTCCACGAACTCGGCGGAGGCAGTGTACTGCGCAATTACATCGCCCCTGGCGGGCGTGCTGTTCCTGACGTCCTTGAAGTACTCGGAAAAGTTTATTTCATTTATTTCAATTTCTTCGGACATTTTTCAACCTTCTTTTTTATAAAAATGGCATCCCAGTTACTGGCCCAGGCCTCGTTTGAAACCTGCCTTTTTCTCGGAGAACTCCCCTTGCCGTTCTGACTCATATTTTAAACCTCACATCGGCGACTGCATTATTTGCAGTCTCATATCAAGTTTCTTGTCGGACGGTATGACCTTGTACCTTATGGCCTTTGGCGGTGACTCAAAGGTATAGGACTTGAATCCTGAACCCGGGCTCTTTAGCCGGATACGCAGAAAATGGCCCCTGTTCTGTTCCTCGTTCCAATACTCGAGATCCTCCTTGAACCTCGCGTAGTCCTCCGACCAGAAGGTGACAACCTCCACGTTCCAGTCCTCGTCCTCAACTAGAGCATAGTAATACTTGTTTCCATTTTTGGAGACCTTCGCCTGAGGCTTCTTGGTGATCATCACCTCCACCCCCGCATTTATGATGGTATCGTCGTCCTTGAAGATGTTGAATGAATGCCCTCCGACATAGTCTGTGCTCTTCTGTATGGGGTGTTCCCAACTGAACCCGTAGTGCTTCCTCTCCAGTTCAAATATGTTCGGCCACTTCTCAAGAGGATAGCGACCCGAAGACTTCCAGTTCTCTAGGGATATGGAATTCTCCTTGCTGAACTTTATCTTATGATCGAAGTCTAGGACGGACTTGGCATATTTCTTCACGAGGGCGAGGTAGTCGTCGGCGCCGAACTCCTTGGATATGGCATCCATCATTGAGGATGCGTTTCCCTCCTCGTATATCCTGATGATGGAGTGATGTTCTGCGTGTTGTTCGCAGCCCTCCTTGAGCATTGATCTTATGGACTGGGCGAGGTCGTCCCTCCGCTTCATCTGACGCTTCTCCTTGTCCAGGTTCCCCTTCGACCACTTCTTGTAGTCCTCGTAGAACTCGAGAAGCACGTTGGGAGGGGCGTCCTTGAAGGCTCCGAGACAGATGAGCGGCTCGATGATTCTCTTGTCCGTGCCGAACCTGTTCAGAAAGTCGGGAAGGCCACTGAAGGGCTGGTGCGATACGATCTTCTCCGCAACCTCCTTGCCGACGCCCTTGATGTTCGAGAATCCGACATGAATCGCGTCGCCGATGATCTCGTAGTTGACCTTGCTCTTGTTGAGGTCGCAGCGGTTTATATTTATGCCGCTCCTCTCCGCCTCCCTCTTGTACATCTTCACCTTGTCCTCATCGCCTTCGAGGCCGAGCGTGGAGCAGAAGAACTCAAGCGGGTAATGAGCCTTCAAATAAAGAAGGCGGGAACTAGTGTGGGTGTAGGCTACCGCATGACTTAGATTGAACCCGTAGGATGCGAACGCCTCAATTTGGCTGAAAATATAGCTTAAATTTCTGTCGTCGTCGGACTTGATGGGCCATCCGGTCTTTTTGCTCCCGTTCTCAAGGAAAATCTGCTTGTATTTTATGAACTCACTTGTATTCTTCTTGCTGATGGCCTTTCTGATCTTCTCGCAGTGAATGAGAGGTATGTCGCCCACGACATTCAAAACTTTCATGACGGATTCTTGATAAATCATAATTCCGTAAGTCTTTGACAATATCTCTCTCATGCACTCCGGAACGGAATCCTCCCACTCCTCCCTCCCCCTCTTCCTCTCCACATACCGCTCGTGCATCCTCAATCCTAAAGCGGCGGGCCTGAAAAGCGCCGAGTACGCAACAAGGTCCTCAAAACGATCCACTCCGCCCGCCTTTATGAGTTTTCTCATTCCCTCGCCATCAAACTGAAATATGCCTCGTGTCTCGGCCCTGTTGGCGATTTCAAGTGCCATCGGGTCGTTGAGGTACGATGTGTCGGTCCAGTCGGAATGACCCGGCACGGCCGATATGCCGGTGACCTCCGGGTGTCTCTGCTTCACGAGGTTGCAGCAGTGGGCGATTCTAAGAAGGTCTTTGACGGCGAGTACGTCAAACTTGATCAGACCGACGGGCTGCAAATCCTGGTCGTGCAGGCCCTCTGTCCATCCCGACACGGGGTTGCCATCCGTGTCGATCATCACGGGAACGAGATCGTCAATCTTGATCGACGATATGACAGTTCCGCCCGCGTGCTTGCCGCGGCCTCGGTTCCTGTCAATGAGGCGCCGCGACGAATCGGCGATCTCGGGGTTGCGCTCGCAGTAGGCCGCGAGATCAGGAGCCGTCTCCAGGGCCTTGTCCCATGTGAGGGGCTTGCCTTCCTCGTCGCGGTCCTGGAGGTTCTTGGTGATAGTCTGTATTTCGTTGTAATCGGCTCCATGCACCCTGGCCATGTCCAGAAGGGCGGACTTGATGCCGAAGGTTCCGTAATTTCCTATGTTGACAACCTTGTCGCGGCCGAACTGCCGCGGACACCAGTCCTTCCTGAGATACTCCTGCACCACGGGGATGTAGTCCACGTCGATG
>Ga0208966_1000032_pt1 | contig 42074 bp, 32 predicted proteins | sample GreLakmeHU45MSRF_FD_187701 | JGI IMG/M metagenome (GOLD analysis project Ga0208966, IMG submission 187701) | Freshwater lentic microbial communities from great Laurentian Lakes, MI, USA - Great Lakes metaG HU45MSRF (SPAdes) | ecosystem: Environmental > Aquatic > Freshwater > Lake | place: Great...
CTTCGCGAAACTGCTTCGCGAAACTGCTTCGCGAAACTGTTTCGCTGAACGGCTATGCCGAGGCGTAGCCCGCGCAAATTTGAAACTTCATACTGGGCTACGCCCCCGCCCGCGTGAATCGGTCAAGCAATACAACGTAGAGTCTTTGGTATCGAGTATGGAATCAATGACATGGGCTTGTTCGCTTCGCGAAACTCCTACGCCTGTGCCCTGTCAAACTACTCAACATCGAAGACTCATGCAGGAATCTAGAGGGCATGGGCGAAGCCCCAGCCCATATCAACTCTAAGGATCTGCCATACTGCCTTCTACATTCCTTCATCAAATACGATTCATGCAATACCGAATCGGTGTGGGTTTAAAGTTTTGCAAGTAAATTCATATTTGCATCAATAAGATTTCGTTGAACTGATGCATCAATTTTTGTTCGAAGAAGGCTAAAAGCTCTTTCAATGGATAAGTTAACAACTTGTTGTCGAACTTGACTCATAGCTTTTTCTTCTTCAAATCGTAATGTCGCTTGTTTACTTTCTTCAAGACGTTGAATTTCTTCTTTTGTCTGTTCAAAAAGATTTAGGGTTGTTTGCGTTGCCGTTAGTTGCCCTTGTTGACGAATTTCAATTGCTTTGCCTTGTGCAATTTGAACTTTTTGTTTTGCTTCCGCTAATTTTTGCTCAGCTTCTACAAATCGTTCATTTGCACTTTTCAGAGTTCCAAGAATTTTTTGTTTTCGATCATTCAGAAGAGAAGTTAATACATCTCCACCTAGATAAAGAACAACACCAAGAACAACAGCAAGATTCAGAATATTGGTTTCAATAAGATCAAAATTCAAGCCAAAACCTTCTGCAAGAAATGGTATGAAAGAGGCTACAGGTTGATGGTATTCGGTATTGACGTTCGTCAAACTCGAAACAGCTGAGAACCAAATGAGAGGTGAATGAAGAATGAAATTTTCAAGACAAACAGGGGCGAAAAAGCCTTTTCCTGTATTTCCTGAAAGCTTTTCAATCTTTGAATTATTCGCTTTGCAAATTTCCATGTGACGAAGATTATCAAAAAACACGAGATGATCCTCCTTGCATATATTTCGGCCCGATAAAAGGGTTGTATGGATGTACGGCCTTTGGCCGAGATCCATCTGCAGTTGAACAAGGACTGCCTCCAGTTTAGTATATATTCGGTATTGACCTTCACCAAACTCGAATTTATGAACTCACTGGGCTGGGCCTCGACAGTGTTCGGTAGTCTTAGAGTTGATATGGTATCGACAGAAGGTCGAAGACTAAAGATTTCTGAATCAGACTCGATTCGTGCCAGTTTCGCGTAGCGAATACAAGGCCTCGTTCATTCAAAGTTATTCGAGTTTGATGAGGGCTTCGGCGTTGGAATCAATGGAATCGAGTATCGAACGGAACATCGAACTCAAGCTACATGGGCGCAGCAGTTTCGCGAAGCGAAAACATCAAACTCGAAACTGCCCTCATCAATATTCAAAACTGCCCTACTCCAAGCTGAAAGACATAAGTCCTCTGAGGTCAATTAGCCTGCAAATGGGTTTGCGAATAATAATGCAAGTGCTACTACTAGACCGTAAATAGTTAAAGCTTCCATGAAAGCTAGCGAAAGTAGAAGAGTTCCGCGGATTTTGCCTTCAGCTTCTGGTTGACGCGCAATACCTTCAACTGCTTGACCTGCTGCTGTTCCTTGACCAATACCAGGACCAATAGCGCCTAAACCAATAGCTAGACCAGCACCTACAACTGAAGCAGCACCAATAAGTGGATTCATGAGTTTTCTCCCAATTGATCGAGGAAATAATAGATAAGGGTGAGCCCTACTTCGTTTGTAATTTATGCAGACCTAGAATTCGCAGAGCAAAGAAAGGCCTAAAGAATAAACAATACAAAAAATGGGCTTCCCTATTGAGTATTCTATCTCAGTCTGGTTTCGTATGCTGTATTGTATCGAGGATCGAATCGTATGGGCGGAGCCCAACACTACTGAAGATCGAACTCGCATCCAGTGCTGAGAGATAAAACATCAAATCTATTAAACCCCCTCGATATAAAATTTAAATTATAAAATGTATTAAGTTAAGTTTTGGGGCTTCCCCCGTGCCGTACAGCCTCGAGTTCGATGCAGGAATCTTTAGGGTTCGACCTTCTGTCGATACCATATCAACACTAACTCGATTCCGTACGCCCATGGAAATGAGCCAAAACATACTAATCATTCGAATGAACGAGGGCTGGAATATATTCGCGTACGGCTTCGCTTTTGGGGCCTTGAGTTCGATGTTGAGTAGGGCGTAGCCTATACCATACTCAATACCGAATACAGCAAAGCCCGCGCGACATATAGGCCCAGGCGAGCTATCTTTTTTTCAAGTGAAAAAAACGAAAATGCTTAATAAGAAGTATAAAGAAGTGGAGGAAAATCTGCAAGTTAAAGATGCGCAGCAGGGATTCCACACAATACCGAATAGGCGAGGCTGTACATTAATGATGTGTTTCGAGAGCTTCACCAATATAGGCTCCAGCTAATGTTGCAAAAATAAGTGCTTGAATTGCACTTGTAAATAAACCAAGAAAAATAAGTGGAATAGGAATCACAAGAGGTACTAAAGTAATGAGTACAGCAACCACAAGTTCGTCGGCAAGGATATTTCCAAATAGTCGAAAACTTAACGAAAGTGGTTTCGTGAAATCTTCAAGCACGTTAATTGGAAATAGAATTGGTGTTGGTTGAATATATCGACCAAAATAACTTAACCCCTTTTTTGTTAAACCTGCATAAAAATATGCAACTGATGTTAATAAAGCTAAGGCAACTGTTGTATTAATATCATTTGTTGGGGCACCCAGTTCGCCATTTGGTAATTCAATAATACGCCACGGAATAAGGGCACCAGACCAATTTGACACAAAAATAAATAAGAAAAGTGTTCCGATAAAAGGAACCCATTTAAATGATTCGTGTGAAATTTGTGTTTTGGCAATGTCACGAATAAATTCTAAAACGAATTCAATAAAATTTTGCCCACCTTCTGGAATCGATTGTAAATTCCGTGTTGTTGCTACCGCTAAAATAAATAGAATTCCAATAACAATCCAAGAATTAATTAAAACTTGGCCATGAACTAAAAATCCATTAAGATTCCAATAAAAATGTTGACCAATTTCTACTGCGGATACTTCAAATAACATGTGATCTCCTGTGTTGAATCATTAGATTGATTATATAATCTATTCGCTTGTATTCGGTATTGAGTAATATTGCGCGCGTACCCGCAAACACTTCCAAACTCGAAACTGCCGTTCCGCCTCGGCTGTGTTCGGTATGTATTGATCTTCGGTCAAACTGTATGGTATCGAGTATGGAATCAATGACATGGGCTGGGGCTACGCCCGTGCCCCCTCAAGCTACTCAACATCTACTCAACATCCAACTCGATTCGTGCCGTACAGCCTCTGCAAAAAACAATAAATTATAAACCGGAAATTCGCAAATCGAATAGCTTATTAACTATAATACCTTGTTTTTTTTAATAGTGCTACTTATGAGGTATTTCTGAATTCAAGGGCTCAATGGCCTTTGGCCAAAAATGCTACGCGGAATGGCAGTGGGGCGTAGTATGCAGTCTATGCGTTTGATGTAGCGTTCGATGCATTAAACTCGAGGCTGTACGGCACGGGCGAAGCCCCAGCCGAGGCGTAGCTGTATGACTTTTCGGCCTTCAGTATTTTGATCATTCGGCGTAGAGTGTACGGTGTTGAGTGGATTGTTGGGCTACGCCCATACTCCATTCCATACGCTCTACCATACTGCTACGCCCGTGCATCTTGATAAAAATGCTTGTTGGCGTGAAAGAAGCTTTCATGATATAATTTGAGACAAAGGAAATATTTCCCACTACTTCGTTTTGCTGAATTCGCGTACCGAATAAGCCATTTGATCCAACTCAACATCAAACTCGATTCCATTTGGCAGTGTTCGCTATTGAGTGTTGAGTAGCTTAACGGGGCAAGGGCGTAGCCCCAGCCCATGCTGTGTTCGGTAGGGGAGAGTGTATGGTGTTGAGTAGATTGTTGGGCTACGCCCATACTCCATTCCATACACTCTACCATGCCCAGACTCAATTCGTGCCGTTACAGCATAGCTGTTCAGCGAAGCTCGAGTCATTGATTACATAATGTACAGCACGGGCCCAGCGAAGCGAATACAACAATAAATAAATACATGTCTCTTCAAAAAAACCGTCCCGGGCAAAGCCCGCGTTTAATGAATTTTCTTCTTTTACTTCCTGTTCTTTGCTTAAGTCTTGGGTATTTTGCTCAACCTTCAAATGCATACCCAATTTACGCACAACAAGGGTATGAAAACCCTCGTGAAGCTACGGGTCGAATTGTATGTGCGAATTGTCATTTAGCCCAAAAACCAACAGAAATTGAAGTACCCCAAGCTGTTCTTCCAGATACTGTATTTGAAGCAGTTGTAAAAATTCCTTACGATCAACAGATTCAGCAAGTGACAGGAACTGGAAAAAAAGGTCCTTTAAATGTAGGTGCTGTTTTAATTCTTCCAGAAGGATTCAAACTTGCTCCACCGGACCGTATTCCAGCTGAAATGCAAACACGTGTGAATAAATTATATATTCAACCGTATAGTGAGTCAAAACCAAATATTCTAGTGGTTGGGCCAGTTCCGGGCAAAAAATATTCAACAATGGTTTTCCCGATTCTTTCACCTGATCCAAAAACAGATAAAAGTGTAAATTATTTAACATATCCTATTTATGTTGCTGGAAATCGTGGTCGTGGACAAATTTATCCAGATGGGAAAAAATCAAATAACAATGTCTTTACAACTCCTCTTGCTGGAAAAATCGAATCGATGACTCCAAATGCTACAGATGGTAGTACAAGTGTTACAATTGTAAGTTCATCTGGGAATCGCACAACAGAAGTGATTCCAGCTGGGCCAACTCTTCTTGTTTCTGTTGGCCAAGATGTTCTTGCAGATCAAGCTCTAACGGAGAACCCAAATGTTGGTGGTTTAGGTCAAGACGAAACAGAAATTGTTCTTCAATCGCCAGAACGTGTTCAAGGACTAATTGTTTTCTTTATTACTGTCGTGATTGCACAAGTTTTCCTTGTTGTAAAGAAAAAACAATTCGAGAAAGTTCAATTATCTGAAATGAATTTCTAAAACTTATTCGTATACGGCACGAATCGAGTTTGACCGAAGGTCAATTCCGAACACAGCCAAGGCGAAAGCTAGATTCGCATATTCAATATTGACCAGTTGTATGTATTGAGTATAGAATAGGCTACGCCCTACTCAACATCAAACTGTATGGAATGTATGCGTTTGGTAGTGTTTGATCGGGGCTTTACAGTTTAGCGAAGTGAATACATCAGCTTCCCACGGGCTAGGCCCATGCTGTGTTCGGTATTGAGTTAGGGCAGTGTTGGGCTCCGCCCATTCGAGCCCTGCATCAAACTCGATTCGTGTCGTTCAGCGTAGCAGTTTCGCTTCGCGAATACAGCCATCGAACTTGACGATTGCTTTTTTTTTCAGATGTACTATAATAGCTATAACCCATTTCTCGATAATTTTTTTCTTTGAATTGTGTCAGGATCGAAAGAAAGCAGCACTCTAAAAGAAAATATGATCTGAGAATATGGGCGTATACCTTTTTAATTTAGATCTTAAATAGAATGGCTTCCGTACACGGCAATCCTCATATTCGAAGCAAAACAGTAATACATAATAAATAAAATAGCCTTATAGTTTTTCGTACTTTTTCTCTGATTTATACTTAGAAATAGTGGTCTCTCATATCCTAGAGCGTGTGCAACACGGGCGGGGCCGAACGGCAGGGCGCAGCCTATTCGGTATTGAGTGAATTCGAGTTTGGCGAACGTCAATACCGAATATGCGTAGGAGTCGGGGCCTCGAGTTTAATGCAGAAATCTAATGACACGGGCGAAGCCGAACGGCACGGGCGTAGCCCCAACCGAGGTCAAGCTATATGGTCTAAGCTGTAGGGCCTCGAGTTCGATGCAGGAATCTTTAGGGCATGGGCGAAGCCCCAGCCCATATCAATTCGTCAATTTAATTAGGGGGTTTATGAAACTTGTTTATTGGATGTATAATGGCCCCGCTCATTTAGGTACATTACGAACAGCAACTTCTTTTAAAAATGTACATGCAATTATGCACGCACCTTTAGGTGATGATTATTTTAATGTTATGCGTTCAATGCTTGAACGAGAAAGAGATTTTACGCCTGTGACAGCAAGTATTGTTGACCGCCATGTTTTAGCTCGCGGATCACAAGAAAAAGTAATTGAGAATGTGATTCGAAAAGATAAAGAAGAAAGACCTGATCTTATTCTATTAACTCCAACCTGTACATCAAGTATTTTACAAGAAGATTTACAGAATTTTGCAGATCAAGCTGCTCTTCATTCGCAAGCTGATATCATTCTTGCCGATGTCAATCATTATCGAGTAAATGAATTTCAAGCTGCGGATAGAACTCTAGAACAAGTGATTCGCTTTTATCTTGAAAAAGAAAAGCTAATAGGGGGCGGCAAACCCCAACTTCGCTCCGAAAAACCTTCTGTGAATATCTTAGGAATGTTTACTTTGGGCTTTCATCATCAACATGATTGTCGTGAACTGAAACGACTTTTTTATGAATGTGGAATTGAAGTAAATTTAATTCTTCCTGAAGGTGGGTCGGTCCACGATATAAAAAAATTGCCACAAGCCTGGTTCAATGTTGTACCATACCGAGAAATTGGTTTAATGGCTGCTCAGTATTTAGAGAAAGAATACGATATGCCTTATATTGGTATTGCACCTATGGGCATTTTAGAAACAAGCTCTTTTCTTCATAATATTGACAAGATTCTAAAAAAACAATATGAAAAAAAGGGGCTCAGCGTAGTAGCCCTACCGTATTCGCAAAGCGAAACTGGGACGCCCGGGGCTTCGCATGGGCAAAGCCCGCGCGCAGGTACGGAATCGAGTATGGAGAGGCCGGGCGTAGCCCCAGGCCCCACTCAACATCGAACTCGAGGCTCATCAACAAATCATGTTTTGAATGGTAAAGATGAGCAGGGAAATATTAGTGAAGCGTATTCGGTATTCTATGGAATCGACCAAAAGCCGAACTCAACAAAACTCGAAACAGCTGGCCATGTTCCTTTTGATTTTGAAGCTTATATTGAGAGACAAACAAAATTTGTTTCACAAGCAGCTTGGTTTTCACGATCAATTGACTGCCAAAATTTAACTGGGAAAAAGGCTGTTGTTTTTGGAGATGCAACACATGCAGCAGCGATGACAAAAATTTTAGCTCGTGAAATGGGAATTCGTGTTTCATGTGCAGGAACTTATTGTAAACACGATGCAGATTGGTTTCGGGAACAGGTTGCAGGGTATGCAGATTCTGTATTAATTACAGACGATCATACGCAAGTGAGTGATATGATTACGAGAATTCAACCCAATTGCTTATTTGGTACTCAAATGGAACGACATATTGGAAAACGTTTAGGTATTCCATGTGGAGTTATTTCTTCGCCATCACATGTACAAAATTTTGGATTAGGTTATAGACCATTTTTTGGCTATGAAGGGACAAATCAAATTGCTGATTTAGTCTATAACAGTTTTACACTTGGAATGGAAGACCATTTATTAGAAATTTTTGGTGGACATGATACAAAAACAGTAGTGGAACAAACTCTCGGCGTGGAAACGCGAGCAAGTGTGGCCCCTATGGAATCTAGTATGAATTCTATGACCTTCGGTCAAGCTACAGAAGATTCAACACAAGGCGAAGCAAATAGACTTGATGAATTGAAGACTGTATTGAGTGGAAGACTGACTACAGCTAAGTCTTTTCAGAACGAGAAAGCTTCCTGGAGTAATGAAGCTTTGAAAGAACTTTCAAAGGTTCCAGGTTTTGTCCGAAATAAAGTCAAGCAAAATGTGGAATTCTATGCTTCTCAAGCAGGGCTCGCTTCGATTACACCCGAAGTGATGTATGCAGCAAAAGAAGCAAATGGGTAATCTCTGTCTCGAGCTTCGCTGAACAGCTATGCTGTAACGGTACGAATCGAGTCTGGGCATGATAGAGCGTATGGAATGGAGTATGGGCCTAGCCCAACAATCTACTCAACACCATACACTCTCCCCTACCGAAGACTGCATGGGCGTAGCCCGCGAATAGACCAAACTTGCTTCTTTTAATGCCCATGTGAATATAAATAGGAATATATTTTATGAAATTAGCTGTCTATGGAAAAGGTGGGATTGGTAAATCAACAACAACAACACATCTTTCAATTGCATTTGCTCGACGTGGAAAAAGAGTTCTTCAAATTGGTTGTGACCCAAAACATGATAGTACATTTACTTTAACAGGGTTTTTAATTCCAACGATTATTGATACATTGCAAGCCAAAGATTATCATTACGAAGATGTTTGGCCAGAAGATGTTATTTATAAAGGGTATGATGGGGTTGATTCATCAAATAGCAGTGGTTACGCCCACGAAGCTCCGGGACTTGAATTAGCATACGCATCTTCGCAGGACGCGAACAATGCTAGCGAATCAGCCATGCGAAGCTCAAAGCAACCCTGTGTTGATTGTGTCGAAGCAGGGGGGCCTCCCGCTGGTGCAGGTTGCGGTGGATATGTTGTTGGAGAAACTGTCAAACTTTTAAAAGAATTAAATGCTTTTTATGAGTATGATATTATCATTTTTGATGTTCTTGGAGATGTTGTGTGTGGTGGTTTTGCTGCTCCTTTAAATTATGCAGATTATTGTTTAATTGTCACAGATAATGGATTTGACGCACTTTTTGCGGCAAATCGAATTGCCGCTTCTGTGAGAGAGAAGGCTCGAACACATCCTTTACGCTTAGCAGGTCTCATTGGGAACCGTACACTTCAACGTGATTTAATCGATAAATTTGTTGAAGCTTGCCCTTTTCCTATTTTGGAACTTATACCAACCCTTGAGGATCTTAGAATTTCCCGTGTGAAAGGTAAAACTTTATTTGAAATGGCTGAAACAGATTCTTCACTGAATTACTTATGTGAACTCTACCTGAATATTGCCGATCAACTTCTGGCAAGACCAGAAGGTGTAGTTCCTTATGAAGTTGAAGATAGAAAATTATTTCGTCTTCTTTCAAATTTTTATTTAGAATCAGCAGGGGTAACATCGGCAGCTTCGCACGATAAATTAGATATGGGAAGTACAGTTTCCGCCGAGGCCAATACGACAATTGAGGGTGGGGCGTTTGGCTCTACGCCGAGAGCTTCGCTCCTGCAAAGTCCTCTGGATGGGAAAGTTTCAACAGGAAAAACTATTGAAAATTCATTAGACTTTTTAATGGTGTAATAATAATTTGATCCTCGTTTTGGAATGTAGAGCCTTTGGCCGAGGTTAGAGTAGGTATGGAATGTATTGACCTTCGGTCAAACTGTATGGAATCGGCCAAAGGTCGAACTCAACACCGAACACTCGATTTCGCCTCGGTAAAGCCGTACGCGAATACATTCCTGCATCGAACACCCGTTCGGTTGTTGTGTTGAGGTATCGATATGGGCGAAGCAGTTTCGCGAAGCGAAAAAACATAAAAAAAAACTGCTCAATAGCAATACTGATAGGGCGTAGTTACGGCTCTGCCGCATAAGCCAATACGATACAGGAGGGCTGCGCCCCTACATCAAACAAAATACATTGGCTTCTTGGGGCGTAGTTGCGTATTCGCTTCGGTAAAATGCATAAGGCCCTACATACCAGCCCCCATACATCAAACTGGCCATCTTTACAATAGTCAAAAAGGTTGAATATGCTAGAAAAATTAAAGAGTAAAGTTCTGCAAGATTATAGGGCCCATGGCCGCGGCCTCCGCTCTATAAAAGCTCTCGCTAAAGGTGAAGTGTCGGGTTTGACATTGATCGAAGATCAAACTCAACAAAGTAGAACGGCAGGAGCGAAGCTCGAGCCCTCGAATATAAATGATTCAATTCATCATACATGCGAGACTGGCAATTATCACACATTTTGCCCAATCAGTACAGTATCTTGGCTTTACCAAAAAATTGAAGATAGTTTTTTTTTAGTTGTTGGCACAAAAACATGTGGGTATTTTTTACAAAATGCGCTTGGTGTTATGATTTTTGCTGAGCCAAGATATGCCATGGCTGAATTAGAAGAGGGGGATATTTCTGCTCAATTAAATGATTATCAAGAATTAAAACGACTTTGTCTTCATATTAAAAAAGATAGAAATCCTTCAGTTATTGTTTGGATCGGCACATGCACAACTGAAATTATTAAAATGGATCTTGAAGGAATTGCTCCAGTTCTTGAAGTTGAATGTGGGATTCCTATTGTCGTCGCACGTGCAAATGGGCTCGATTACGCCTTTACCCAAGGGGAAGATACAGTACTTGCTGCACTTGCACAAAGATGCCCAGAGGCTCCAGCAGTTTCGAGTTTGACGAAGGTCAATACCGAATACAGCGAAGCAGCAGGGCTAGGCCTCAACGCATTGCAGAATCGCGAAGCGAATAAGCAAATCCCGCAGCAAGACGAAGTTGGTACCGGCAACCCCCCACTCATTTCAGCCTCAACGCCAACACATCCAGGTCTTGTCCTTTTTGGATCACTTCCAGATACAGTAGCCTCACAACTAACAAGTGAGTTAAAAAAACAAAATATTCTAGTTGCTGGGTGGCTCCCCGCTCAACGATATGGAGATTTGCCTGCTCTTGGAGAAAATATCTATGTGTGCGGGGTGAACCCTTTTTTAAGTCGAACAGCGACAACTCTCATGCGGAGACGTAAATGTAAATTAATTGGTGCACCGTTTCCAATTGGACCAGATGGAACAAAAGCATGGATTGAAAAAATTTGTAGCGTCTTTGGTATTCGACCTATTGGTCTTGAAGCTCGCGAAAAACAAATTTGGGATAATTTACAAGATTATATCAAACTTATTCGTGGCAAATCTGTATTTTTTATGGGTGATAATTGCCTGGAAATTTCGCTTGCAAGATTTTTAGCTCGTTGTGGAATGATTGTCTATGAAATTGGAATTCCTTATATGGACAAGCGTTTTCAAGCAGCGGAATTGGCCCTTCTTTCGAAAACATGCCACGAAATGAACCTTCCATTGCCTCGAATCGTTGAAAAACCAGATAATTACAATCAAGTCCAAAGAATTCGAGAATTACAACCCGATTTAGTAATCACTGGAATGGCTCATAGTAATCCTCTGGAAGCGCGTGGAATTTCTACAAAATGGTCAGTTGAATTCACATTTGCACAAATTCATGGATTTACCAATGCACGTGATATTTTAGAGTTAGTGACGCGTCCACTTCGAAGAAACGCAGCTATTCAACAAATGTAAATAAGGCGTATTCGGTATAGGGCATAGCCCCAATCATTGAGTAGTGGGGGCACGGGCGTAGCCCCAGCCCATGTAGCTTGACGGGGCACGGGCGTAGCCCCAGCCCATGTCATTGATTCCATACATACTATTCCAAACACTTCCAAACTCGAAACTGCAACGGGCTGGAATCTAGTATGGGCGTACGGAATGTACGGAATCGACCTTCGGTTGAACTCGAGGTTAGAGTTGATATGGGCAAAACTCTCAAGATTCCTGCATTAAACTCGAGGCCCAAGAATAGAGGTCCAGCAGTGCATTTTTGCCTGTTTCGAGTTTGGAAGAGAGTATGTTGTTGAGTTCGACCTTCGATCGATTCCATACGCTCTACCATACTCAATACCGAAAACATCAAACACATACATTCCATACAGTGGCTCAGCGGAGGCAGAAAAAATAATTCGCGTACGGCTTTGCCGAGGCGAATTGATTAGCTTTCTGCCATCGTAAGACTTATACTTTCAAATAAGCCTTAGTGGCGGAATGGTATACGCGGCTGATTTAGGATCAGTTGCCTCAAGCGTGGAGGTTCGAGTCCTCTCTAAGGCACTTTTTTCAGATCAAAACTAAAAATTTCTGATCTCGTACGTTCTTATCCTCCTGTCTTGTATTAACGAGCAAGGCATGGGCGAGAACGAAATGAAGAGCTCATTTTTTGTATTGATTTTCAAAAGGTCAAATTCATCGGAATGTAGCGCAGTTTGGTAGCGCATATCGTTTGGGACGATGGGGTCAAGAGTTCGAATCTCTTCATTCCGATATCGAGTTAGTACAAAAAACTGCCTAAAATAGAGCTCCGCTCGCTCGGGTTTGCTCTTGAATATAGGTTTTCTTTTGCTGTTGTTGTATGTATGGAGTATGAAATAGAGTATGCAGTATTGATCAAACAAGCAACAATCAACTCAACATCAAACTCTCGGGCTACGCGGAACGGCTTTGCCAAGGCGAAGCGAATAAGCATCGGCCAAAGACCTTTTATAAAAGGAATCAACATACTCCGGGTGATTTTAAGATCTTTTTAAATTTTATTTGAAGATAAAAGGAATCTTCTGAAAATTATTGATCTGATAAGTAAACCATCGGTTCAGCTTCACTGGGGCTTCGCACATGCGAAGCCCCAGTATATGAAGTTAATTGTTGCTTGTTTGATATGGGCGAAGCTCATATCAATACTCTACTCATAAAGATTATAGAGCGTTTCCGCGTGGAAGAACTTCTTCTGGGAATACAAGTTGTTCATGTGGTTGGTCTTGAGCAGCCATCCAAGCACGAATACCTTCATTTAAAAGAATATTTTTTGTGTAGAATGTTTCAAATTCTGGGTCTTCTGCAGCACGAATTTCTTGAGAAACGAAGTCATATGCACGTAAATTTAATGCAAGACCTACAACACCAATAGCACTCATCCATAATCCTGTTACTGGTACAAATAACATAAAGAAGTGAAGCCAACGTTTGTTTGAGAAAGCTACACCAAAAATTTGTGACCAGAAACGGTTTGCTGTAACCATTGAGTACGTTTCTTCTGATTGTGTCGGGTTGAATGCACGGAATGTATTTGCACCGTCACCATCTTCAAAAAGTGTATTTTCTACAGTTGCTCCGTGAATAGCACATAGAAGAGCAGCACCTAATACACCTGCAACACCCATCATATGGAATGGGTTTAAAGTCCAGTTATGGAAACCTTGGAAGAAAAGAATAAAACGGAAAATTCCTGCAACACCAAAGCTTGGTGCAAAGAACCATCCTGATTGTCCTAATGGGTAAATTAAGAATACAGAAACAAAAACAGCAATAGGTCCTGAGAAGGCAATTGCGTTATATGGACGTAATTGAACTGCACGAGCAATTTCAAATTGACGAAGCATGAAACCAATAAGACCAAAAGCACCATGAAGAGCTACAAACGCCCATAATCCACCAAGTTGGCACCAACGAGTGAAATCACCTTGAGCTTCTGGACCCCATAGAAGAAGAAGAGAGTGTGCCATACTGTTTGCTGGCGTTGAAACAGCAGCAGTTAATACGTTACATCCTTCAAGATAAGAACTTGCTAAACCGTGAGTGTACCAAGAACTTACAAAAGTTGTTCCAGTAAACCAACCACCAAGTGCAAAATAAGCACAAGGGAACAGAAGAAGACCTGACCATCCTACAAACACGAAACGATCGCGTTTTAACCAGTCATCAGCATCATCAAACCATCCGCGTTTTTCTTCGTTTTTTCCGATAGCAATTGTCATAATTTATATGTTTTAAAAAAGATGTTTCGACATTTTGACCTCGTGTATTGTAGAGTTCGACCTTTGGTCGATTCCATACGTATCTTTCGAGTTTCGTATTGATGTTAGGGCGTAGGCTATTTCATTGGATCAAACAAAATACAGAATATACCCGGGTTAACACAATACACATAAAACCATAGCAGGCTCAATATGTCAAATCCAAATAGGCTAGACCAAATTTGTAATATACGATTTTTATCTTTTAAAGACATAGGCCGTACGGCTTTGCCTCGGCAGTCTTCGGTATGTATTGACCTTCGGTCAAACTGTATGGAATCGAGGATGGAATCAATGACATGGGCTGGGGCTACGCCCGTGCCCCGTCAAACTACTCAACATCAAACTCGATTCGTGCCGTTCAGCGAAGCAGTTTCGCGAAGCTAATACAACCTTGTATCTATAAAAAATAAAATTTTCTTGAATTTTTTTATTTTGTTTTGCGGTAATCTTATTATAGCAAAAAAAAAGATAACTTAATTGACTAATAAATAAAGATTGTGCTCGGTCTGGGGCTTCCCCTCGGCAGTGTTCGGAATTGACCTTCGGTCAAACTCGAATCTACATTTAGAGAAATTTTTTTATAAACTTGATTCCCTTTTCTTTCTAGAAGTATACTGAAAGAAAACTCTTTTTTGCGGATATGGTATAGTGGCTATTACCTCAGTCTTCCAAACTGAAGAGATGGGTTCGATTCCCATTATCCGCTGGGATGGCTATGCGAAGTATGGTATCGAGTTAGGTCTATTCATTCAATGGGTCGATGCCCGAGTGGCTAAAGGGGGTGGATTGTAAATCCACTGGCGTAAGTCTACATAAGTTCGAATCTTATTCGACCCAATAATATGAAGGAATGGAATTCGCGAAGTGCATGAGCTTAATATCTATTCGCTTCACGAATTTCCCTAAGGTTTTCAGCTTGATGTTAAAAAAGACCGGTTTTTGTCTGTTTTGAGTTTCACGAAGGTCAATACCGAATGCGCCATACGCCAAGACGAAAACCCCCTCCTGCTATAAGTTTGACATCATAAACTCTTTTTAAAAGATCTTAATTATTATAAGAATTATTCTAGAAGTGAAATTTAAGAGTTGTAAGTCTTTTCCGCCGGAAAGTTGTGCTTAGTATCATTTTCATATTGGCTATACTTATATGGGCGAAGCCCCGTTTGAGTATGCAGTGCAGTATGCAGTCTATGCGTTTGATATCTGCTCAATATCAAGCTATACAACACGCATAGTCCATAAGCTACGTCCTGCATACTCGTATTAACTAATTTGACGGGGCTCCCGCCCAGTCCATAGGTCAAACGAGGCCTCGGCCAAAGGCCGTACGCCCATATCCATCAATACCGAATCGCGGTTGTTAAATACATGAGAACGAAACCGTATGACCGAAGGCCCGGATCAACTTGCATAGAGCAGGATTCGAACCTGCGATGTCCCGAAGGAATAGGCTTATGAGGCCAATGCGATCGTCCACTCCGCCATTTATGCGTACAAGTGGCTGATTTGCTGGCAGTGTTCGGTATTGACGAGTTTTACCTCGGCTGGGGCTACGCCCGTGCCGCCCTGCTTCGGAGTTTCGAGTTTGGTATTGATTGTATTGCGCAAAGCGCAAACTGGATCAAACTCAATACCGAATACGTCAATACGTCAAATTCGATTGGAGCCCTGCGAGTGAGCTATACCCTGAGAGAAGCGTCAACGCCTCTACCAAACTTCATGTACCAAAATTAGTAAAGCGAATACTACTGCAGAGCCGTGAAGTACAGCTTCTCTCATGACTCAATAACTTACACACGCGAGGCAACTCCCTACTTTGAATATGCCGACTTAGGGCGTATTCGTTATTATATGCGCGTACGGCTTTGCCGAGGCGCAACGAAACTCGAAACTGCCAATGCCCAAATACAGAGCCCAATTTTATTTTCACTTTACCGCTGGTCGGACTTGAACCGGCACGGGCTTGCGCCCACGACATTTTAAGTGTCGAGTGTCTACCATTCCACCACAGCGGCTTTCGCTTATTATATTTTCTTTTTTTTTAGAAATCAATAATGGGCAGGGCCAAAGGCCTCGGCTAAGCGTATTCACGGTCCCCGCCCTGCGAATCTGCGAAACTCTTCTATGCTCCGCGTATTGGATATTGAGTTTAGTAGGGGCTGATCGTAATGAAGTTTGATCTTCAATCCATACTAAACTCGAATAAGCTTATAAATATTTTTGCATAATTTGATTTAAAAGAATTCTTCCAGGTGTTGTTCGAATATATGAAGCAAAATTGTTTTTTTCAGGATCCTCTTTCCATTTATATGAGGTATACATTTTTGCAACAACCCCATTTTGATTCAAACGAATTTCAATAGGGTTATGAACATCTTTTTGAAAACGTCGTCTTAAATGGCGTCGATGATCTTCTTTTCTCATTTGCAGTGAAGATTCGAAGAGCACGGAATCGGGCTCGGCATCTAATTTAGTATTGAGTCTTGTTTGATGTTGATTTCGATGTTCCGTTCGATGTTGAGTTCGACCTTTGGTCGATTCCATACTCGATTCGATACTCGATTCCATACTCAATACCTTCGAAATTTGATTACGTACTCCTTCCCCCATTCTGTATGTGTGTTTCGTAGAAGGAATTGAGCGCCCTAATGCATCGCCTGTAATCCTTCTAGGCGTTTGATTTTTTTGAAAATCAAATCGAAGCTTTGGAGACAAAGGCGCTGCCTCGAGTGGGGTATGGAGTTGCTTGCTGAGTTTGGGTGCGGGCTTTGCTTTATGTTTAATGTTGAGTTCGATGTTCTGTTGTTTTCGCTTTGCGAATTCATTCGATACTTGATTCCATACAGCTTCCCTCACTTGCGTCGGCTCTCCATGCGTTTTTACCCAAATTTGAGAATGGAGATCAAGTTCACCTGTTTGATAGGCTTGAAGTGCATCATCTAAATGTCTAAAAAATAAACCTCGTCCTTTTTGATATCCATATTTTTCAAGACTCACATAATAAAAACCTAAAACCATATCTTGACTTGGTAAAAGATTTGGCTGACCAGTTGAAGCTGAAAGCCAATTTCCAGAAGCGAGCATAAGAAGACGTGCTTCCACTCGAGCTTGAGGAGATAATGGTAGGTGGACAGCCATTTGATCTCCGTCAAAGTCAGCATTAAAGGCGGGGCAGACTAATGGATGAAGGTGAATTGCTCGCCCAAAGACTAAAAGTGGTTGAAAAGCTTGAATACCTAATCTATGAAGTGTGGGTGCCCTATTCAATAGAATTGGATGTGCTTGAACAACACGATGTAAAAATTGGCGGGCCAGTGGCTTATTCAAACGAAGAATATTTTTAGCGGATCGAATTGTTTTAGCAAGTTGAAATTCGAGCATATGACGAAGTAAAAATGGCTGAAAAAGTTCTTGTGCCATTTCATAGGGTAATCCACATTGTGAAATATGTAATTTTGGTCCAACTACAATAACTGAACGGCCGGAATAGTCTACCCTTTTTCCTAAAAGATTCATTCGAAATCGCCCTTGCTTTCCACCAATTCGATCAGATAAAGATTTATAGAGTCTTTTCTGACCTGAAGTATGTCGAACTTGTGTCGTTTTTCCGTTTTCCAATAGTGCATCAACGGCAAGTTGCACAAGTTGTTGTTCACTTCGAATAAGGAATTCAACAAAATGGGTTTCATATAAATAGTATTTCAGTCTATTATTTCGACTTAAAATACGACGATATAAATCGTTCACATCTGAACTCGCGAGTTGTCCAGCTCCTAGTTGGATAATGGGCCGCAGTTCGGGGGGTAAAACAGGCAACGAAGAAAAAATCATTCCGGTTAAAGCTAAACCACTTTTTTGAAATGTTTTCAAAAGTTTTAACCGACGAACACGAGTTTTTCTTCGTTTTAAAAGAAATTCATTTTCTTTTTCGCTCGAGTTCGATGTTGCGCTTCGCACATACTCGATTCCTTTCTCATGAAGTTCTGCTGGGCTTACTCCCCGTTCGGTATTGACATTCGTCAAACTCGAATCTGCCCCGCCCTCAGCGAAGCTGTTGGGGCTATGACCGAGCTTCGCTCCTGCAAAGCTTGAGCGGAACGGCACGGGCGCAACCCCATCCGAAGCAGCTAAACTCGAATACGCTAATTCAGATTCAAGTTTTTGAATTTCTTTTGGCCAATCTCGAGTTTCAAATTGATTTAATAAACCTTCTGCACCAGTATTTAAGAGCCAATTTGGAGATTCGGGCATTTTCTTTTCTTGATGTTCGACCGTTGGCCGATTCCATTCAGCTATGCCCGTACCATTAGATTTTTGATCCACTGGGGCCTCGAGTTGAATTCGCTCCGCGAGTTGATTCCGTACGCCCATGTACCCAATCGAATATTGAGTTCGATGCTGAGTATTCGGTTCTATAAGACTCCGCCCAAGGATGGCTGATTCGCTTCTCGAGTCAGGGAATCTACTAGTCCATGGCGCGGCAATATCCTCTGAAGAGTGTTTCCCACCAAGCCAAGTATGAAGATATTCCCATTCATTATCAAAAAAATCACCACCTGGACTTATTAATCCACTGAGATACTCTGGGTATGCAAAACTCGGACTATATGCTTTATAATAAGCAATTTTTTTCATGTATTTTGTTGGCATTTTCAACAAAATAGAAAAAACATTGGGACGACTATTTAAATACCAAATATGCGTCACGGGGCATGCAAGCGAAATATAACCCATACGATATCTTCGGAATCTTGATGTTGTCACCTCCACTTGGCAATTTGGGCAAATTGTCGGACGTAATTTTCCCGTCAATGCTTTTTCATGATCGTATGGAGCAGCTGAACCATAACTTTGTTCTTTACATTGACCACATGAGCACATCCAATCATTCACTGGACCAAAGATACGTTCACAAAATAAACCATCTTTTTCTGGTTTAAATGTTCTATAGTTTAAAGTATCCGGCCTTTTGACTTCCCCAATTTCCTGAAACCCAGCAGCTGGAAGTAATCCAGTTCGATGTTGAGTTCGACCTTTGGTCGATTCCATACTCGATTCGGAACTCGAGGTCAATGACCTGCGATCTCCAAAAGAAGACCAGGAGCTTCGCTCAGCCCAGTTTCGAATTTCATCGGAGGAAGCTAAGCCAATTTGTATAAAATTTGAGGAATCAACAATGAGAGGTTTTTTTTTGAGGCTTTCCGGAGAAAAATTGTCTTGCATATTCAATTTGCCGTTGATAGTCAATATTGTTCGACGGTCGATCGATTGTTGGGTATATATTCGTATTGACGTTCGTCAAACTCGAATTAGTGAATTCCAGTTTCGTTGCGCGCGGGCTTGGAGCGAAGCAGGAGGGCTATGCCCCTACAGCTGTGTTCGGTAGGGTAGAGTGTATGGTGTTGAGTAGTGGGGGGCACGGGCGTAGCCCCAGCCCCCATGTAGCTTGATTGGGCTGCGCCCATACTACTATTCCATACGATTATTCCATACGCTCTACTTGGGCTCCGCCCATGCTACTCAGACTCGATTGTACGGCCTTTGACCGAGGCCCCTGCGCATAAAATACGAAGGCAAAATTAAGAAAGCGTTGGAAAGACAGAAGTTCGGAATCCAGTACCTGCTCGAATAAAACGACCAAGAATCACATTTTCTTTTAATCCATATAAAAAATCGACTTTTGATTGTAACGCACAATGCATTAATACGCGCTTTGCTTCCTGAAAACTTGCAGCGGAAACAAAACTCTCCGTAAAAAAGGATCGTTTTGTAATTCCTAAGACAATGGGCTCGAAAAGAGTTTCTTGATTGTATGATCTTTGATCTGTAGAGATGGCCCTCGCGCCAAACGTAGATTCGCCGGCAGTATTCGCGCCCTGTAAACGCGTGTTCGATGTTGAGTAGGGTTCAGGAGTTTCGAGTTTGACGAAGGGCAATACCGAAAACGGCATAACCCCATATCCTGCCTTTCCATACTCCGTTCCAGACTCCGTTCCAGTTTCGGTCGAACGGAACGTCGAACTCGAGGCGAATCCTTTCAGCTGATAAAAATCAATAATATCATCTGGAAAAAAAGGACTTTGCCCTTTTTCTTGAATGATTACTTTGGATGTCATTTGACGAATGATAATTTCTAAATGTTTATCTGCAATATCTACACCTTGTGATTGATACACCATTTGAATTTCATCAAGAAGAACACGTTGAATAAAACGAATACTTTGACGAGTCGCTTCATATAAAGGGTATTCTTTACATAATTCCGTAAATTTTGATTTTAATTTAAGATGGATTGTTTCCATCACATGAAGACTCGTTCGTCGAGCTTCAAAAAGTTGTTCAATTTTTGGTAAACCTTGAACAATATCCCCAGTTTTTGATTTTTCAAAAAAAAGTTCAAATAAAAATTGTCGTGCAGAAACGATATCTCCATGTCGAACAGCTAATCCAGAATCATTTGAAATTAAATATGGGTGAATTCGACGAAGGGTAAAACATAAATTCCATGCTGGGTACGAATTGCGCTTGCGCAAAAACTGCCCATCTTCGCTTCGCTCAGCTCGAATTGCACTCCCAGGAACACTGCCCGTGTAGTTTGGTATTGAGTTTGATCTTCGATCAATATCAAACTCAATATGAGCTCCTGCATATTTATTGGTCATTCGACTAACAATGTGGACTGTTTTATCTAAAGTCGGCCCTTGAACGAGTGTCGTAGGGCTACGCCCGGCCCCTGTTCCTGCCAGCCAAGGGTCCCCCCCACCAGAACCATGAGTTCCTACTTCGGTGAAGCTGAAGGATTCAGCATTTCTTATAAACTCACCGATTTTTTTGTACATTTTTGAGCTGGATGCAGATTCGCCCCCCGAATACGCTTCTTCAGAAAGGTTATTTGTAGGGCAGGAGTTTAATGTTGAGTAGGACTCAGGAGTTTCGCTACGCGAAAACGGCATGGCCGAAGCCCGCGCCCCATATCCTGCCTCTCCATACTTGATTCCAAGCCCATGAATCTCTAATCTTCGCAAATGTGATTTTTGAAGAAGTAAACTTTTTTGATTGAATGAGTTGGGGCTACGCCGAGAACTTCGCTGAGGCCTTTGGCCCTGCACAGATCGTAATTCACCGAGAACATGAACGGGCGTAGCCTCATTTGGGCTAGTAGGGTGATTGGCTGTGCGAAGCCCGTGTCCAGACCCTCCCACCATACCTAACCGAACTTCTTTGTTAGCGCTGAGTTCAGTACCTGGTGCGCGCAGGCTTCGTCCATGGATAGCCGATTCGCTTCGCGAATCAGATACGCGTGTAAGAGCAAAGCTCTCGCCGTGGGAATCCGCATACTCAACTGCTAAACGCGGTCTATTTCCAGAAATAAAGGATAGACGGAATATTTTGCAATTTTTTGTTTCGTATGCAGATTCGAGTTTGACGTTCGTCAATACCGAATAGGCAACCATTTCATAATTAAATGGAGGATCATTTGCGTTCTCCCCTTCATTATTCGGACGATGCCCGCTTCCTCCGCCTGAACCGAGGTTTCGCCAGTTCCCGAATAAATTCTGAAATTTTTGACTTTGTCGAATTCTATTTTGAACTGCAGAAAACGCAAAAAGAGTACCTTCTGGAAGCGGTTTCTTTTTTTGAAGTTGGAGCCAATTTTGTCTAGAGACGCGGACTTGTTGAGCTTCAGATTCGCAAATATCCCCATCTTGCCAATATGAAACAAAGGAAATAGCCGGAATCCACAAATTCCCATTTATTTTATATTGCTGATATGAACGAAGCTCTGTTCGAGAAGAGAATCGAGTTTGTTTTTGGAATGTACGAAATCGAGTTAGTCTTGATTTCGCTTTGCGAAAAGATTCCTGCATCGAACTCGAGGTTAGAGTTGATATAGGCGTATTCGCTTTGCGAATCTGCCAACCTCTATTGACTTCGTCCGAAGTTGGGGCAGTTTCGCCAGCAGGAGTGAAGCTCGAGCCCTGCGAGTACGTCAGAGGACGTACGCTCGGTCGGTTGCGATTTGAGCCCAATTCAATGCCGAACGAATTTGCTTGATAAAAATCTCCTGATTGAAGATGCCCATTCATCTGAACAGCTTTTCCATGCAAAATCCACAAAGAGCCCACACCTTTTACGTGAGTCATGTTTTCAAATTCTGTCGTTTGTCGACGCTCAGCTAATCGATGGAAATAGACTTGACCTTCTATCTCAGAAAGAACTTTTTTTGTATTACTAGACTCTAAAGCCTCCGTAGGGGCTTCGCTCGTGTGGGGTTCCAATTTGATTTCTTGGGGCATGGGCGAAGCCCCATTCCATGCAGTTTCGCGCAGCGAAGACTGATCATCCCGTTTCTGTTGAGTGCGATGTACCGAGCTTCGCTCTGTAGGGCTCAGGAGTTTCGCTACGCGAAAACGCCATGGCCGAAGCCCGCGCCCCTTATCCTGCCTTTCCATACTCGAGTCGATATCCAATACCAAACTAGATAACCCTATTGATTTTGTATTTTCAGAAGTTGAGGATTTTTTTTGATTTTGTTGCCTAGGGCTTGAATCGAGTTTAACCTTAGGGTCTCGAGTTCGATGTTGAGTGGGGCCTGGGGCTACGCCCGGCCTTTCCATACTCGATTCCGTTCGCCCTACTGCTTCGCTCACCAAAACCTGCGGATTCGCTTCGCGAATATTCATAGGCGAAGCAGCCGTTCGTGCATTAAGTAAATGGGAAATTTCTGCACATAAGCTATTTTTCAAGACTTTTTGCCCAGGATAAACAAACACAAGACTTTGAGCTGGGAGATAAAAAACGGAAACGCGTAAAGAATTCGCTTCTTCAATTTTGCATTGTACTGGTTCAAAAAGAAAGAATGCAGTTTCGCCATGGAATGTACGAATTTTTTTCCCACGAGGTGCCTGGCCTCGAGTTCGATGTTGAGTGGGGCCTGGGGCTACGCCCGGCCTTTCCATACTCGATTCCGTACCATCGAGTTTGACGTATTCTTGTGGAGTAGGGCTCAGGTTGGGGCGCAGTTGCGGTAAAGCCGCATAAGGCCCTCCTATCCCTTCTACAGCTCCAAAATGAATAATTCCGTCATGGGGTGCGAAAATTTTTGCATCAATATCAGTTGAAAAAATACCACCTGTATGAAATGTTCTCATGGTTAATTGAGTTCCAGGTTCGCCAATAGATTGTGCGGCTAAAACCCCCACTGCTTCCCCAAGGGAAACTAATCTTCCATGTGCTAAACTCCAACCGTAGCATAATTGACAAATATCTTCTCGAGCATTCTGAAAATGTTGACAGGTAAAAGGAGAGCGAATTGATAGACTTTCGTATTCTAATTTGCTGGGGCCTTGGCCAAAAGCCGAATGGCTCGAATCGAGTTTGACTTGGGCTGCGCCCACCGAACTCTTCGTACTCGAGTTTGTTGTTGAGTAGGGCTCAGGAGTTTCGAGTTTGACGAAGGTCAATACCGAAAACGGCATAACCCCATATTCTGCCTTTCCATACTCGATTCCAATACGTTCGGCCTTCGGTCGATACAATACAGCCAATTGAGTTTGATGTTGAGCAATTTCTGCTGCTAATAGGGGGGTAATCTCTTGATTTTTATGAGCAAGAAGAGGGCGTAGCCTAGTTCGAGTATGTATATTTTCGAAGCGACTTGGCTCCACATCGGCTGATGTTGAGGATTCGATTTTTTCAATGTCTTGCGCCAGAATTCGACCTTGAATTCTTTTTTCAAGCGAGAGAACAATGGATTCAGCTCCAGATTTCCCAGCTGTTTTCAGTGGATACATCGCAAAGCTTTCCTCCGTACCGCATTCAATTCGACCAATCATAATACCGTGAGCAACGTCCACAAGTCGACGTGTTAAATACCCTGAATCTGCTGTACGTAAAGCTGTATCAATTAATCCTTTACGTGCGCCATAGCAAGAAATTACGTATTCAGTTACGGTTAAGCCCTCACGAAAATTACTTCGAATTGGGAAATCAATAATACCGCCGGCAGAATCTGACATTAAACCTCTCATTCCTACAAGTTGGCGAACTTGAGAAATATTTCCTCTGGCTCCTGAAAAAGCCATCATGTAAAGTGGATTGAATAAATCAGTATTTTGAAAATTCTGAATTACTTCATCTTTTAAGTTTTCACTCGCTGTGGTCCAAATATCAATGACTTTTTGATAACGTTCAACCGCGGTCATTCGGCCTTGTTGAAAGCGTGTTTCGTATCTTTGCAAATCGACTTCTGCATTCTGCAAGATGAATGATTTTTTCAAAGGTACTTTCAAATCATCAAAACCTAAGGAAATTCCAGCCTGAGTGGCAAAATGAAATCCAACAGATTTTAACTCTTCAAGAAATTGACTTGTACGTGTTGGCCCATAATTGTTTAAAAACCAAGACAAAATTTTCTTTGTCCCTTTTTTATCAAGCATTTGATTATAAAATTCAGCATTCAAGATGGATTTTTTCATAGCGTTTTGTAGTCATGTTGCTAATATTTGGTATTGGGTGAATTCGTATTCGAGTTTGACTGGGCGCCGGCTTGGAGCGAAGCAGGAGGGCAATGCCCCTTCCATCTGTGTTCGGTATAGCGAGTATTGAGTTTGATCCAGTTTGCGCTTTGCGTAATACAATCAATACCAAACTCGTACGTATGGAATGTAGTATGCAGTAGAGTGTATGGTATCGAGTTAGGGCTATGCGCGGAATGTATTAGCAAAGCGAAATCAACACTAACTCGATATAATACGCATAGACTGCATACTTGATTGTTGCTTGTTTGATAAGGGCTTTGCCCGTATCAATACTCTACCCTACCGAACACTGCATGGGCGTAGCCCGTGCGAAGATACGTATTGAGTATGCGCGAAGCGCAACATCAAACAATATACTTATGCAATTTTTAATTGGCCAAGTTGATCGAGAGTTGGTAATTTTTTACTGGATAAAAGAAACAATCCATCCCAACCAAGTAAACTAGGATATGTTAATCGAAAATCTGGATTATAATAGACACTCAAACACAGGGATTGCAATTCGTGAACTAACACACGAAATGATTCTGGTAAACAACGACGAAGTCGTTCTGGTGGAAAGTGTCGTCTTTTCATGAGATGAAATAAAAATGTATTTCGAGCATCAATATCATCCGATTTAAGTGTTAAAAATTCATGTAAAACAGCTGCAGCCCCAAAGCCTTCTAAAGCCCAGACTTCCATTTCCCCAAGGCGTTGTCCACCATGTTTTGATCGACCACCAAGAGGTTGTTGGGTTACAAGTGAATAAGGTCCGGTCGAACGAGCGTGCATTTTTTCATCCACAAGGTGAATGAGTTTAAACATATACGAATATCCTACGAGAACAGGTTGATGAAAAGCTTCACCTGTTCGACCATCAAAAAGATGGGATTTCCCAGGATGGTTTGGATCAAATAACCACTGATAGCCAGTTTGACAAGCCGCCTCGTAGAGTTTTGTATACACTAAACCTCGTGAAGCGTCTGGGGCATCGTCCGTCCCATACATTTCATCAAAAGCGCAAAGACGGTAGTTTTGCTTTAAATATTTTGTGGCAAAGCCAAAAAGGCATTCTAAAACTTGACCGACGTTCATTCGAGAAGGAACTCCAAGTGGATTTAAAACAATATCGACAGGCGTCCCATCTTGTAAGAAAGGCATATCTTGAGGGGGTAAAATAAGCGAAACAATTCCCTTATTGCCATGTCGCCCAGACATTTTATCGCCAAGTTGAATTTTGCGTTTATGTACTAAAAAAACATGAACTTTTTCAATTTTTGTCCTCGAATCACGTCCAATTGATCCGGCGGCAAGATATGGGGCGCGGGCTTTGCCCATGGCGTTTTCGGTATTGACGTTCGTCAAACTCGAAACTCCTGAGCCCTGCACTACCGAATATGCATTTACTACCGAAGACTGTTCTGTAACTTCTCCAGTATGAGCGGCTTCGCCGGTGCATACACATTCTAATACACGACCTTCAATGCCCGAAGGCACGCGAAGCGATGTATCTTTAAAAGGGAGTGGTTTTGTTTCGAAAATTGCTAGAAGTAATCGATATTCCGGTGTTGGCTTAGGGGGTGATATTGGTGTTAATTTGCCAACGAGAATATCACCTTCTTCGACCCAAGTTCCGGGAAAAATAATCCCACGTGTATCTAGATATTCAAATGACTGTTCTGCGCTATTATATTCTCCGGTAGAGCGGGCTTCGCCCAGCAGGCCATCAGCATTGGAGTTCGGTATTGAGTGAGAGTTGATATGGGCTGGGGCTTCGCCCATGCCCTCTACATTTCCTGCATCAAACTCGATCCCATCAGCTTCGCTTCGGTAAAGCCGCTCCGCAGAGCCGCTGCCCCCGTTCAATTCCATTGGACTTTCCGTCAATTCGCCCGGGTTCTGTCCCTCGAGAGGGCTTGAATCGAGTTTGGCTGAATTCGATACTCGATTCTTTTCAGACTCGATTCCATTCACTACCGAACGTGAACTTCGTTGAGGGCTTTGCCCCTGCATATTTCCAAAGGAAAGAAAACGGACATCACGTGTAATACGTTCTTTTCCGTGTTCAGTATCCCGTGTTTCTACGTCATATCGATCAATATGAATTGAAGTATAAATATCCTCTTGAACAAGTCGCTCATTGATTACAATTGCATCTTCAAAATTATAACCCTCCCACGGCATATAGGCGACAAAAATATTTTTTCCAAGGGCCACTTCCCCATTGAGAGTAGCTGATCCATCAGCAAGAAGATCCCCTTTTTCGACCCATTCTCCTAAACGTACACGAGGAGTTTGTCGAAGGCATGTATTTTGATTTGATCGCCAATATTTTTGAAGCAGATATGTCTCTACGCCGAGAGCTTCGCTCCTGCTACTATCTTTTTCAGTGGCGAGGCTACGCCCGTATAGGGCTCGAGTACGGAATGCAGTTCGATGTTGAGTAGGGCTCAGGAGTTTATGCCCCATATCTTGCTTTTCCATACTCGATTCGTAACTCGAGCTCAGTACATCAATTTGGAATCCATTCACAGATAGAACTTGTCCACTTTTTTTCGCGAGAAGGCATGTACTGGAATCTCGCGCAGCTTGTGATTCAAGCCCCGTGCCAATAAAAGGTTTTTCGGCAAAAAGAAGGGGAACAGCTTGTCGTTGCATATTTGATCCCATTAATGCTCGGTTTGCATCATCATGTTCTAAAAATGGAATGAGAGATGTGGCTAGCGAAATCATTTGAATAGGAGAAACTCCAAAAAATTGAATTTGATTTTTATCGACACTGAAAAATTCTTGCTTATATCGAATAGGATACTTTTCAATTTTTTTGTGTGTATGGAGCGTTTTAGCTTCGGGAATATTTAAAGTGGTGTATTCGATATTGACCTTCGTCAAACTAGAAACTACCGATCCTTCTCGAACGGCACGAATCGAGTTTGATGTTGAGTAGATGATTGGGCTGCGCCCATACTGCATTCCATTCTCAATTCCGACAAAGCCGAGGCATTCTGACGAAATATATGATTCATCTTCAATATCAGCGGAAAAGAAAAACCAATCATTCCTAGTTTGAGTTTGTGTTTGATCTTGAGTTCGATGTTCTGTTCGATGTTGAGTTCGACCTTTGGTCGATTCCATACTCGATTCGATACTCGATTTACTGATTCGCCCATTCAAAATTGGATTACGTACAGATTGATAATACGGGCTTTGCAAAAAGCCATCAGAAGTTATACGCGAATAGGTTGCAAGTGAACCTACTAATCCTGCATTTTGACCTTCAGGAGTTTCAATTGGGCAAATACGACCAAAATGGCTTGGGTGAATTTCGCGAACAGCAAATCCTGCTTGATCTCGCCCAATACCTCCTGGACCTAATGAACTCAACCTTCTTTTATGTGTAATTTCAGCCAATGGATTCGTTTGATCCATGTATTGAGAAAGTTGACTAGTATTAAATAATTCACGAAAGGCTGAACCAAAAACTTGGGTTTGAATACAATCTTTTATTGATTGCATATTTTGTTTTCGGGCGGCCGTATTCGCTTCGCGAAACTGTTGATTTGTAGGACCTCGGCTTGGATTCGATGGCTCTACATGGGCGAAGCCCGCGCGAATTGATTCTGTACGGTCGTTGATTTCGTACTCGTTTCCGGCTTCGCCTCTTTCGGCAAATTCATCTAATTCAAATTTCGAAAGTTTTTCAGTTGCAGTTTGTGTAACACGACTGAGAGCAAGTCGAAGTTGATTTTGCATTAATTCGCCCGGAAGCCGAACACGACGATTTTTTAGATGATCAATATCATCAAGAAGACCTTCTCCATAATGAAAATCAATGAGTGTTTCCATCGCCATAAAAATATCTTCTGGAGTAAGTGTTGGAATGCTTTGGGCCTCATGTTTAATGTTGAGTTCGATGTTCTGTTGTTTTCGCTTTGCGAATTCATTCGATACTCGATTCCATACTTTATTCCCAGGAGCTTCGCTCAGTCCAGTTTCACGAATATCCATATTGGTTCTTCGAGAAAATCTTTTATTTAATTGAAGTCTCCCAATTTTGCCAATAGAATATCTGCGTGGATGAAAAAATTTATTGTACAAAAATGTGTAACATCCTTGAAGTGAATTCCAGCGACCTGGGGTTAATTTTTTCCAAATATATTGAATAGCTTCATGGGGTTCGTCACAAAAATATTCTTCGCGGGAAGCAAAAAGAAAAGGATAGTGTTTACATTGATATTCTAAAAAACGTTCTGGAAAACCAAGCGAACGAAGGAGTGCGTATATAGAAATACGCTGGGATTTATCGATCCGAACCCAAATTCTATTTTTATAATCAGTTTCAAGTCGAAGCCAAGATCCGTATTCAGAAAGAAAACTTCCAATATAGGTACGCCTATTTTTTTGATCAATTTTTACTTTAAAGTAAATACTTGGACAACGTACAATTTGATTAACAAGAACACGTGCAGATCCGTTGATAAAGAAACTTCCCCGCTCTGTCATTAATGGAATTTCACCAAAATAAATAGGAACTGTACAGATTCGCCGGCTACTTCCTGCGAATACGCTTCCATGGTTTTGAAGTGGAGCGTGGGTTACGCCCATGCTTCCCGTATTCACTTCCCTGAATGTGGAGTTTGAGTATGTATTTTGGCCATTCGACGATTCGTCAGTGTTCGGTTTTTTTTCTGCCTTGCGCAACAAAACTCGTTCCGAGTCCTGCGCAAGATCGATTCCATAATCAACATCTTGAACCCCGGATTCAAGCCATTGAAATTCAATAGGAAGAAAAAGACTCACGCTATATGTTTTTTGCTCTTCAAGAATTCGTTGAATTGGCTGTTGAGTTGATTTCGCTTTGCGAGGAAATTTCATACTCGATTCCATACTGTACAAGCCAGCGTCAGCGGAGACCGTCAAACCACCTTCTCCTCTACAGGCCTGGCTCGAAGAACCAAGAGAAGAAATTGACTTTTCCAGAAAAAATTTAGTTCCATGAAAAATCATATGAAGATGTTTCTTTTTCCCACTGGCATATGAAAATAATTCAAATTCTTCGGGAAGACCATGACTCCAAAATCTACGAACACTCTTTTTTTGATTTTCAAGTAAATCAGGAAAAAGCGGATATGTGTGTGTGGCAGAGCCTCGGCCAAAGGCCGTACAATCGAGTATGCAGTTTCGAGTTTGACGAATGGGGCACGGGCGTAGCCCCAGCCCTATACCGAATAAGTTACGCCCAGCGAAACCTCGAACACAAGGCGAAGAGTATAATGTGCGCTCGTTGTCAAATGGTGAATTCATTGTCATCAAAACTGTAGTGGAAGATTGACGTGATTGAATCATTTTTTTCCTCAAGTTTCTATTAAGTATGGATGAGCGAAGCGAATATGCTATGCGGAAGGGTTTTGCGTAATTGGGGCCGTACAACTGGACATTGAGTTGTTTTTTATTGATATGGGCTGGGGCTACGCCCGTGCCCCAACATCCAACTCAATACAATTGAGCTCAGCTTCACTGTAGACTTGGATATTGAAATTGAGTATGCGCTTTTTGAGTCCGGCATGGCGTAGTAGGCCATAGCCCATGCCACAAAACGTTCAAATGAAAAATAGGGGGTGGTATCAACATCGGCACTTCACGAGGTTCGCTTAAGGAGGGGCGCAAGTGTCGCCCCTTACCGGTTGAGTTTCAAATTTAGTATTTCTATTGACCAGTTTGATATTGAGTTTCGTTGAGTTCGATGCAGGAATCCTATGTAATAGTAGTATGGGCGCAGCCCAATCAAGTTCCTCAAGACTATTCTAACCTTGGCCAAAGGCCGTACATTCCATACAATACCAAACACAATACGCTTCTATTAACCTTGGCGTTGCTTATGTTTTGGATTCTGACAAATAACCATTACTTGACGTTGACGGCGAATAAGACGACAATTTTCACAAATTTTGCGAACTGAACTACGAACTTTCATATATTATCTCCAGAAGAAAAAAATGTGCACGAATTATCTATTCGCAGGGCTCGAATCGACTTTGATGTTAAGTTCGATGTTGAGTAGGTTGACGGGGCACGGGCGTAGCCCCAGCCCATGTCATTGATTCCATACTCGATTCCATATAGTTTGACCGAAGGTCAATACATACCGAACACTGCCGGCGAATCTACATGTATGTCGATACGACCTCACGTGTATTGGCTGAGGTTGCTTTGACATTAGATTCGTAGTTTCGAATTTGATGTATTTAGCTTGACGTATTCGGTATTGAGTTTGATCCAGTTTGCGCTTTGCGCAATACAATCAATACCAAACTTGAAACTGCGAAGCAGAACGGCTTTGCTGAGGTCAAACTGGTCAATACGGAATACACAAGCCGTACTCCTGTACTCCAAAGGCAAAGTCACAAGAAATTCAACAAAAGTCATATTTTGATATGGGCAGTATTCGGTATTTTTATGATATGGGCTAAACCCCGTCAAACTCGATTCAAGCCCACACTTGAACTCAATACATCATTTGTTGAATTTCTTCTTTTGTTTGTGTATTATAAAGATTGGACAAAAAATTTGCAATATATCAAATTCAATGCCGTACAGCTTTGTTGAGGGCATTCTATTAACCCTTCAAAATTACTCTGGTGATATTTAATTGAGTATGCGCTAACATCAAACTCAAATCGGTAGTGTTTTCGCGAGCGCGGTTCGACCTCTGCGCAACGAGCGTCATTAAAAACGTAATCAATACTGCAGGATCTCTTGCTTTAGAACAAAATAGTACGGCGGGAGTTCTGAGGGCTGTTTTGAAAAATACCAAAAGATGTTACCATATATAAGAATTGGTGAATGGCTCAGTAGCTTAGTGGTAGAGCAGGGGACTCATAAGCCCAAGGTCACAGGTTCAAATCCCGTCTGAGCCAAAAATGACAGTTTCTTTTTTTTAAGAGGCTGGTTCTTTTTATTATAGATCTTTAAAAGATTAAACGCATACAAAATTCCATTCGTGAATCTACTCCACGAAAAATTATAACTTCGCCAAAACTGTACCGTCTGGAAATTTTTATGAGCGAAGTTTCGTCAGCTCAATTGGCCGGGCACAGATATTAGTTGATGGCGAAGCTTTACGGCTTCGCCAATGCGCAAAAGGATGAGGCCGTTCGGCGGAGCTTCGGGTTGGGGCTACTCGCAGGGCGAGGAGCTCCAACCCGTTCAGCTTTGCGTAATACCTTAATCTAATGGACGCATTGTTAATACTGGTTCTGTATCGCGGTCAATTCCTTTTTCGAAACCAGCTGCTGCAGCACGAGCGCGTCCAGCATGCCATAAATGGCCCACGAAGAAGAAGAAGCCTAATACATAATGTGAAGTTGCTAGCCAACTTCTTGGATTCACATAATTTACTGCGTTGATTTCTGTTGCTACCCCACCTACAGAGTTTAATGATCCTAATGGAGCATGTGTCATGTATTCAGCAGAGCGACGCTCTTGCCACGGTTGGATGTCATTTTTCAGTTTGTTTAAATCAAGCCCGTTTGGACCACGAAGTGGTTCTACCCATGGAGCACGCATATCCCAAAATCGCATTGTTTCGCCACCAAAAATGATTTCACCTGTTGGTGAACGCATTAAGTACTTACCAAGCCCAGTTGGGCCTTGTGCTGATGCTACATTTGCACCTAAACGTTGGTCACGCACAAGGAAAGTAAATGCTTGTGCTTGAGAAGCTTCCGGACCAGTAGGTCCAAAGAATTCACTAGGATACACCGTATTGTTGAACCAACAAAAACAAGAAGCAGTGAATGCCATAAGAGAAACAGATGCAATTGAATAGCTTAAATATGCTTCACCTGACCATACGAGTGCACGGCGTGCCCAAGCAAATGGTTTTGTAAAGATATGCCAAATACCGCCAAAAAGACAGATTGTTCCGATCCAAATATGGCCACCAATCACATCTTCCATGTTATCCACACTTACGATCCAACCGTCTCCACCAAAGGGTGATTTCAGTAAATAACCAAAAATAACTGCTGGACTTAATGTTGGATTTGAAATAGTACGCACATCGCCACCACCCGGTGCCCATGTATCATATACACCACCGAAGTACATAGCTTTCCATACTAGAAGGTAAGCCCCAATCCCAAGAAGCACAAGGTGAATCCCTAGAATAGTTGACATTTTATTTTTATCACGCCAAACGTACCCAAAGAATGGGTATGATTCTTCTAGTGTTTCTGGTCCAATAAGTGAGTGGTAAACACCACCAAAACCTAAAACAGCTGATGAAATAAGGTGAAGTACACCTGAAACGAAATACGGGAATGTATCAAGAACTTCTCCACCAGGGCCAACACCATAGCCTAATGTAGCTAAGTGTGGAAGAAGGATAAGCCCTTGTTCATACATTGGCTTTTCAGGAACGAAGTGAGCCACCTCAAAAAGGTTCATGGCACCAGCCCAGAAAACAATAAGCCCAGCATGAGCTACGTGAGCTCCTAATAATTTTCCTGACAGGTTAATTAGACGAGCGTTTCCCGCCCACCAAGCAAATCCTGTCGATTCTTGATCACGACCACCAACAACAAGAGTTCCATTAAAAAGTGTTTCCACGATTTTTATCTCCATTTCGAGTTTGACTTTGGGTTTGTATTTATGCAGGACTTCGCGTAAGGATATGCCGATGCGAATCTGCTCAATACCAATTTCTCAATCATCCTCAATATCGGGTATGAGTATAACAAATACCGATCCTAGTTTGCGTTTGTCTACTTTTTAAGTATATTTCAAGTATAACATAAAATCGGAAAGAATATTTTTATTCTTTATAGAGCATAAATTAAGAGATCTTTTAATATGAACTCGTGTCTCGGCTGGGGCTTAAACGAGGTAAGGTCAGAGCCGTACTAGTGTAAAGTGATCAAGAATGGCGAAGCCGATTCAAGTTTGGTGTTGCACATACTCAAATATGAATATGATACGGGCTATGCTGTATTCGGTATTGAGTTTGATCCAGTTTGCGCTGTGCGCAATATAATCAATACTCAACTCGAAACTCCTTCTCCGTGCATAAAAAGGCGGCACCCAGAATCGAACTGGGGATAAAGGATTTGCAATCCTCTGCCTTACCACTTGGCCATGCCACCCTGCAAATGCGTAAATTAAACTAAGCTCAATTCTATACTCAATAAATTATAAACTCAAGGCTTGCTTCGCGAAGCGAAAATACTGGGTTGACGAAGAGGGCCAGATTCGCCCCCATTCCGTACGGCATGAATCGATCAAACTCGAAACTGCGTAGCTGATTCAAGTTTAAGCTTCACGCAATACCGAATATGGTTAGTCGAAAGGTTATACTTTTCGTGAGTAATATTCAATGATTAAAAATTCATTCACCGGGCAACTTACTTCAGAACGTGAAATAAGTTGTTTCACTTGCCCAGACAAACCTGTTTTATCAGATTGAAGGTGGAGTGGAGGTGCCATTCCAATAACTGAACCCAATTGGATTGCATTTTCTACAGTTTGTAACTTTTTCACTTGAAATTTATCACCTGGTTTACATTGGAAACTTGGAATATCCACGCGTGCATTATTTACTTGCACATGGCCATGCGTTACGAGTTGACGTGATGCTCGTAATGTTGGAGCAAATCCACTTCTAAAAAGAATTGTATCTAATCGCATTTCTAATAATTGGAGCAAACGTTCACCTGTCGATCCTTGAGCACGTCGTGCTTTTTTTACAAGATTGACTAATTGATGTTCATTCATTCCGTAGTGAAAACGAAGTTTTTGTTTTTCTTGTAAACGAATACTATATTGTGAAGGTTTTTTTGGAGTTGCCCCATGCTGCCCAGGCGGATTTTGTTTTGCGGATGATTTTCGTACGAGACCTGGGAGGTCTCCAAGACGACGTGTAATACGTAAACGGGGACCACGATATCGAGACATAAATAATTTTGTATAGGGTTGGTATTGATATGGGCGAAGCGGAAAGTTCGAGGCAGGAATGGGGCATAAGCCCGGCCTCCTCTGACCTCGAGTTCGATGCAGCAATCTTTTCGTAAAGCGAAATCAAGACTAACTCGATTACGTACATTCCAATATCAAAGCCGTACTTTTCGAGTTTGGAATAGGCTACGCCCTACTCAATACCGAATACGATTAAGTAAAAGGGGTAAATTTTTGAAAAAGAGCAAGTACTTTTTCAAGTGCTTGGTTCAGAACTTCTTGGGGTTGAAGAGCCCCATTTGTCCATATTTCTAAAAAAACTACCTCTTTACCAAAAGTATCGTATTCAATAGTGTAATTTACTTTTTTTACAGGAAAAACACTTCCATCAATCGGTAAGATGCGGCGATTTTGAGTTGCCGGATTCACTCCCGAAGCTGAACCGGCACCTTGCGTTGCACCAAATCCTTTGAAAGTGGATGTGCCAAGGCCACTTAATGCGTTTTGTGTTATTTTATCAATTGTACACTCGAAAAGAAACGGAGTGCCTGAAGCTTCAGCTGTGCCGCTACGAAACTGCTCGAGCTTCGCTCCTGCCTTTCGGTCACTAATTTCTGCGATATATTGATCAGGGAAAACAAGAGATATGTTTTCTGGAAGCTTTAAATGAGCTGCTTTGATTATTCGAGGCTCTGTAGTTTGGTATTGAGTGTATTCGGTATTGACATCCGTCAAACTCGAAACTTCTTCGCCCATATATAACAACACTTTTTGCGGTGAATCATACGGAAACTCTTGCCGAAAAATAATGGATTTCAAATTGAAAAGAACTTCCAACACAGATTCCTTCAGACCCGGAAGAGTTGAAAATTCATGTGTGTTCAAATCTATGGCGGAATTTTGCTGGGCTAATGTGGGCGTATTCGCTCCGCGAAACAACAGCTCTGCTGTACGTAATCCAGTTCGATGTTGAGTTCGACCTTTGGTCGATTCCATACTCGATTCGGAACTCGAGGCCCAGCTTTGGGGATATGCTTCGGCGTACGGAATCGAGTTAGTCTTGATTTCGCTTTGCGAAAAGATTCCTGCATCGAACTCGAGGCCCGCGTTTCTATTCTTTTGAATTGAAACTGAGGTGATACCGACAGCAGGGATTTCATATAAAAGAACGCGCCGTAAAGTATTTGCGACCGTCAATCCTTGTCCTTTTTCAAGTCGAGAAAGTAAAAATTTTCCATAGAGAAGCGGGAAGCTTGCAAGGGATTTCTCTTCTCGGCACTCAATACATTCAAGCATATAGATTTTCTTCTTTCAAGATTCTGCCTCAGTTGGAGTTTAGTATTGAGTATGGAATATATGTGTCTCGTATACTGTATTCAGTTGAAAGGCTTAGGGCGTATTCGGTATAGGGCTCGAGCTTTACTCCTGCCCCAATAATCGAGTTTGAGTATGAAATGGAGTATGGAATCAATGACATGGGCTTGTTCGCTTCGCGAAACTCCTACGCCCGTGCCCCGTCAAGCTACTCAACATCTACTCAAAATCGAAGACTTTACACTACCGAACAATATGAAACTCGGAACTGCCCTAAGCCTAAAAATCGAACACTAGCAAACTGCGCAATAGCAAGCTACTCAATCTCGAACGCAACATTAAACACGTCTTTTTTTAGGTGGACGGCACCCATTATGAGGCACCGGTGTTACATCTCGAATAAGAGTAATACCTACACCTGTCGCTTGAATTGCTCGAAGAGCTGTTTCTCGGCCAGACCCAGGACCACTGACAAAAACTTCGACTTTACGAAGTCCTTGGTCCATTGATGCACGAACTGCTGTATCCGCAGCTGTTTGTGCAGCAAAAGGTGTACTTTTGCGTGCACCTTTAAATCCACATGAACCAGCAGATGCATTGGCAATTACTCCACCATTCATATCACATACTGAAACAATTGTGTTATTAAAGGTGGCTTGAATATGTACAATTCCTTGAAGCACTTTTGTTCGAGTTTTTCGAACGACAGTTTTTCTTTGTTTTTTAACCATAAAAATATTATTGATTGTACGGCACGAATCGAGTCTGAGTATAGTATCGAGTATGGAATGGAGTATGGAATCAATGACATGGGCTGGGGCTACGCCCGTGCCCCGTCAACCTACTCAACATCTACTCAACATCGAAGACTCTACCCTACCGAACACAGCCGAGGTAGGGTTCCGCGTTTTGATTGTGGCCGTGCTGATACGGAGTTTGATGTTGAGTTCGATGCAGGAATCTTTAGTCTTCGACCTTCTGTCGATACCATATCAACCCTAACTCGATACCATACCGCTACGCTTCTGCTGATAGTACGTAATGTAAGGCACGAATCGAGTTTGACCGAAGGTCAATACATACCGAACACTCTAGATTCCTGCATCGAACTCGAGGTACGTATTTAAGGATTTTCAGAAGGAGCTGATTTTATTCCAAGATCGTTACCGTCAATAAGGTCTCTCGTTCTTGAAATATTTTTTGATTTGCCCAATGATAATGCTTGGAGGGCTTGAGGAATAATTTCTTTTTTCCAATTTGTATGACGAAGATTTTTACGTGTTTTTGAAACACGTTTTTTTGGAACAGCCATAATAAACTCCTTTCATTTCTGCCGCATTTGCAGTCGGTTGGGGCAGGGTCGAGTCTGATTAAGGAATCGAGTTAGTTTTGATTTCGCTTTGCGAATACATTCCGCGCATCGAACTCTAACTCAATACGTCAAACTCTAATTTCTGCTCGTATTCGGTATTGCATGAATCGATTTTGATGCAGGGCTCGAATGAAATAGGCTACGCCCTACTCAACACTGCCCTAACTCAATTCCGAAGAGTGCAAACTCGAAACTGCTATGAGACCTATTTAATGTGTACAAATTGAAGAAGACCTAAAAGGCGAGCATGCTTAATTGCTTTTGCAATTTTACGTTGATGCTTTGCTGGAATTCCCGTTAAGCGTCGTGAAAGAATTTTGCCTTGTTCTGTCATAAATCGTCGTAAAAAAACAATATTTTTAAAATCAATCGTCTGTACAGCATTGACAGAATCGAAGATGAGAAGCTTCGCAGATTCGCTTTGCGCTTGCGTAAACGTACGACCTTCGGCAGAGCCGTTCCGGCTTTCATTTGCAGATTTTCGAAGTGTTACTTCTTTTTGCATTAGGTTTTTCCTCGTAATCGATAAATAATTCGTCCTTTGGTTAAATCATAAGGAGTAAGTTGAACAATCACCCGATCGCCCAATAAAATTTTAATATAATTTTTCCGAATTTTTCCAGAAATATGGGCCAAAATATGAAATCCATTTTCAAGATCAACTCGAAACATTGCATTTGGAAGGGATTCAGTAATAACGCCTTCCATTTCAATAAGATTTTGTTTTTCCAGTCGTCCTCCTTATTCGGTATATGGAATGTACGGCACGAATCGAGTTTGACCGAAGGTCAATACCGAACACAGCCGAGGTTAGAGTTGCTTGACCGAAGGTCATTCGGGCGTAGAGTGTATGGTATGTATTGACCTTCGGTCAAGCTACTCAACATCGAAGACTCTACCATACTCGAAACTGCTACTCATTAATAAAACTCGACTCGGTCAAACTGAGCAATACCGAATATGCCCTATCCCGAATTACCAGATCATACATAGAACTTCCCCACCAACACCAAGTTTTCGAGCTTCAGTATCGGTCAAAATTCCTTTTGAAGTCGAAACAATCGTCATACCTAAGCCACCAAGAACTTGTGGAATTTCTCTCGCATTTGCATAAAAACGAACGCCTGGCCGAGAAATGCATTTCAGATTGGTCAAAGCAGGAATCATTTTCTTCCCTTCATATTTTAAAAAGAGATGTAATTCCTTTTGTTGGTTTTCATTGGAAGTATTCGCACGGGCGCGATCGGAGCTCTGCTCTACTTCATAACTCTCTTCAATGTAGCCTTCACGCTTTAAAATTTCAGTAATACTTTTTGTGAGATTTGTTGAAAGAAGTATAACTTTTGTCTTTTTCACTCGAATTGCATTTCGCAAACGAGTAATCATATCGCTGACTGTATAATTTACCATGATGAAAAATTGTTTGAATGCTTGGGAGTAGGGGTCTAGTATGGAATGTACGGAATCGAGTTAGTCTTGATTTCGCTTTGCTAAAAGATTCCTGCATCGAACTCGAATAAATCCCTAGTCGTCATTTCGAAATGGCATACCTAGGAGTTGAAGAAGCGAGAAGCCTTCTTCATCATTTTTTGATGACGTCACAATCGAAATATCCATTCCGCGTGATTTTTCAATGCTTTCATAATCTAGTTCAGGGAACATTAATTGTTCTTTTAATCCTAAGCTGTAATTACCATGCCCATCAAAAGATTGTGGACTTAATCCTTGAAAATCTCGAATTCTTGGCAAAGCCAGATGAATCAAACGATCAAGAAACGCATACATTCGATCTCCACGAAGTGTTACACAAACCCCGACCGGCATATCTTGTCGAATTTTAAAACCAGCAATGGCTTTTCGAGATTTTGTGACAACAGATTTTTGCCCACTTAATGTGGATAGTTCCGTAACGGAAGCTTCGACAATTTTTGTGTTTTGTGAAGCTTCCCCAAGACCACGATTGATGACAATTTTTTCGACTTTTGGAATTTGGTGCGTATTTTTATATTGAAATTTATCTTGAAGTTCTGGAAAAACTTTTTCAAGATAAAAATTTTTTAATCTTTGTGTCATTTTATGTCTCTTATTTGAAAGCTGTTTCGAGTTTGCGCTTCGCGCAATACCGAATACAAGAAGGGGCTATTAGAGTTTGATCTTGCGTAGTTCGGTATGTATTGACCTTCGGTCAAACTGTATGGAATCGAGGATGGAATCAATGACATGGGCTTGTTCGCTTCGCGAAACTCCTACGCCCGTGCCCCGTCAACCTACTCAACATCGAACTTAACATCAAACTCGATTCATGCAGGAATCTAGAGGGCAGTATGATATCGAGTATGGAATGGAGTATGGGCGCAGCCCAATCATCTACTCAACATCGAAGACTCTACGCCCCAGCCCAACATCAATACCCCATACTCAAGATCGAACACCGCCTGTTTCGGGAAGCTTTGGGAAGCTTTGCGAAGCAAAAATACCCCTTTTAAATAACCTCAGGAGCAAGGGAAACAATTTTTGAAAAGTTTTTTTCACGAAGTTCACGTGCAATCGGTCCAAAAACTCGAGTTCCTCGAGGATTCCCTTCTTGATTCACCACAACAGCAGCGTTTTCATCAAAACGAAGGGTCATCCCATTTGCACGACGTGTTCCATGACATGTTCGAACGACCACCGCTCGAACAACATCTGATTTTTTCAAGGTCATATTAGGTAAAGCATCCTTTACGACCCCAACAATCACATCTCCAACACTTGCGTATTGTCGAGAACTTCCCAAAATACGAATACACATGAGTGTTCGAGCTCCGGTATTATCAGCAATATTTAAATACGTTTGGGGTTGAATCATATTTTCTTTTTCGTTGTTGAATCGATTGTAGAAGTAGGCTGCGGGCTGGGGAATGTAGTATGCAGTAGAGGATTCGATTCCGTAGGCCCTGCATCGAACTCAAGATCAACATCAAACTCAGACTCCCCGTCAAACTCGAAGCAATAAAACGGAGCGGGGGCGAAGCCCATTCGTTATAGCGGGGCATAGCCCGTACGTATCATTGAGTAGCATGGGCGTAGTTGCGTATTCGCTTCGCGAAAATGCATAAGGCCCTCTACATTCCAAACATTACGAAACTCGAATCAGCCCATACCAGCTACGCTAGCGCCACAGCAGCGCCTCTACTTTCCTCTATATTTGATAAAAATTGTGTTCGAATTGGCATTTTGTATGAGGCATTTCGCATAGCATCACGAGCAAGAACTTCTGAAACACCTTTCATTTCATAAAGAATGCGCCCTGGTTGAATCACTGCAACCCAATACTCTGGTGACCCTTTTCCTGAGCCCATTCTGGTTTCAGCAGGACGCATCGTAATAGGTTTGTCTGGAAAGATACGAATCCAAAGTTTTCCACCACGTTTTGCGTATCGTGTAATAGTACGTCGACCTGCTTCAATTTGACGTGATGTTAGCCAACCCGGCTCAAGGGCCTGTAAGGCAAAATTACCATAAGCAATTGTATTTCCTCGGCATGCCTTTCCTCGAAAATGTCCGCGATGATATTTTCTATATTTTGTTCGTTTTGGACTTAACATATATATTTTTCTTTCACTGTATTTATATTCGCGCGTATTCGCTCTGCGAAACTACAGTTTCGAGTTTCGTATTGAGCGTTGTTCAGTAGTGTATTGATTCCATACTCGATACCATACGCTCTACCAAACGCAGACTCGATTCATTCAATTAAACGGATTCGCAGGGGCTTGGAGAGTGTATTGTATCGACCGAAGGTCGAACTCAACAACATACTGGCACGAATCGAGTTTGATGTGGAGTTCGATGTTGAGTAGGTTGACGGGGCACGGGCGTAGGAGTTTCGCGAAGCGAACAAGCCCATGTCATTGATTCCATCCTCGATTCCATACAGTTTGACCGAAGGTCAATACATACCGAACACAGCATGGGCTTAGCCCGTGCCACGCTCAATTTACGATTTTTTATAAATCCAAATTTTAATTCCTAAAATTCCATAGATTGTTTGTGCCGGATACGCGCAATAATCAATATCAGCACGAAGAGTATGAAGTGGCACACGACCTTCACGCGCCCATTCAGTACGAGCAATTTCTGCACCATTTAATCGGCCAGCAATTTGGATTTTAATCCCTTCAACACCAGCTTCACGTGCTTGTTGAATTGTTTGTTTCATAATACGTCGAAATGCGACACGTTTTTCAAGTTGTTGTGCAACACGTTGTGCAAGTAGAGTTGCATCCGTTGCTGGTTGAGCAATTTGAATAATTTGCAATGAAACAGTTTTTTCACTATTGTTTGCGCTTCGCGCATACGGTTCCGCAGTGTTCGCGCCATTCGACCATTCAGCATCGCGAGTATTTAAATGAGCTGCAAATGGATTTTTTAAACGTTCGAATTCGAGTTGTGCGAGTTTTTTTTGAATTCCCGTTGTTAATTCTTTTAAACGTGAACCACCTTCTCCTGTGACAAGTTTTGGTTGCGCAACGTGAACTTCCACGAAAAATCTATCTGCGCGTCTTGAAATAAGAACTTTTGAAAGACCGGCATCACCACCTACTTTTAATTGTTCAGAAAGAAAACTTCGAATAAGATGATCTTCTTGAAGCCAGTAAGAATATTCTTTGGGTTTCGCAAAAAATTGTGATCGATGTGTTTGCGTAATACCAAGCCTAAATCCGAGAGGATGAATTTTTTGACCCATAAAGTGTACTTTTTAATTGTTTGACCGATTTGAGTTGACCAGTTTCGAGTTTGCGCGGGTTACGCCCATGCTGTGTTCGGTAGTGTATTGGATCTTTGGTCGGGGCTTTGCCCATATCAGACTCGATTCGTGCCAGTATGTTGTTGAGTTCGACCTTCGGTCGATTTCATACACTTTACAAGCCCCTGCGAATATATTTGATCGAATGAAATATAAAATCGAGTTAGAGCAGCGCAGTTCGGAATTGAGTTAGGGCAGTGTTGAGTAGCTTTTGCGCCTCGGCTGGGGCTACGCCCGTGCCGTACGCGCAATACTATTCCATTCGAGCCTTGCATCAAAATTAAGGCAAAGCCCTCTCTATTCCTGCATCGAAGAATCTGCATATTCGGTATTTTGCGAAGCGC
>Ga0208966_1000033_pt1 | contig 40793 bp, 51 predicted proteins | sample GreLakmeHU45MSRF_FD_187701 | JGI IMG/M metagenome (GOLD analysis project Ga0208966, IMG submission 187701) | Freshwater lentic microbial communities from great Laurentian Lakes, MI, USA - Great Lakes metaG HU45MSRF (SPAdes) | ecosystem: Environmental > Aquatic > Freshwater > Lake | place: Great...
TTCCTTGGCGAAAAACCATCGCATATTTCAACTCCGTTCAAATCTGCTTGTTCGGCATGCCGATGAATATTGCGACTTCCTTCGCCGCGTTCGGGATGTTCGCCTTGTCCTTGCAACACCGCCTTAAAAGGGCATCCATCTCCGTGGTCAGCGCGAATCTGTATTCGTGGTCGTCGTCGCTGATGTCAGTCCACTCGCACCTGTAGTAGGCGAGAACCGCCATGCGATACCAGAGAAAATACTTCCGTCTCACTTTTGGCCTCCTTGCAAAAAAAGGTAGATGTAATTCTAAACAAAACTGATTGGTCAAGTCAATATCACTTTTGGTGTTCTGTTAATGGACATTCTTCTCCGATGCTTTTGAGCACCTCCTCGACTGTGGCGTTTTTGTCAAAATTTGCAAGGGTACTTCTTGTGTGTTCATACGTTAATTTCACGAAGTCCAAGTATTGCGAAATAATCCGTTTGAATTCATTGTTGTTTTCAAAAGACTTCATGATCATGGCGGTGTGGAGTTCCTCCGGCAGCTTTCCAATGATTATCTCCCTAGCATACGCCAGGGCCGCATCCGGCATGTCAGCCAGCAGCCGCTCAAGTTCGGGAGGGAGCCTGCCGTTGAAAATTTTTCTGGAATAGGAGACAACTTCGTCATCGTCAAGGAACTTGGAAAGTATTTCCGGCTCCAAATCGGGCGGGATTCTCTTGCCCGAATGCATGGCGTAATTGAAGGCGCATTCGTGGCTCCAAATAGTCTCCTCCAAACCTTCGGGAATTTCGTTGTTGCAAAGGGAGGCGTATTTCAATGCCCTTTCGAAACCCCAGTCATAACTGCTTCCCACGTGGCCTTTAATCCTTGTCACGATTATTTTCTGCATGCGGGGGGTGATCTCCCCGACAGACTGCATGTACGAGATGATCCAGTTGACCACGGTCTTGTCTTGATACGGATCCTGGAGGTTGCTTGAAGAAGAGCCACATGCCTTGCGGATCGCCGTGGCCCAGACGCTTTGTTCTCCCTCGAGACACGCGCACACCGACTCCTCTAGATTTTCGGGGAGCCTTGCTCGGATGGCCTTTGAATAGCGAAAGCAGAGTTCCGGCTCCCCGAGAAACAGAAGTTCCGTTTCTTCGGGCAGTCTGCCCTTCCTTTTCGCCCTGCGGAGGGCCCACACTGTTTCCGTCATCCACTTCGGCTTCATCTTGGGCATTTCAGCAAAACTCCTTGACATAAGTTGCCGCATGTTCGTTCTTGGCTCTCATTCCCGACATCCGCGAGTGCATGGGTTCGGGAAGCATTTGCCCGATAAACCTTGCATAATGACACATCCAGACCGGAGAAATTGAAATCTCCTCCTCACTCCAACCCTCCCAGTTTCCCTTTATGACTTCCGAGAAGTAGTCGGAGGCGGCGGAGTCGTTCTTTGCGATGTTCGGCTCCGCCGCCTTGAATCGTCCCTTGAGGACTTCGCCGGCATAGGCTCCCGACCACATGGACGATTTGAGGATGTATTTTTCGGCCTCCTTCCATCTTCCTCCAATTATTTCAAGAGAATACTTGTAGGCCGAGTGGGGGTTCTTCTTGATGACGTCCTCCGCGTCATACCACCTCTGCTTGATTATCTCCTTGCAGTAGAGATAGGCGGCGAATGGACTTTTCCTGATGGCTTCCTCGCCCGCCACAAAGGGGGCTTTGAGGAAGTTCTTCGCATATAGATGGGAGAAGTCGGCGTCTGATGCAATCACATTCTCGATGACCTTGCATCTTGTTCCGGTGGAGAGAATCAGTTCATAGGCTTTTTTTGGTTTCATGGATGTAAGACCATTTCGCAAGGAAGTTTTCCAGAGAGCAAGGAACTCTTCCATATGCGATTGTTTCATGCTTATGGAAGAGTTTCTTCCATAAGCGAGCGTTTTATGCTTATGCAAGCGTAAATATTAGTGTTATTGCTTTTACAAGGAGGTTAAAAGTGATCGGTTTCAACCTGCAGATAGATGACGAGAGCAGCGACACAAAGCAAAAGATGTTCTATGTCTCCCGTATCAACCCAAAAATTCCCTGGCCGACGAACAGCGCCCTGGCAATGTTCGCGTCCGGAGGGAAGTTCAAGAAATTCAAGATACTCACCATCGGCGACAACAATGTCAAGGTGGTGATGATAAAGTGATTTTTGTTTCAACAATCTTGGAAATGGATATCACAAGAAGGGAGTCCTCTAGACTCCCTTCTTCTTTGGCATGCGCCTCCAGAACTTTGTTCACGGCGTACACCAGTTTCTCTACTTCCAATTTGTTGGACAAAGACATCGCAAATTTCAATTTTAGTATCCTAACTTGAGGAGCCGCATGATTGACTTTATTTCAAGAATGTTTCAGAAAACGATTTCCGCGCTTTCGGCCGCAGAAATTGAAATTCTATCAAAGCCAAGGTCGCCGAAATGGAAAAAAATTAGATTGGAACATATGACAAGTAACCCCAGATGCGCGGTGTGTGGCAACACTTGCAAGGTCGTCCCCCATCACATCGTACCTTTCCACAAGGATCCTTCCAAGGAGCTTGATCCCGACAACCTGATAAGCCTATGTGAAGGAGACACGTTCAACTGCCACCTTTTTTTCGGACATTTCCGCAACTGGTGCAGGAACAATCCCGATGTCGTTGAGGATGCGCGGATGTGGAGCGAAAGGCTCGGCAATTCGTTTGGAGATCAATCGGATTTCCTCCTCATAAAGGACTCTGGCCATGTGGTCCATGGCTTGAAAAAAGTCATCATCGGCTTCTTCATGTAGATCCAAGGTTTCGCCTTTCTCTGTGGTATGTCCTCACCGGATTGTCGAAGTCTTTCATGGGGTGCATGACGCAGGCTTGCGGGAATGGCTGTTCGGTCAGGTCCGGCCTGAACCTCATGGGGTAATACTCGTAATTGCCCCGCCACTGTTCTACGCCCTCCCTGCAGCCCAAATGACAGGCAATTTCTTTTACTTTCCCTCCGTAGTGGACGGCAAGGCTGGGGTAGAGAAATTCACCGACGTCGTAGACGGAATGGTTTTTCCCGAGGCTGTCAACAATGTTGATGGGTCCGCCGCGGAAATTGGTGAAGTTCAGAAATCTCTCAAAGAAGTTGTCCTTGGAAAGAGCCTTCATGAAATCGCGGCTGAAGAACAAGCAGCAGCCGAGAAGATAGTGCAGATTCAACTTATGCTTCTGAAAATCCTCCATAAATGGGATGGCTCCTTCGTATTGTCTGTGGTCGTTCCCTAGAAGCCATAATCCAAGGGCGTCGGCCTCATTCAGGTGTTCGCGGATCAGCGAGGAGCCGACCAGGGCATCGTATTCAAGGGAGAAATACCAGTTTGCAGAATCCCCCCATGTCTCCCACGCCTTCATCATCCCAAGGCATGCGTTTCTGTATCGCTCGGCGAACATGGGATGTTTTACGCCGTGCTGGAAGCCCTCCAGCTTGAATGCCGGTATTGAATCGTCATCCCTGAACTGATCCCAGCTCTTGCCGTCCACGACAACCAGCACATCTTCAGTGAGATGGTGTCTGACGCTTTCTAGGGTGTCCCTGAATACGGGGGAGTTCTCGTGGGCGTTGAGTACGGCTACGATTTTCATCGGTCAAGCTTAAGGCAGTTGTCCACATCTAGGCGGGCGAAATTGGGAGTTCCGAGTCCCGTTGTATCATTGTACAGAAAGGCAACGGTTTTGCCGATCCATTCGGATTGGTTTTTGAGTACGTCCCTCAATTGCTCCTGCGTTCCCTTGAAGGTGGCATCAAAGACCTTTCCGTTCCAGTCCAGCGTGACGGTCTTCGCCGTTCCGCCCCAGTTGCCCGAGCCCTCAATCACCTTGAGTATCCTGGCCTCGGAGTCCATTTCGGGCTTAACCTTGAGGAGATTCTTGCTCCTCTTGTGTTCATATTTCATCCCCCGTCTGCGGAGGATCGCCCCCTCGTGACCCTCGTCCACAAGGGTCTGGTAATGCCTGTCAAGATCCTCATTGCTTGAGAGCTGGTAGTCCTCTACCTTGGCGACATGGGCATAGTTGCCGATCACGTTGGCGTCAATCCACTGCTTGCGTTCATGGTATGGATGATCTTTGTCGAGTCCGAATCCGTACCCGTCATAAATGTAATAACGAACGAGCTCCTTGCTTCGCTTCAGATCGGCGTCCGTTATGTGGACGGTCTTGCGGACGAGCTTGCTGATCTCGTTCAGGCTTTGTCTCAGGCCGTGGTTGAAAAGTTCGCCATCAAGAACTGCTTCGGGGTGGCTTTCAAAGAATGGCTTTAGAGCTTCCTCTATGTGGGGCACGCTGAAATACTTCTCTCCCTTGCGGGTGAAAAGGCCGTCTTTGGTGGCGATGCAACGCATGCCGTTGAGCTTGCATTGAAGGAGCCATTCTCCCTTGCCAAGGTCAATTTCGTCGCGGTAGTCCCTGTATAACTTGGCAAGCATGGGTTCTACGTACTGGGGCTTGTCAATGTCCTTGACATCCTCCGAATAGCCGGTCTTCTTCTGCTTCTTGTAACGGGACTCCACTTCCGACTTGGCTTGCATAGAGCCTGTGGTCTCGTTCTTCTTGCCCATGTTCTTGGGCTTTGCGACCGTCCACTCCGAAGTGACCTTTTCGCCCTCAAGAAGGCCCGAAATGGTTCGGTACTTGTCGTCATCCTGCTCCATGTGCCAGACACGGACGTTGCCAAGCGAATCGCGGGTGTATAGATTGGGGTATTTCATGTTTGCACTACTGTTTGGGGCTTTCTTTCCTTGACGGGGGAGAAACAGTCTTCTCCCCCGTTTAAAAGTCAATAAATCAGGACATGAGGTCGCCAAGGAAGTCAAGAATCTTCTTGGCCTGCTTGATGCCGCCCGCCGAGTTGAGGAAGTCCTTGGCCAGGAAGAACTGGGCGTGCGGGTTTTCCACCTTGCGACGAGCCTTCGGCCGGATCGCCTTCCGAGTGGCCTTCTTCGGATCCAACTTCATCTTTACAAGACTCACGAGATTGGGACTGACCTTGATCCCCTTATCATTGAGGGCATCCGAGACCGCCTTGGGACTGCGGTCCGAAGGATTGACGGAATTGAGATACTCCCTGATCTTCTCGCTGCGGTTCAAGTTCTTCGTCTTCATCTTAATCTCCTTGGTAAAAAAATTACATTGCATACGCGACAATGACTCGTTCAGACTGTTCCGATGATGGTTTTGGCCTCTTCCATAAGACGCTCCCTCTTGTCCTCAACACTGTCGCTGACCGCGAACTTGACGCGGCTGCAGTAGTAGACAGGGATGAAGACGGTCAGGATGTCGCCAAGTTCGTCACGGCTGTCCGCATACTCGCAGATCCGATCAAGGAAGTCGGCGGAATCAACGAGCGTGGGGAAGTAGTTGGTTTTGGCATCCATGTTTGCCTTGATCGCAAACCAACCGTCGTCCGTGATGCCCTTGAGCATTTCGGAACGCTTTTTAGGATCCAATTCGTTGCCCTCGAGATCCTCGCCGTTGATGACGCACATGAGAATCTCCGCCGCGGTCGCCTGCGTGGGGGTGGAAGGCGTGATCTTGCCGCCCTTCACCTCGCCCCTCATCATGTCTGTGAAGTTGAGGCTCCACTGGGGAACGAAGGAGATCTCCTCGGAGACAAGGCGTTCTGCATTGGCAAGCTTCACGCCAACCTCGGTGAGACCCCGAATGAGGGCGTCCTCCGGGCTTTCGTCCTCATGCGTCTCGGGCATGTTGACCTTTATCTTAGAGCCTCCGGAGACGATGAAGGTTCCCTCTGCATCAACCCGGCCGCTCGCGGTTCCGGCCTTGATGGCCGGATTTTGAGGCTGGCTCTTGCTCTGCCAGAGGGTGTCAATGAAACGCTCGTAGATTTCACTCGACACCTCCTTCTGCTGCTGGGACTTCTGCGCCTCTACAAGGTCAAAAATCTCCTTGGAACAAGCGTAGTTGATGAACTTTGCCTGGGTTTCCTTGTCAAGATCTATTGCGGAACGCTCGCTGTCCTTGACGGCACGGGTGTTCGGCTTGACCTTCTTACGCAACCGGTCAATCACGCTTGACCTGCGCTCGCCCGCCATAGGGATGGAGTGCTTGACATCGGCCTTGGAATCAGTCTTGTTGGTGGTCTTGGGCATATCGGTTCTCCTTTGATAAGACTATAGTTCAGAAATGGGAAACGTAAAGTAACAAAAACGACACTGTTTCGGCAAGGATTTTCCTTATGGATTGACGCTCTGAAGAATCGAGTAGATGACGAACATAATTCCTAAGAAGCTCGCAATCCCGATGACAAAACCCAAGAAGGGAGGATACACCACGCAAAGAACAGCAGCACACGCAAAAAACTTCAAATAATCGTTCATATTGCACCTCAGTTTTCGGAAAGTTCAAAAATACGGCGGACCTGCTCCGGCATGGCATCAAACCCCCTGTTCGGGATCGAACGCTTGTCCAACTCTTCCAAGCCGGCTTTTGTGATTGTGTAGCCACGAGCCGACACCGTCACCAATGGATCCCGGTCGGGAGTTCGACCCATGAGCGGGGGGAGTATGAACTTCCGAAGTTCCTCAAGCTTGACATGCACGACAAACGGCATTTGGGCGGCCGAAACAGGGCCCTGTCCCAGCGACCGAAGGATTTCAAACCGGGACAAAGTCATGCCGTGTTCATCTATGCCATGGTCTTTAGCCACAGCCTTCGCTACATCCTCCCACGAATCACAACCGCTCATCTCCTTTTCCACCCTCATGTCCCTTGCAAAGGCGAGAGCCTCTCGGGGAACCTGAGAGTTGTACTTGGCGACGAGCAGGCATGTGTCTTCGTTAAAGTCGGGATTGTTCATCTTTACGATCTGTGCCATCTCCTTCATTGAGTACAGATGCAAGTTGACCTTCTGGAACCTCGTGTCAAAGGCGTCAAAAAGGTCGCCGCGGTCAGTGGTAGCGATCATCCAGCACACCTTGTCGGTTCGGACTTCGTATCCTTTCTCCGTGACCATGACCCTGTCGTTCGGTTCGGTGGCCTTGAGAAGCCCTTGGACGACGGAGTTCTTCAAGTTGTGAACTTCGTCAATGAACACGATCATCGGGGGAAGGAGATACAGCCCGCCAGGGTATTCTACGAGAGAGACTCTGTCTTCTGCACAAACTCGCTCTATTTCGGCGAAAATGTCTTGGACGCTCTCAATGCTCTGCGGCTCAATGCTCACGAAGGGAATCTTCAGAACTTCTGCGAAGAGCTTAGCCATGTAAGTCTTGCCCGTGCTGGCAGGACCACAGAGGGCGAACGAGTAGTCCGAACAGTCCCGGTTATTCTTGCCGAGAGCGGAAAATACCGCCCGGCTGATACGCTTGACTGCCTCCTTATTGCCGATGAACCTGTTGAGTTGGTAGTGTGGGTTGTCCGGGCTTACAAGCCAGCGGCGGTGCTCCACGCTGATCGGTTCGAAGGAAAGTTCTTGTTGTTGATTGTGCATTTTATGCTCCTTGTAGTACTGCATCCATTTGGCCGGAGGATTTTCAAGCGGCATCCGCATAGGCCTTGGCGATCTTCTCTTTGACCCTGACCCACGCAAGACTGAAGGCCATCCTGCTGTAGGGTTTTTTGGTATTTGGATTGATGAGTTTCTTGGAAACCTCACTGAGTCCCATCTTTCCTTCCGAACACAAGAATCCCTCAAGCACCGACCTCTCGAGTTTGCTCAACTCAAGACTCCCGAGAACGGACATTATCCCGGGCTTTTCCCTATTGAAATCTTCTCCGCCATCTGCGGATTCGTCAACAACCCTCATGCCGCACTCGTCGTCGGCCACGCCCTTGAGTGCAAAAAGCAGTTCGGCAACGTGGTTTTTAGAAAGACCCATCTTCTGCACAACGCCGTCAAAGGTGGCTCCCTCTTCGGAGGCGAGAGCCATGTACTGAAACTTCTTTATAGCTAAGGAACGGGGAATCCTGGCAACAGACCCGGACTTCATGCACAACTCGGAAAGCCTGCGATTTACACAGACATTGATGAATGTGCATAACTTTATGCTGTCCTGTGTGAAGTGCCTGATCGCCTTGACCGACCTTGCAAGTGCCTCGTTCGCCAGATCTTCCGCAGAAAGGGAGAGATCGCAGGTCCTGAAAGCCCACTTGTTGGCGAGCTTGGCGATGAGATTGGCGAAAGCGCACAGAACCTCCCACTCCATATTCTTCGCTACGCGGATTTTATCTGCGTCTTGCGGAGCCACTTTGATGGTTCCAGACAAAATGCGTTCACGGATGCAGTCGCAGCCTACACCTTCTTTCTGGGCGTAGTGTCGCACAAGGAGGTTGGCCTCCCTGATGGACTTTTCAAGTTCTGCCTTTCTTTCCCCGGAAGCGGGCAAGTAGGGTACGGGAAGCTTGTATGTCATGGTAATTGAACCTTTCTTAAGTCCGACACGATTTCGGTCGGGATTTTTCTATAGCCGCCACCTGGGGCCGTCATTGATACTACGGTTTGAGCCGGAAGTTTTCAAATGACCCGTCGGATTATTTCGCACAAACCTTTGTAAATGGCGGTTCTTGAGGCGAAACCTTGTAAATGGCGGTCATATTGTTTCGCACAAAACCTTTGTAAGTGGCGGTTCTTGAGGCGGATTTCTTAGGAGACTCAGCTTGATTTTTATTCAAAAAGTACCGATTCTGATTTGTGCAGAGCATTTCACGGGTCGTAGGCAAGTTCACCCGCGGCAGCCATGGCCTCCAGCTTGATCTTCCGAATTCTTTCCTTGGAAAGGTTCATTTTTTTTCCGATCTCACTCAGAACCATGCTTGATCCGCCGATTCCGAAGTAGTTCTTGATAACTTCGATTTTCTGCTCGGGTTTCCGTACGGATGTTCGGATTTTTCCAAAAACCCTCCTCACCATTTCGGCGTTGTATTCCTCGTTTTCGCGGACGAGGCAAGAGTCGTCGCGTTCGGATGCCGAATTCAGCGAGTCGGAAAACTCAAGCTGATACTGGATTTTTCTGAGCCTCTCCATGTCCCTGAAAAGGTTCATTTTGATTACATTGACGCAGTAGGTAGAGAATTTGAATCCCCTTCTGTAGTCAAAGCAGTCTATTGCTCTTATGACATGAAGGTGAGCGTTTGAGACGAGTTCGTCTCTTTCGAACGATTCGGACGGGAAGTACCGGCCTACCGGCCTGAAAACAAGCCTGGTGTTGGCCTGAAGGATGATGTTCCTGGTCTCCACAATGCGAGCCAACAGACCTTCCAGTTCCAAGATGGACTTATCCGCGAGTCTTTCCATCCTTGCGGGCGGACATGGCTTGGGAGCTGGAGCCTCTTTAGTGTCCTTGAAGCCGACCGTCATTTTGATGATTCTGTATTTCAGGTAATTGTACTTCCTGAAAATCTGATACTCCTGCTCTCTCGTGAATACTGACTTTCCCTCCCGGAATGCGACATCTGCCAGAAGGCCTTTTCTACTCGAATCCTCAAAGGAGGGGTCAAAGAACATCTTGTCGGGTGTTGAATTGATTATTTTCTTGATTCTTTCGTCCATTAAAGCCTCCTTGGCCAGTTACATTATTATTCGCAGAATCGAAATGTAAAGTTGTGGGCTTGATTTTTTTTCTATTTACAGCTAAAAGAAGGCATGGAAAGAGTAAGGATTCACGAAGGCGACACCCCGGTTATTCTCATAGCCCCGCACGGCCCCGACGACAAGAATACGGATTTCATAGTTGAATCCGTAGCCCGGGAATTCGGGGCATTTGCCGTCATCAACAAGGGATGGAGAAAGTCCAAGGAGGTTGACTTTCTCGGAGATCTGGCAAACTGCAACGACATAAGACATCTTCATTGCGACGTGGTGAAGGAGGAGATGCTCCATCCCATACTCAGATTCACAAGCAGAATCAACAAGAAATATGGCGAAAAGGCGATTATTCTTGTCATACACGGCTGTTCGGACTCCGTCAGGGAGAAGGCGAAGGACGAGAATCTGGACATCATAATCGGACATGGCGCGGGTGATCCGCCCTCCTACAGCTGCAAAAGAGGGCTCAAGAACGCATTCACATATCATCTTGTCAATGAGGGGTTCGGAGTCTACCAGGGAAAGCCGGGAGGCAAATACTCCGGCAGATCCAAGAACAACCTGAATCAGCTTTTTACAACATGGTACCCGCAGTACGAAGCAAACTCGCTGCAGTTGGAGATCGTGAGGGAACTCAGGTGCGATCAAGAAATGACATGGATCACAATAGAAGGCCTTGTGTCCGCGATAGACGCACTGATGTTGTTTGATGACACGACCGATCTTGATCCCGGCGAGATCAATAAAATCTAGTCAACAAGCTTGATCGTGCCGCATTCAGCCAGTATGTTTTCTGTCAGGAAGCAGAGGGCGTTTTCGTCTATTTTCTCCGACTCGCTCACTATGATGCAGACGCCCAGTTCTAGCTCGTTTTTTGCAAGAACCTTGATCGCGGCTTGCTTGTGACTTCTTGCCCGGGTCAACTCATCCAAATCCCCCGACCTCACATAATAAAGCATGCTTGACTCCATTCGTTGGTCAAGCATACCAGACTTTTAGGGGATTGTCAATGTTAGATTTTCTTGAGAACGATCCTGCCGTCCGAGAGGTTTCCATCCGCGTCCACCGAGAACTTGTGAATCAGTTCGTTTCTATTGAACAAATGGATGAGTCCATTGTGTTCCATCCACATGAAAGGATGGTCTTCGAATTTGGCCTTCAGTAGATAGTTGTTGCCAAATTCATATGTTTTGAGCGCCTCATCGGTGTCAAGAAGAAACTTGCCTCCGATGAGGTAATTCTCCGACTTGGTCGGATTATTGTCTATTATCTTTGTGAGAAGGATGAACCGCTCATTTGATGCCCTGTCCCATTCGAAGTGTTCGCCCTCAATGTGCCTCGCAATCAGATGGATGTGGTTCAGTGTCCCGCCCACGATGCTGAAGTCTTCCAGCAGAGGAAGATGAGTCATAAATGGACAGTCCGAAGGGTAGACTTTGGCCATGGCGGAGGCAATCGCGATCACACAGTCGCCATATCCGCCGTGAAGCCTGGATCTGAACTTGATAAGATTGGACGAGGCCTCGTTGGTTAGAATTTTCTTGAGAGCAGCTGCGGAAATGATGCCGGATTCAATTTCGTTCCTCAGAAGAGGTGCTATTCTTCTGTAGTTGAAAAGAAGGTGGGAGTAACCGGGGTACAAGCCCCCTTCGTCGCCATCTAGTGCGCAACGGAATTCAGTCAGAGTCGCGGCTAGGTAGAAGTTTTCCTTACAGTCGTAGAACTCATCTAAATTGGAGACTAGTCCGTTTATGTCCGTACATGAGTCGTCGTCGACCTTCATAAGCCACCTGTATTCTATGTTTTCTGGATCCAACATGGCATAGAACCTGTATATGTTGGCGACATAGCAGGGGCATTCGCTCTTAACAACATTGACCTCTATGTTTTTGTGCCATCCGAATTCTATTCCGTCTATATTCTCGTTGGTGAGCAGGAGATTTAGAAGAACCCTTCGTTCGCCTATGTTGACAAGGCCATACCTCTTGAAATCCTCAAGTCTTTCCTTGAATCTGCCACAAACAGGTACGACAACGCTCAAATCATACTTCATGAACTATGATAGTTTGCGATGATTAATTTGAAATACATAGTGACAGGCACGGGGAGATGCGGAACGCTTTTCACGGCCAATCTCCTCACAAGCATGGGATTTCCATGCACCCACGAGGCCATTTTCACGCCCGAGGGAATGGACAAGGCAAAAAGGATTATTGGGCAAGACGAACCGGTAATCAGCAGCATGATATCTAGAGGGGATAATCTTTCCGATTACGAACTGGAAATCGTGGCCGAATCAAGCTACATGGCCGCCCCGTTCCTTAAGGAGTTTGACGCACAAGTAATACATGTTGTGCGTAATCCTTCGGGCGTGGTGGCGTCGATGATAAGTGACGCATTCAGAAATTTTACAAATACTCACCCGACCGACATACCCGAGTTATCCGGCCATATGCTGCACGAGGATTTCATGTACGGCCATGTGGACGAACTGAATAGAGAAATGACACAAATAGACAGATGCTGTCTTTTTTATGTCCGCTGGAACAAGATGATAGAAAAAAGCGGAAGAGTGGCGATCCGCCACAGAATAGAAGATGGAACCGATGAATTGAAGGGCTTTTTCAAATTTGAAGGAGAGTGCTACGCCAACACAAAGTGCAACTCAAAGCCATCCTCGGTCTGGTCTTTTTCGGACATCCAGACCAAGTCCATAAAAAGCGAACTGTTTGACATGATGGCAAGATATGGCTACAGAAGCCACAAGATTTATTAATCGGAAACTGTGTGGTACATTGATATAGCACGAAGCACGGCATCCATCTGTTTGGCTCCGAAATGCTGTATCTTCATGAGTTCCGACCTCTCCGTGTTGAGGAGGTCTTCCATGGAATTAATTCCGTTTGCCTGGAGGAGGTTTATCAGCCTCTGGCTGACTCCCACTTGCTCGAGGTTTGAAACCGAATGTTTTTCGGCGACTGCCGACGAAAGCGCGGTTTTTGTCTCTTCTGAAATTTGTGCATTCATTTTTTGTTTCCTTATGCGGCCATGCCGACGGGTTTCTCTCCCCTGACGACCTTGTCATCTATTACAATCGTAGAGTTCTTATGTTGTCCGAGATCAAAGATGATGGGACTCATGATCTTGGAAACGACGCCACGCAGCGCCCTGGCTCCGGTCTTCTGCTCCACAGCGAGCCTCGCAATCTCTCGGACGGCGGAATCCGTGAATTCAAGCTTGATTTCCGAATAGAGAAACTGCTTCCTGTACTGCTTCAGGAGGGCATTCTTCGGCTCGGTGAGGATGTGGCAAAGTTCATCCTCGGAAAGTTCCGAAATGCAAGTCTGCACCGGTAGCCTTCCGACGAACTCAGGGATCATTCCAAACTCTATGAGGTCTTCGGGCTGAAACCTGGCGAGAAGTTCGTTGGTGTTGAGTTCGCAACCATTAGACGCACTTCCGAATCCAATCTGCTTCTGGCCGATCCTCTTTTTCACAATGTCTTCCAGGCCGACGAAAGTCCCGCCACAGATAAAGAGAATGTTTTTGGTGTCAACTTGGATGAACTGCTGCTCGGGGTGCTTCCTTCCTCCCTGCGGAGGAACATTGCAGACGGTTCCTTCCAGCATCTTGAGAAGAGCCTGCTGCACCCCTTCCCCGGAGACATCCCTCGTTATAGATACGTTGCGACTTGATCTGCCGATTTTGTCAATTTCATCAATGTAGAGGATGCCCTTCTGCGCCTTCTCCACATCCATGTCGGCCGCTACGACGAGCCTCAGCAGGAGGTTTTCCACATCCTCTCCGACATATCCGGCCTCTGTCACGGTGGTTGCGTCTCCGATGGCGAACGGAACATCAAGTATCTTCGCAAGTGTGGATGCAAGAAGGGTCTTGCCACATCCAGTGGGACCCACCATGAGCACATTGCTCTTGTCAATTTCGGTGTCTGCTAGTTCGGCATCCTCTATGCTTCCGCTCATGTCGCCGTCCATTATCCTGATATAGTGGTTGTAGACGCTGACGGCAAGCTGCCTCTTGGCCTCGTCCTGACCGCAGACATACTGACCCAGCCTGCTTACAATCTCCTTGGGACTCATTATGGTGATGTTTCCCGGGGCTTCGGTTTTACGGGACATCACTGAATTGGCTATACGCAGGCACCCGCCACAGATGTAGGATTTATTCTGGCTTCCGCCCTCGACGAGCGGGCCAGTCTGCTTTGAAGATTTGCCACAGAAATCGCACCTGCGTTCTGCGGTCTTTCCTGAAGAGGTCTTGGCCATTTTTCTGCTCCCGGGGGGTGTCGTGGCTAGGTCATTGTATTGCGGTTGGGGCGGGATGTAAAGCGATTTCCGAGTCCGAGCCGTGGCAAAAGAATTTTTCCAGTCGCATACATAATTAGAAAGGAAAGGAGTAATTCATGAGGCTTGATCATATCGCATATAGGACGGCTGATAGAAAAAAGACTGCCCAGTTTTTTATAGACGCATTCGGATACCGAATTCAAACCGAATTTGACATAGAGTTTCCGGACGGAAGCAAGGCAAAATGCATCGCCCTGGAGCCTCCCGAAAAACCTAACTTGGAAAACCTCCACTGGGTAATAAATCAGTATGTGGGCAACCCATTCCTTAGCGATCATGAGGTGGAAAAGGGATTGTTCGCTCAATTCCATCTGCCTCCCGAGATATTTGTTTCAGACGGCACGCCGGACTCTATTGTGGGAAAATGGGTGGAAAGAAGGGATGGAGTGGGAGGCGTACACCACATGGCTTACCAGGTAGAAAGCGTGGAAAAGACCATGTCTCTGTGGAAGGAAAAGGGGTACGCGGAATTTTCGTCCGAAAAGCCTCTGACATGCCCGGGACTCACGCAGGTATTCACGAAACCTTCCGCACTAACGGGCGTGATCTATGAATTCATAGAACGAGGCGCACAAGGGTTTTGCAAGGACAATGTGAAGGACCTGATGCAGAGCACAAAAGACAACAAATGATGATGACAAAAATAAGAAGTGCCATAAAATCGGATTATTCCGACATTGCCGAAATTGGAACAAAGAGTTATCACAATGAATATTACGAAGGCGATGAAAGTTTCTTCAGCAAGATTGATGGATGCCCGGCGGGATGCTTTGTCGCGGATTTGGATGGAATCGTTGGTTACGCAATATCATTTCCATATCTTGTGGGAAAGTCGTTTCCAATTGACTCATTTTTTGTCCTAGTTGATAATCCAAATTGCTGGTACATACACGACGTTTGTGTGGACGAGGACTTCAGGGGCATGGGGATAGCACGAATGCTTGTCTCTAAAGTTATAGAAACAGGATGGGATGTTATGTGCCTTACGGCAGTGCAGGGTTCTGAGGGGTTCTGGGAGCGGCTCGGGTTCCGATCCTTTTTTGAAACTAAATACTGCGGAAAGAGAGCCAGTTACATGGTCTTTATAAAGTGATCCGCCGGGGAAATCCCCGGCGGATCCTGCTTTTCGTGGAGACTAGTCAAAGTCCTCATCATTTACGGAAGACTCTTGAAATTCCCTCTCAAGTTCAATCGGCGTGTCGTCCTCATCGGCGATCTCTTCGTTCTCGTCCTCATCGGCGATCTCTTCGTTCTCGTCCTCATCGGCGACTTCTTCATCCTCATCCTCGCCTTCTTCATCCTCTTCGTCGCCCTCGGAATCTTCGGCTCCATCGGACTCAACGGCTTCAGCCTCATCTTCTTCTATGACTAGGGCGCAGTGCTCAATAAGTACGTCCAAAGATTCCTTGTTGCCATCCATGATTTCCTTGAGAATTTCGGCAATCGGAGAGAGGAGCTCAAGATTCAGACCGTAGGAGTTCCCCTCGTTGTCAAACCCTTCGTTTTCAATGATGGCGGCAATGAGGTCAATGTAGAGGGACTGAATCTTGTTGTGACTCAACGGACTTGAGACGCCGAGATCTTTGGAAGTTGCCTTGGCGGTCTTGGAGGAGGCCTTTTTCTTCTCCCCTTCAATCGCCTTGGCCTTATCCTTAGCTTTCTCGGACTTCTTGGAGTGAATTTCCGCCGACTCATCATCGCCGTATTTCTTGGCGAGATGGGCGGAGGCCTCCTCACATTCAATCTCCCGCTCGGTCTTCGCCCTCTTGTCGTCAATCTTCTTCATCTTATCGGATTGCCTTATTTCGGCGGATTCCTTGATCTTCTGGAGCATTTCCAGCCTCTCATTGACGTTTTCTACAAGGGCAAGGTGCAGAGCGACGGTGCGATTGATCTTGTTCTGCTTGAAATTCTGCAAGCAGACATCGTCAAGGCCGCTGATCTTCTCGGTTTCCCTGAGCCAGCTGATGGACTTGCCGGTGGACTTCAGGATTTCCTGGTCGTCGTAGCCGGCCTCTTTCAGCACCTTGATGACATGGATGCTTGCGGCGTCCCCAATGACCTCGCTGGTGGCATTCGGCTTGAGAGCCACCCTGAGAGCCGTCCTGTCGTCCATAAAGTCAATCCTGCAGTCCACCCAATCGTAGATTTCCGAGGCGTTACGGTCCTCGTCCGTGGAGCAGTCAAAGCAAGGGACCTTCCGCTCGCAGAGTTCTTCAATGCAGCGGAATCGCCTTTCTCCGTTGATCACCTCTAGAAAGAACTTCTTGCGATCCTTGACGACGCGGAGCCGGATCGGATTTTCAAGGCCTTCGTCCTGAATGGAGTTTCTGAGCTCCTCCATTCCGGACTTGTCCATGCCCTTGCCTTCTTGCTCACCTTGCTTGTTGGTGTGCCAGCGGGGATTTCCGTAGACAAGACTCCCGTCCTCGCAGTGGATTCCTGGCTTGGAGAGTCGAATCTCACTTCTTTTCACCCTGAACAGGTTGCCGTGCAGATGTTGAGTATTGTCGCCGAAAATGGAAGAAATCTTGATTACTTCAACGGTCTTCATGGGTAGTGACCCTCCTTGACTACATGAAAGAAAAACGCCCCCAGAATCAGTCCGTCCGTCCCTGGAGGAAAAATTGACACGGCGGTATCATATCCCAATGGCGATCCTTGTCAACCCCACCTTTTAGGAATTCCCCCCCCCATTTCAGAAGTTGTAGTTTCCGCCGGAATGAGGCTTTCTGCAGCGGACAATCCAAGGGACGTCGTATTTTTTCTGGCCGAAGTTGTCTATAAATGAATCGGCCTTCCTGAGGATCAGTCCCTCTATCTCGTCCATTACGAGGAACTCCTCAAAATGAAATCTGAAGTCGCCACTCCAGGTCTCGGCCATCCATATGCTTTCGGTCATCATAAGGGCGATGCCCCGCCCCGGCTCCTTGCAAACGGGATTCCCGCATATCTTCCTGAGCAGTTCCAGCCGGTCGGCTTGGTTCGTCTTTTTAATCAAATATTGTCCAGCATGCAAGACGTCAAAAAGTACAATTTTGCCCTTGTAGTCTTCGGTCTTGGTCTTGTGGTCAAGCAGTTCCCCGTCAAACCAGTATTCTTTGCCCTCTTGCATATCAAGAGAGATAATCTGGGCAATATGGGTCTTTTTAAGGGAGAAAAGCTTGGGGGGAGTTCCGTGCCGTGTCAGAATGGAGACACGCCTGTCCACAGACACATGTATGACGACATGGGTTCCATTGAATTTTCTCTGGGCGAGCCAACGGCCGCTCTTTTCATATTCCTCAAGCCTGTGTTCCGAAATCTTAGATTCAGGGTGCGGAGGGAAAAGAACGGGCATGGGAGTCTCCTTCGAGTCCATTCTATGCTCGGACGACCAGACGTAAACTAGGTCGTCGGCACTTCCTTGTTCGCCTCAAGCTCCGACCGCAGTATCACAACTTCTTTGTCGGCCTCTACGCCGATCCTGACCTTGTTCATGTTGTCTATCCGAACCACGGTGAGTCTTATGTCCTCGTGTCCTGGAATCCTCATGATTATCGTCTCGTCCTTCTTCCTGCTCAAAACTAGCATTTCAGTCTCCTTTCTTTTTCCTTGCCTTGTTTCTACCCGCAGAAGCGGATGCTGCCGACTCATACGGCACGACTAATATAGTGTACGTGGTGTCATTTTTCACCATTGTCTTCCCGCCGGATGCAAGGCCCGCAAACTCCAAAAAAGGCAAGCAAGACCGAATTCGCCCCCATGAGAGATATGAAAGACGAAAAAAATCTTTCTTTTTCCCTGGTGAATTGCCCTGTCAATAGCATTTTTTGCTATATTTTTTACGATCACAAGTCCTTTTGCACCATATGTTTGCGTACCAAAATGAAAATCTGAAGTTTGCGAATAAATTGACATCGTGAATTCGGTGCGTATAGTGAATGCAGACGGTTAAACAACGGAGTGTTTGAAACAAATCAGGCCGAAAGAATCCGACCCATTTCTTACGGTCTGTTACAAACAAAGGGGTCTTGAGAAGGAAGTTTTATATGTCCGCTTTGCAAGTGCTTGAGAGAATTCGTGACGAGGTGAATGCCTTCATTTCCGGCATGACCGAGAAGGCGGAGAAGACCGAGGCAGTGACAGCCGAAGTCTTGGAGACGGCTGTGGTGGAGGTTGCCGCCGAGGCGCCCGCCGCCACTGGCACCGTACTCTCCAACGGCCAGGCCAAATCCCGCAGGAACGGCGGTGTTAACAAGTCCGAACTCATTCGGAACTACTTTGAGAAGCACGGCATGGGATCCAGAAACAAGGATCTCATCTATGCAATCCGGAAGAGCAAGGACGTGGAGTTGAATCCCACGTTGGTGTCCATCATCCGGAAGAACATTGAATCCAACCGTGTCAGCAAGACCCGGGCTCAAAAGGCTCCGAAGAAGGCGGTGAAGAAGGCGGTTAAGGCAACGGCTAGGCGATCGACGTATCGTCCATCCGTGACCGGGTCTAATCTTGCCGGACTTCCCATGACCGCCCTCTGTGCTCGGATTCTTCAGAAGATCCGCGGCAGTGAGGGACTAAAACTTGCCGAGATCGCCGATCTCGTCATCCAGTCCGGGTATAAGTACGCAGGAAGCAAGGGTCGCGAGGGAGTAGTGCAGAACGTCTACCAAGCTCTGCACAACCTGTCCAAGAAGACCGCCCATCCGGGCTACGAGGGGCAGGTGGCCGTCATCCTGAAGGATGAGACCAGCCACCGCTACCGGCTGAACCCGAGGGCTAAGTTCAAGAATGTCGCCTGAAGCGGCCTTCTGTATTAAAACAAACAGGCTCGCCCCCAAAAGGGGCGGGCTTTTTTGTTTTCTCACTCTTTTAGTTCATGGAAAAGACACATAAATCAAGGCCGGTAGAATTCAAGTCCTTCTCACGATCTCCGGTGGACATCCTGATACCCTTCCACTCGCAGTACGAAAGGGTATCAGAGCTTCTGAGGAGCATTTTGCTTTCCGTCAAAAGCAACCCGTATCATATCACGCTGATAGACGACTGCTCGGAAAACAAGAACTTCGGGGAGGAAATAAAAAACCAGTTTGTGAAAAGCACACCTCCGGGCTTCAAGCCCCAGGTTCAGTACATCAGGTCCGAAAAGAGGCTCGGATTCGGAGGAGCTCTCAAGCTGGGATTTGAGTCAACGAGCTTGCCGTGGGTTCTTTTCATGCATTCCGACTGCGTGGTGGAAGACCCCAACTTCATGATCAGCATGGGGCAATCACTTATCAACTGGAAGAGGGAGGGCGCTCCGGTGAAGATGGTATCCGCCAGATCAAACAATCCCGGAGACTGCGGGCTTGCCAAGGCGGAAATCATGGAGAAATCAGACAAGGACATCATCCTCGAGGACGAGACCCTTCCGCTCTTCTGCGCAATGTGCAACAGAGATCTGTTCCGATACATAGGGGGATTCATAAGACCCTACCCATACGCATGGTACGAGGACGAGGAACTTGCGCACAGGATGAGAAGCAAGGGACTCCGGCAGGGCATCTCCACAAAGGCATGGGTCAGGCACCACGGAGGCTTGACGGTAAAATACGTATGGGAGAGCGACCCCGACTCCAAGAGGGTGATGGAGGAAAACAGGAATCTATGCGTCGCGGAAATAAAAAGGATTGGAAGAAAATGATTCCGCACAACAGCAACATGGACGTTCGAGAAAGCTAAATACTCCCAGAACGCGCGTTCTTTAACAAGGAGGATTAAAATGGCTTTCTATTGTCGTAAACCCGCCGTCAGAGGCGAGACCAACGGAGTTCTGACCACACTGAGGCAGCACTGCGCTCGCCCGAACAGCAGAATAAACAAGCTGTGCGGCGGATGGAAGTATTTCATGGCCGACTGCCCCAGGAACAACCAGATGTGCAGCGGCATGTCAGGAGCCTGGGTTTCTGCGGTGACCGTATGCGGACAGAGGCTCTTCTAAATTCTGTGTTGACAGATTTTAGAAGACCAATTAATGAGGTTGAATTCTAAGAGGGTTCAACCTCATTTCTTTTTCAGCACATAATCCAAGAAGCACTGCGACATCTGAAAAACCGGCCTCTCTGCCGTCCATTCGTTAAGTCCGAACGCCTTGAGTATTCGGGCTTTCACAAGTGAATTATCCTTAAAGAAAGATTCCACTTCCTGTGTGTCCACTTCGGGTTCCGACTCCCTTGCAAGGCCCGCCTCTTCTATTGCCTTGTTGTAGGTGCTGATGGGAAACAAGACTTTTCCGTTGTGTTCTAGGCTGACTCCCATTTCCTCCAACTCGTCTTCCTCTAAAACTAGATGCACGAAAGCCTTGTTTATTTTTCTGTACGCGTGGCCTCCGTGCCTTCCCGTCCAAGGATGGCACCTCATATATATCTTGCCGTCTTCCGCGAGGACGGATTTTGCCTTGAGAAGAACCTCGGATGGGTCTTCGGACGAATGATCAAGGACGTCGTATATCATTACGATGTCATAGGGGCCTTCCGAAACAACCTTCTCAAAATCGGTGGTCAGAAGAAAACTTCCGTCTTTATTCTCCCAATCAAACTGCGACAGTTTGTTTCTGACGATGTCATATCCGATTGAAATGGCAGCCTCTCTTGATACGTATTTGGCTACATGGCCCTCTCCGCATCCGAAATCAAGGAATTTCTTCCCTGAAAAGGGGGGCAAGAGCATGTCGGAGACTCCCTCGGCCCGCTCGGCCTTGTCCGATTCGGAGTTTTCGTCTGCTATCTGGGCGCCAAACACGGCCTCGGGCCAGTCTGTCAAATCCAACAGACTCTTGAGGACTTTAAATTCTTCTGATTCTTTGAAATCTGTCTTTTTACGACTGCCTTCTCCAATTTCCACTTCCGATATCAAATCGTCAATTAATTCCCGGATTCTCAATAATTTTTGTTTCATGACAATGCTCTTTTTTAGGACGATTGTTTTTTGACCTTACCGCAATTCATCCCAGATACCTAAGGTACTGGGTTTCTGTCTGCGATGATATATAAAATATAGTATGATTCATCACAAAGACACAAAAAATATAGCCATAGAAGAATGTATTTTCTCAAAAAACTACTTTCATTTTGTGTTAGATACTTTATTCCCAAGTTACTACAATTTTTGCTCGGCAAAAGGAACAAAAGACACGAAATTTTTCGTGAAGTACAGAGGGGAAGAGCATAATGAAGACAAGTGTCTAAATAACATGTTGTTTAGAAAATCCATGTTTCAGACCTTATTTCCAGAATGCAAAATTGAATATGTGAAAGAGTTGAATTTTAATAAATTCAAGCACTCATATGCCATTAGACCTGTTGGAAGACTAGATTTGTTCTTTCCTAGGTATTTGCAAGAATTTATATCAAAAATAATGAACAACTTGAATGTAAAATGCACCAAGCAAGACAAAATAATATTTGTAGGCAGAAAAGAAAATAAAATGACAGGGAACAATAATGGAAGCAGAATATTAGAAAATCAAAATGAAATATTTGATTATTGCCAAAGTAAAATAAGTTCAGAACTTGTTTATTTTGAAAATATGCCTTGGGAGGAGCAAATAAAAAAGTCAAGTGAATCAAGAATAATGATTGGAATGCACGGATCTGGTTTGACGAATTCTATTTTTATGCGAAGAGACTCTTTGCTAATAGAAATACTGCCGGAGCGATTTTATTTTGACAGATTTAAAAACATCAATGAGATATGTGGAAACAAATATCTTCCAATTAGAAGTGAACCCGCAAATAGACAAGGTCATTTTGTCCATAGCAATCAAATTTTAAATGTAAAATTATTCAGAAATTTTATAGATGAAATACTAAAAAAGGAGCGTCTGTGAGCGAACTGTACGAACTGATAAAGGATTGGCCGAAGGCCGTTGATCCAGAACTAATGTGCGATGAAAATAGCGAAGATGATAAAATCCAAAGGGCAAAAAATATTTTGAGTTTCTTTGTCCAATGTCCTTTGGAAGGAAAGCGCGTGTTAGATTTTGGATGTGGCGAGGGGCATGTTGCAAATGAATTGTCAAAAAACGGAATAGAAGCCTTTGGGTACGATCTTTCAAAATCTAGCAACTCCGAGTGGGACAACGAGAGTTCAGTGTTATCTACAAATTTTGAAAAAATCAAGTCAAGTAGACCTTTTGATGTGATAATTTTGTATGATGTGATTGACCACGCTTTGAGTATGGACAACTGCTTGAGTTCAGTGAGAGAGCTGTGCGATTCAAATACAACCGTTTATAATTTAACTCATCCTTGGTGCAGCAGACATGGCGGTCATCTTTATCAAAAATTCAACTATGCGTTTGCCCATGTATTATTTGATGACATTCCCTCGGAAAAAATCAACAAGGTAGTAAACCCAATAATGATCTATGAAAACTTGTTTGAAAAACATGGATTTGAAATAATGCAAAAAGAAATAGTGAGAGATCCAGTGGAGTATTTTTTTGAAGAATTGAATGAAAAAATACTTGCAAAATTCAATTCAATCAGAGATGGATTCAATAAATTCCCATCATTCCAGATGGAGCAGTCTTTCCACGAATATGTGCTGAAAACAAAATGATTTACAATAAAAAGCACAAGAAAAAACCATTTATAATACACGCACCAGGAAACAAATTAAACCTAGATAGGTACAATGAAATCAATAAAATATGGAGTAGATTTAAGTTATTACGAAACAACATTGACACTATTTCATTAGATATTGAAATATTAACATGCAATAGCACAAGTGAAAAAGGTTCATTTGAAAAATCAATGGATTCCATGGGGTACAGTTATAAGGTAATGAAGGATTGCTTGCCATGGAAGAATATCAATAAGATTGACTTATTTTATAGAGCGATAAAAAATAGCAAAAAAAAACACATATTGGGGTGCGATTCTTTCGATGCAATTTGCATAAAAGAAATTCCCAAAATTGATATTGATGAATTAAAAGGGATGATGATATCATCCGAATCCATTTTTTTTCCCGATCATCCCTATCTTGATGATGAAAAAAAATTTGAATCTAAAAATTGCTTTTTAAATTCTGGGTGCTGGGTTGGGGATAGAGAAACTTGTCTTGAGTTCTTTGAAGTGTGCATTGAAGAAAAAAACAAAAAGCCGCAGTTAAAAAATGAAGTATTTGATAATTCCGATCAGCTCGTATTTCACAAGGCGTACCGAAGAATGAAAGAATGCGTAAAGATAGATTGCACTTGTTCGTTTTTTCAGACAGTAACTTTTTGTGGACTTGAAACTTTATTCCCCGTTAAATCAATTTTATGACGGGACGTACGACTTTACAGTTTCTGTAGGACGATGTGTAGTAATCGCTCAAGCAATAAAAGCAGTCTCCCAAGATGTAAATTTTTGATTCCACGCCAAGACAACCAGCCAAATGAGATATTCCACTATCGCACCCTATAAATCCCCTTGATGAAAATAGTTTGCTGACTATGAAATTAATGTCTCCCAATTCATAAATAATGTTGTCCTCTCCCAAATACTTGTTCGTGTCCTTTCCTCCTAGGCATGACCAATTGGAAACTTTATTTAGCACATTTATTTTTTGAAATTGCCTCATGTCCCTGTTCTGTCTTGCCCCCGTCCTTCCGTCAAATTGAGCGTATACTTTTTCGCTCTTATCAAACTTGAGTATTTCTTTGAGGATCAACGGCTTTGATTCACTTGGCTTATATTCGTGAAAATTAACAAAATGATTCATCAAAACAGAAATAAAGTTGTATTTTTTGTGAAAAAATCCACAGTGATTTTCTTTGCAAAAATCAAAATGATTTAATTTTAATGTTTCATTAAGGCTGTTTTTTGAACTACCCAGCCGGATGTGTTTGAAATCAAAACAATCGTAAAGATGCGAATTTAAACCTTCAATTTGCAAATAAATATTTTCATTCTTTTGTCTCCCTATATTTTCAAGAGCGTAAAGAGTGGCCGCCAAGTCTCCTAAGGAATAGTTTTCAAGCAAATAGCTTTTTAATAGATTCATAGAAATTCAAATTGGCATTCTTGCATTCGTGTAGTGCATTTGGATAATTCTTTGCAAATGAAATGTTTTTTGACCAAGAATCATTTTTACTTAACAGAACCGGCGGATGCTTCATCTTAAAAAATTTAGTAGAAAATGGATAGGCCAGCACTTTCTTGCCAAGAAGAGTTGACCAATAGACACCGTGGTAACTATTTGTGATGATTAATTCAGATTGGGCAAGATAAGTTATGGCTTTGACGAAATCCTCATTATTGAAAATCTCAAATTTGACTCCTTCAACAGGAATTGCGTAGTGTCCGTAAAAACCAAATTGCCTTATCACTTGAAATTTTTCATCAAAAATAGGGTGCATGCAACTCGCACAAGGAACCCATTCGAATTCATCTGAAATATCTCTGATTCCCACCAAGTCCACTTCTCTAATCCAACTAGGAAATGAAAAATTAAATAACTCCTTGTGGATATTGTGTCCCGCTCCCCATATTGCCATCTTCCCGTTCTTTGCCTTGCATTTGTCTAGGACTTCTTTTATCCTGCTTTTGAAGTGAATTATTCCTCCTCCTCCAACTATGCAGTTTCCGCTACTGTAGTAGTCGCTATCAAGTATGTCTATTTTTTTATTTCGGGGCAGATCAAAATAAAGAGATGGAGAGCACATTAAATCGCCCGTATTGGGCGTCTTGAACCTATATATTGTGTTTAAATTTGTTTCAAAAAGCATCAGAGTTATATATTATAATCTATGAAAATCTTAATCACGGGTGGCATAGGAGACTTCATAGCAACAGAAAGTCATCTGTCTAGAGAATTTAAAAAAGAAATAGAAGTAATATCTTTGGGGTGTTTTCACAACCTAGAAATAAAAAAAATAATAGAGGGCTGTAAGGATTCCTATCCGAACTTGAAGGAAGTAAAATTCTTTTTTTCGGATTTCATCAACGATCCCATAAAAAAAGTACCAGTCCCAGCAGGAACTTTAGAGCAAAAAATAGAAGAGCAAGAGAAAGAGGGATTCTTGAATTTTTCCATGACTTCATCCTTCGAAAAAATAATTGCAAAAAAAACGGCATTCAATGGAAGTTGTCTTTTTGAAAATACACTAGCTGATGTGTCGGCATTTAGTCTACCGCGTGATTACTATGTAATATTTCCTTATTCTTTGAAGGCACTCTTCCAAAGGCAATACAACGAAAAAGATTGGGCGGAGACATTAAAGATACTTGATTACAAAAAGAAGAAGGGTGTTGTCATAACCCAGTGCGAATTGCCTATTCCCGCGAATCAAAATCTTATAATACTAAAGAACCAAACAACCATATCTGAAGCGATAGAGATAACAAAAAGTTCGCAAGGCTTTATAGGAGTAGACACATTTGCAGCCACGATAGCGGCTCAAATGCAAATATATCTGAAAGTGAGATCGACAAATGAAAAAACTTACGAATGGAAAAAATACATATATTTTGCGCCAAGAAAAAACTTTTCATTCTTGAACAGAAAGATAATGTGCCCTAAATTAATGATTTGATCATATTGCTATTTCTCGGCATTAAGAAAAAATTGCCATAGCAATCAATAGCGTTCACTTTCTTTAGCCGCGAATTAAAAATAAGGTAGTTGTGATAAAGTAATTGAAAATCAAACCCGCCATCCTCGGGAGGCACGAACCCAGGATAATTTTTTCCTTTGTAGTCCAAAGAACAATGATACTCTAGTTGAATCACAGGCATTGTATTAAGAATTCTTTGCATTCCTTTAAAGGCTAGACTTTCCATGCCTTCTATGTCCATTTTGATAAATCCAGGCGGAGGCAAACCCATGGAGTAATCGTCTAATCTAACAAATTTAACTTCCTGGGCTGCGTATGTCAACTCGCAGTTTTTAGTACAGTCATTAAGTTCGCAAATTAAAATTTCGTTCTTATCACTTATTGCCACAGGATGAAAACTTTGAAAGTTTTCGCTTAAGGTTTTCCTATAGTTCTTGGATGGCTCAAAAACATGAACATCAAAGCCCAACTCCTTAAAAATTAAAGCATAGGCGCCGAACTGACTTCCTATGTCATAAGCAACTTTGTTTTTCAAGGATTCAAAAATCCTCTTCCAAATAGGAATGAATTTGATGGCGCTAGCCTTGGAATTATCACATGCTAATTGGAAGTTTTTTTTCAAGTCAGAGTTCCATCAACAATGTGACTTAAGCGGTTTAGGTTCACAATCATGCAGTCATTTTCTGCTGTTTTTTCGTAGAGGTTATTGTATGTCAATTTTTTGGGATATATTTTGTGCGAATTAAAAAGACGATTAGGCCAGAATTGAATGACTCTGGTGTCCCTCGGAGAGAAGAACAAATTTGCGGCTGAGGCTCCGTGAGGCAAAACAACACATGACGCAGAGCCGAACAGTGCAATTTGTTCCAAAACCGACATATCTTCCATGAAGTATTTCTTGAATCCCCTCGTCTCAAGCATCTTAAAAACTTGGTCTTCGTTTAGAATTTTTCTCATCTTTGATTTTTCTCTAGATATATAAATTTTCTTGTTTTTATTTTGGCAATTAAGATTCAACTTGAGAGTAAAATTGTCATAAAAATCTTCAAGTTTGTATCTGCTGCCAGCGTAGACAAAATTCAAAACATCCGACTTGACCCCAGTTACTTCGGGGTAAGGTATGATGTTCTCGTCCTTTATGTCCAATATTTTCAAGAATTCAATTTGAAATTTTCTTGATGCATTTATATAAATCTTTTTGTCCGAGTAATCAAAAAGACTAAAGCATGGAAATATGTCGTATATCCAATGGGCATAGTTATCAGCGTATGCCTTTATGAATGTATAAATTTCTCCGGCTAAGTAAAGGGGCGTCGTGTGTCGCTCTTTTTCTAAATAAAGTTTTTTTGCGACTGAGTCAAATATTGGCGGATCAAAAGTCACCTCTTCGTTGTTGGAATCGTATATTTTGTTTCCTATCATGGATCCATTTTTGATACTTTTTATGAAAGGTGGTTGATCAAAAGCCCCGTAAGACATTTTATATCCTCACCGCTAGAAAACCTAGTCCCTTTAGGTAGTTCACGCCTCGCACCAAAAAAGTTTTTCCTTAGCCCTTGATGCGGCCGTATATGCCCACCTCCTGTGATCCCAGAGATCGCATTTTTGCTCTAGTACAAGGACGGAGTCGTACTCGGATCCTTGTACCTTGTGGCACGTAACGGCATAGCAGTAGTCGAACGGCATCGGGGACTCCCGATTGTGTTCAAATTCGTACTTGACCTGGCCGAAGACAGTCGGGTCAAACTGAACCGAATACACAAATTCGTCCGACTCAAAAGAGATAACGTCGTCATATATCTCGCCCGCCACTCCCTGCATCCCGTTGAAAAGACCCGCGAGGCTGTCGTTCCTGAGGCACATGACCCTGTCGCCGGCGACCGGCTTGTCCGGCCTGCCGAGGCTTCTTCTCACGAAGGAGTTGAGTTCGGCTCTAGTCTTGTTGTAGGCGCATATGGTCTGGTCTACCTCCGCAACCATCTCCCTGTGTGTGTTCCTCGGCAGAAACTTTATCTTCCGTCCGACACCGTTTCTTATCTCCCAGCTCGAGGGCTTGTAGCCCTGCCTGATGTACTCGGCAAAATGGGCGATTTCTCCGGCGTTCCTGTGTATGGTCTCGAGCCTGTAGTCGGGTTCGCCCATGAGGTTGAACTTGTCGCCCACCGGCTCCAGCTGTCCGTGGTCGCCGACAAAGATCAGGGGCTTTCCAAAGGACTTGAGATCTCTGTAGATGCCCTCGCTTACCATGGAGGCCTCGTCCACGATGACCCCCTCGCACTCTAGGGACGGAGCAAGTGAGAAGTAGACCTTGTTCTCCTCGTCCGTATAGGCCTTGTATATGAGGCTGTGGATGGTCTTCGCGGCGACCCCCTTCCTTCTGAGCACATTAGCGGCCTTGCCCGTGTAGGCGCACACGGCGAAGTTGGGGAGCAGTTCTATGAGGTGCTTTATGAGTGTGGTCTTGCCGCATCCGGCCCTTCCGCCAAGACGAACCTCGTCCTTGGAGAATTTGAGTATTTCCCTGATTACGTGCTTCTGCTCGTCCGTGAGTCTCATGCTTCTATTATCCGTCGTGCAAGAACCTCGCCAAGAATGGGAGGCACCGCATTTCCTATCTGGAGGTTCTTTCGTGTCTTGCTTCCGTGGAAAACATAATGATCTGTAAATCCTTGTATCCTCGCCCCCTCCCTGGTGGAAAGAGCTCTGTCCTGGAACGGATGGATGCACCTCGAGGACGAAGGGGTGCCGAAGTTTCTAGTTATGGTAGGGGAAGGGGCGTCGGGAAGCAACCTCGCGTACGTATTTTTGAAATATCCCTTGGGTCGGAGTTCCTCGGGGAGATCCATCACCGACCCTCCCGGCGGAACCCTTGAAATGACGACCCTCATCCTTTCGCCGTACCTGGCGCAGGCATGTTCGGTCAAAGGCTCATTCCTGTCCCTCATGGCCTTCTGGTAGTCGTTTTTGGGGTCACACAGGTAATCAACCCTCTCCTCTCCGGGATGCAGGGCGGGAAGGTCCGATATGGCCTCCATAAGCGTCATAAAGGGCCTGGAAGCCCCGTGGGTGGGTCTAGGCATGGACAGAGGCTCAAGCCCCCTACGCCACGCCAGGACGATCGTGCGCGCCCTTGACTGGGGAGCCCCAAAATCCCTCGCGTTCAGGATGCCAGAAACATGGTCAAACCCCTGTTCCTCAAGGCCGCCCAGAATCTTCTTGTAGATGGCGCCGGAATACAACTTCTTGAATCCCGATACGTTCTCAAAAATTACGTAACCTGGCTCCACCTCCTCCACGACCCTCAGGAACTGGGCGAAAAGTGAATTTCGGGGGTCGGCGAGGTTCTTCTTGCCCACAGTGCTGAACCCCTGGCATGGTGGACCGCCCGCAACTATGTCTACATCGCCGGGACTGAGCCCCATATCCTTGAGCTCGGCCCTGAAGTCTACTGCGGCAACATCCCTGTTGATCATCCTGACACCGGGGAAGTTGAGTTCATGGGTCTTCGCGAAGTCGGTCTCCAACTCGTTAGAAAGAACCACCTCGACACCCGCGGACTTCATTCCCAGGCACAGCCCGCCTGCTCCTGAAAAAAGATCAATCGCTTTCAAATAATGGCTCTTTCAATATAAGGAACCGTGCGCATCTTTCTATCATCTTCACATTGACGGCATTGCCCACCTGCTTGTATATGGTCTTCTCGTCAAAACGGAACGAATCGGGAAAGGACTGGAGTTTCAGAAGCTCGCGGGCGGTCAGCCTTCTGGACTCGGGTCCGTAGACGGGAACCTGAGCGAGGGCTACAAGAGTCGGGGCGTAGTCCAGCCTCTTGACCCTTATCCCCGACCCCCTGGCCGTCCACAGAACCTTGTGCATTCCGTCGTCGGACACAAGGTCGCCCGCCTGCCATTCGAACTTCCTGACGGCACCTCGCCAGTCCTTCTTGGAACGCGACCCATCAAGCCACGGCTTTAATATTTCAATGTTGGATGAATAGAACTTTCTGTTCTTGTCTATCCATCCCTTGTATTTCAGATGGAAGGCCTCCTTTTTCTCGGGAGTGTCCGAGGCGGTGCCTTCTCCGTCGCTGTCCCACCAGTCCGTCCATATGGGGAACTTCGGCATGGGAACAGAATTAGAGACGAGTATTTTCACGAACTCATCCCACACAACCTCCACGACCTTCATCTTTCCAGAAATCTTGTTTTTGCCCTCGTCGCAAAGTATGTCCTTCAGGCTCGTTCCGGGCTTTTTCCTGGGAATTTCGGGGAGGGGAGGGAGTTCGCCCAAGTCCTTCCTCTTGCACATTATTATGACTCGCTCCCTGTTCTGGGGTATTTTGAAATCAAGGGCGTTGAGAATTAGAGGGTCGCCGTATGTGTGGTAGCCAAGGTCATCAATAGACTTCTTTATGACCTTCCATGTGTTGCCGGAATCGTGGGATGCGAGGTTTCTGACATTCTCTAGGATCATGTAGCCCGGCTTGTGGAACTCGGCCACGCGGCATGTATCGAAGAAAAGATTGCCTCTGTCGTCGCCGAACCCCTTCTGAAATCCCGCCTTCGAGAAAGGCTGGCACGGGAAGCCGGCACAAAGGACATCAAACGCCGGAATTAAAGAAGGCTCTACCTTTCTAATGTCGGCCGCCGGGGCGATCCCATGATTCAATTCGTATGTGCTACGACATCCTGCATCTATGTCGCAGGCGAACACGCATTCAAAATTGATGTTATTTAGAGCTTGGTGGAATCCCCCAATCCCGCAGAAAAGATCTATGAATTTCATGTCCGTTTTTATATCAGAGTCTACGATTTTTTGCAATGCCAAATGCCATTGTGAAAATCTAAAGTAATCTATTGCGAAATATAAAGTAATCTATACAATTGCCGTGCAAGAGGAGTTGCACATGCTTGAAGATAAGGGGCTTGAAGAACTGTGGGATTACCTGAACAAGAAAAAGAACAAGAACGGATGCCTTGATGTTCTCAAGGTTTGTGCCAAAATCGGCAAAGATTTCAATTCAAGCGGAGACCGATTTGACAAGGCGGCACTCATGGACACGACGTATGCTTTACTAGATGAAATTAAATATTTGGATGCTGTGGGCTATGACCATTTGTTCAGAACATATAGAATTTCGTCCAAAGGGCAAAAAAATGCCTTCTGCAAGACAAAGCCAGTAACACGCGAGATTACCCTGACGAATACCAGGGACGAAAAGAAAGAACGCGATCAAGACTTTGATCTCCTTATAATTACGCAAACCACATCTCCATTGGCGATTGCCATAACCACCTACGAAGCGGCCATGAAAAACAAGAAGGTGACCAGCGATCAGATAAAGACGAGAATTGAATACAAGGATTTAAAATTCATAATTCATCCTTCTGAGGGTATTTTTTTTGAAAAAGGAAAAACAGACTTCAGGCTCTACAAGAAGGCCTTTATAAATGCAATCATTAAAAAGTGCCTGAAGGACTGATTTTAATAGAAAAACATCTATTACATTATATTTGAGCAGATGGTATGATTCGGGGAATCTCAAACCAAGGAGAAAAAATGCCAAGGAGATTTAGGGACAACAACAAGAGCATATTCGTCAAGTTCTACGATGACGTGGGCGATCAAGAGGTGGGCGAACTCCTCTCTTCGCTCGGGGTGGCGGGCATCAAGGTCTCTAATCTGATCAACCGCTGGGCGGTAGAGGTTCCCTTCTGGAAGGAAGGATTCTTTCTGGAGAAGTTTGATGCGGAGACGGAACTGGTGGAGATGGTCCACGAAGTTTGACAGCAAAAGGACAAATTCAATGGCGAATGAGAAAATAGTCCATTTCCGGCGCGTGCTTGCGGAAATGGGCACAGAGATGACGCTTGAGCAGGCCGCAAAGGCCTATGAGATGTCGAGGGACATGATCAAGAGAGCTCGCAAGATGTCCATGAAGGACATATGGAATCTAGAAAAGGTCGAGGGCTTCTCCGACGAGGAAAAGCGTCAACTGGCCATGCTCTATATGCATGCCAAGGAAGTTTAACCCTTCTTCTTTTTGGACTTCTTCGCCGGCTTCTTTTTTGCCGACTTTTTGACAGGCTTTTTCTTGGTCTTGCTCAAGGCCTTTTCGGCCTCATTTTTCGCTGAATCTTGTTCTGTACTAACGGGAACGGGAACGGCCTCGGTTTTGCGGGGCAAATGAGAAAGCTCGACGTATTGCGAATACAGAAAGAAAAGCCTGACAAGCAGTACGGCCGTGGCGAGCGTTATAAGGTAAAAAGCCATCCATTGAACGGACATGGTAACCTCCATCAAAGCGAATCAAGGGAAAGATCAAACTTGGACTTCTTGAGCCATCCCTTGCTCTTGCTTACAGGCCACACGCATATCTTGCTGGGGACTTTGTTGCCAACGACCCTAAATGCTATCTTCTTGAAATTCCTCTTGAATGCGATAAGATCCGCATCCTGCTCCATCCTGAAGTCTTGCCTGTGAAGGGTTTGGTCTGCAGCATCCTCCACGGCAAAATACCAGTAGTCGTAGTCGTCGCACTTTTCTATCTCATTCTCATCCCAGCTGACGGTGATGTTGTAGTCCTTCATGCAATCATTGTTCCACTGATCCTCGTTCTCATACTTGCACGGCGGGTCAATTCCCGTGACGGTGGAACGCTGAACTCTTCTGTTGATCATGTCTATGCCCGAGTACATCTCAAAATCCCTGACTGATCTTGCTCCTCCGAGTCCGAACTCCGTAAGGCTTCCCGAAAGAAGATCCTTGAGCCTGGACTTGCTGTGCCTGTCCTTCAGCCACCATGAGGGGTCGTCCTGCCAGTTGGAGGATCTCGGGGAGTAATCCCTCCATACGACAGGCTTGAAGTGGCAGAAGAAATCGTAGCCATGCGTGAAACTCCTGACTGCCATGGAGGCCTCTGATTCAGAGGCGTATATCGCTGGATCATAGGGACACTCCTTGCAGTGTTCGCCCCTGGTGAAAAAGAAGCCCTCGTTGAGGTAGCAGGCCTTAGAAATAGCGGTGGCTCCCTTCATCGGACTGGGCCACGAGGCGGGGTTCTGACCCTGTATCGAATAGACTTGAATCTTGTAGGCCACGGAGGGCTGCTCTAGTTCGTCGGCGGCGGGGTTGTACTTGTTCGGGAAGTTGGTGATCAGGGGCTTGGGTGAGCCGGTGGCGGACAAGGCGCTGATCAGCTCTATATCCCAGTTCTGGACGAATCTGGAGCCCGAGTCCACCTGAAGCACGTAGTCCTGACCGTCGTAAAAGTTCTGGGCCTGTCTTCTTGCCCATGCCGGACCGGCGCTGTCTCCGACCGGAACGACCGACATTTTTATTCTTGGGTGGTTCAGTTCGGGAGGCGAAGGTTCGTTCTGCTGCAGGCAGAGTCCGAAATAAAGCGCTTCCTTATTGGAGCATTTTCCTATGCAATCCTTGATAGTCGGAACGACGTCAAAGTTTTTGTAGGATGTCATTTGTACGAAGATACTCATTGGAATTCCTTTCTTTATTGGCTGAAATAATAATAGTGAGGCTCTCACTAAATTGAGTTTATGAGTACGATATTCGTTCAGATCGCCGCCTACAGGGATCCACAACTTAAGGCCACCCTCAAGGACATGCTTGATAAGGCCAAAAACCCGCAAGAAATATCGGTAGGTATCGCATGGCAGCACGGCCCGGATGACGTCTGGGATGAGCTCGAGGAATACAAATACGACCCTAGGTTCAAAATAATAGACATAGATTATAGAAACTCCAAGGGTGTGTGCTGGGCTAGGCACGCTGTCCAGCAGCTTTACAATTCAGAGACATACACGCTGCAAATAGACTCTCACATGCGGTTTGTCCAGGACTGGGACGAGATGCTGGTGGGTATGATCAGACTCCTGCAGTGGGAGGGACACAAGAAGCCGTTGCTCACCTCATACGTATCCTCGTTTGACCCGGAAAACGACCCGGCAGGAAGGGTGACAAGCCCGTGGAAGATGAACTTCGATAGGTTCATACCCGAGGGCGCGGTGTTCTTTCTGCCGGGTGACATACCGAACCACATGTCAATGGAGAAGCCCGTCCCATCAAGGTTCTACTCGGCGCATTTCTGCTTCACGCTCGGATCCTTCTGCCTGGAGGTCCAGCACAATCCGGAGTACTACTTCCACGGCGAGGAAATTTCCATAGCAGTAAGGGCCTTCACGCACGGATACGACCTCTTTCACCCTCACAAGGTGGTGTGCTGGCACGAGTACACTAGGAAGGGAAGAGCAAAGCAGTGGGACGACGACAAGGAGTGGGGAGCAAAGAACAGCAATTCTCACCTGATGAACAGGAGGCTCTTCGGAATGGACGGGGAGGAGCAGTCGGGCCACGACGGTCCGTACGGATTCGGCAAGGAAAGAAGCTTGAGAGACTATGAGAAATATGCGGGCGTAATATTCTCAAGAAGGGCAATACAGAAGGAGACTGTGGAAAACAAATATCCTCCCAATCCTGTATATGATGGCGAAGAGAAATGGCTTGAAAGTTTCATGTCGGTATTCAAGCATTGCGTTGACGTAGCATTCAATTCCGTTCCGGAAAACGACTATGAATTCTGGGTCGTGTCGTTCGAGGACGGAAGCGGGAACACGTTATTCCGGAAAGACGCCGACAAGGATGAGATAGCGAGAATGAAAGCAGACCCCGATGGTTACTGCAAGGTTTGGAGGGAGTTCCCAACCGACACGCTCCCGAAGAAATGGGTGGTGTGGCCTCATTCCTCATCCAAGGGGTGGTGCGAGAGGATTGAGGGATCAATATGAGCTACCAGGACTTGGATGATGACAAACCGACCGACTTCGCGTACCTGCCTATACCGCAGGCCCAGTAGCCGGCCGTCGTCCTGTCCTTCTTCTCCGAACACTTGTGGCGGGCGCGGAAGCTCTTGGCGCGGGCGGGGCTGTTGTTCTTGACTTTCATGTTCGGATCGCCGAACCTCACCCTCTTTATGTTGCCGCTAGGACTCTTCACGTAGACTGCGAACTTCTTGCTCTCGCCGGGCGTCCTGAAGGGCTTTCCGGTAGCGACCTTCTTGCCCCGGTATTCGGCCTCGTCCATCCTCGGGATTACTCGGACGGGAAGGTCAAGATAGACCGTGCGGCCGTGATATTCGGCGGTCTCGCCGATGTCGGTCCCCACGAATTCGGCGTCCTCGTCGTTCAGGGCTATGAGGTCTTTCTCATACAAGGACCTGACCTCCTGAATAAGTTCTGAATATGCCTCGCTAGTCGCCCTGAAGACGTTCTCACAGAGGTTAATTTTGTTCTCAATGTGATGGCGCAGGTTGTCGCTCACCTCGGTGTTGGCAAGCAGCGCCATCGCCCCGTCACCGCTGATGTATTCTTTGAAATCCATAATTTTTCCGTTTGCCTATATATCCTCCGGAGGCAACAAAATGAGCGAACTGCCGTTTTCAGACAACGGAGAGACAAGAACTTTTTCTGGCGATGTTGACTCCCACGAACTCAAATGGCATCGGGACGAAGAAGACAGGATCGTCACTCCATTAGGAGACAACGACTGGATGTTCCAGAGGGACAACTGCCTGCCGCAACCGATAGACCGGGAAATAACAATACCGAAGGGCGAGTGGCACAGGGTCATCAAGGGAACCACAGATCTGAAAATTAGAATCAAAAAAAATGAAATATGACTACATGGTGGTTGGTTCGGGCATATTCGGAGCCACATTCGCGCAGCAAGCCAAGGAAAAGGGAAAGAGCGTAATAGTGATTGATCGTAGGGATCATATCGCAGGGAATGTTTATACCAAGAATGTAAATGGTGTAACTGTGCACGCCTATGGCTGCCACATTTTTCATTCTGACAAAAAAGACGTCTGGGACTACGTCAACCGCTTCGTGTCCTTCAACAACTACCGCCACAAGGGCATGGTCAACTTCAAGGGAAAGATGCTCAGCTTCCCCATCAACCTGATGACCATGAGCCAGCTCTGGGGGGTTCGTACTCCCGATGAGGCCAGAAGAAGGGTGGAGGAGGAAAAGATTCCGTGCGATAATCCCAAGAACATGGAGGAGTGGTGCCTGTCCGTCATAGGCAGGACCCTCTACGAGACCTTCATAGAGGGTTACTCGACCAAGCAGTGGAACAAGCATCCCCGGGAACTCTCGGCCAGCATAGTGAAGAGGCTTCCCGTGCGCTACACCTTCAACGACGACTACTTCAACGACCTCACCTACCAGGGCATACCCATAGGGGGCTATACAAAGATGGTGGAAAACATGCTCGAGGGAATAAAGATCGAACTCGGCACAGACTTCAACGAGATAAAAGGCAAGTGGAGAGAATACGCCGACAAGCTCGTGTTCTGCGGAGGCATAGACAACTACTTCAACTATGAATTGGGCGAACTGGAGTACAGGAGCCTGAAGTGGGAGCACGAGGAGATGCAAGGCGACTTCCAGGGTCACTCCTGCGTAAACTACACAGACCTAGAGACCCCTTGGACGAGGATCGTGGAACACAAGCACTTCGAGAACCCCGATCTGCCCAACACCATAATCAGCCGGGAATACTCAGTGGACTGGAGGGAGACCAGAGATCCCTACTACCCGATCAACGACGAAAGAAATTCGTCCCTCTACCGAAAGTACCGCAATTTGGCGGAGGTCGAAAAGAATGTGATAATATCTGGCCGGCTGGGCAGCTACAAGTACCTTGACATGGACGACACTATATCCATGGCTCTGAAGACCGCCGAGAAAGAACTGCCACGGGGATAAATACGGCATGCTTGCGACATCAAGAAGAGTGCTGCTTCTCAACAGGAACTGGAGTGCCGTGGGGGTCGTGAGACTGCCCCGGGCCATGGCTCTGCTTTTCTCTGAATATGACGACGGGGAACCAAAGGCAAGAATAATAACGCCTCCTCCTAAGGGAGGCTACGAAGTCTGGAACTGGGGTGATTGGTCAAATTTGAGGCCGGAAGAAGGCGAGGACGGGCTGCTGTCCGCAAGCGCGTTGTACAAAATCCCCGAAGTCGTACTCCTAACAAGATACGAGTCGATGCCGATACACAAGGTCAACTTCTGTCGGAAGGCTATATGGAAAAGAGACGAATTCACTTGCCAGTACTGCGCAAGGAAGCCCCCTCAGGATGAATGCACGCTGGACCATATACTTCCCAAATCACTTGGAGGGGACACGAGTTGGACCAACTGCGTATTGGCCTGCTACCAGTGCAACACTCAGAAGGCTGACCGAAGACCCGAGGACGCCTACAGGCCTAAGGACAGGGTGAAGGCAAGAAGGTGGACGGGGCCGAGTCCCATGAGGCTCCTAAAGAGCCCAGAAAAGCCGGAATACTCCTTCATAAGAGACAGAACCAAGGTTCTTGACACATGGAGGCACTGGATCGACAGGCTCTACTGGGAGGTTCCGCTTGATAATGACATGGAAGAAGATGATGTGGAAATTCAGTTAGGTCAATAACGTCCACTCGCCACGAACGCCAACATGGGATACTGATATCCTGCTCATCTGCCAAACTTGAAGCTCAATCCCTATAGTTCGCGAAGTCGCACGATCCGTTAGGCGCCGAGCGTCGGAGTGGGTGTTGGCGTCCCCTCTGTCGTAGGATAGACCACTATTGGATTTTCAGGAATCATATCGTCTGTCTCCACACGACTGCCACCTTCATTTTCATTCATAATTGCCACCTTCATTTTTATTCATAATTAACAGTCTTTATTTAGCCAAGCAATAACACCGATGTATTTGTTTGTTCCGCAGGTGCCCGATGTCGTTTGAAAAGCGTTGGCAATATTGTTGCTGTTTGTCACGGTGAAATTAGCAGAAGATAAATTCGCCACGCCCAAATAAGTGTATTCTCCGGAACCAGAGGGAACCGTTCCCGTCAAAACAACTGCGTTTGTATTTGCATCACGTATCTCTACATTGTTGCTGTACCCGCTCAGCGTTTCGCCATTCTGGCTTTGGCAGTCATAAACTCTGTATCGGGAATAGATTGGTATTGAGCAAGCGGGTGTGGGAGTGGGAGTGGGAGTGGGAGTTTGAGTGTTGGTGAGTGTCGGGGTCAGAGTCGGAGTTTCAGTAAGGGTCGGGGTCAGAGTCGGAGTTTCAGTAAGGGTTGGGGTCAGAGTCGGAGTCAGAGTCGGAGTTTCAGTGAGTGTCGGAGTCAGAGTCGGGGTCAGAGTCGGAGTTTCAGTGAGTGTCGGAGTCAGAGTCGGGGTCAGAGTCGGAGTTTCAGTGAGTGTCGGAGTCAGAGTCGGAGTCAGAGTCGGAGTTTCAGTAAGGGTCGGGGTCGGAGTCGGAGTCGGAGTCGGAGTCGGAGTTTCAGTAAGGGTCAGAGTCGGAGTTTCAGTAAGCGTGGGAGTCGGGGTCAGAGTCGGAGTTTCAGTAAGCGTGGGTGTCGGGGTCAGAGTTGGGGTTTCAGTAAGGGTTGGAGTCGGGGTCAGAGTCGGGGTTTCAGTAAGGGTTGGAGTCGGGGTCAGAGTCGGGGTCCTAGTAAGGGTTGGGGTCAGAGTCGGAGTCCCAGTAAGGGTTGGGGTCAGAGTCGGAGTCCCAGTAAGGGTTGGAGTCGGGGTCAGAGTCGGAGTTTCAGTAAGGGTGGGAGTCAGAGTCGGAGTCCCAGTAAGGGTGGGAGTCAGAGTCGGAGTCCCAGTAAGGGTTGGAGTCGGGGTCGGAGTGGGTATGGGACAGCGACGGCCATACACTATGCCTTGTATGCCTTGAGTGCCTTGAACTGTTAACGATAATGTCCATGCAGAATACGAACCAGACCCAACAGAAAGATCTGTTGCTATTGTTACTTCTGTGGCACTTGCTTGTGTTGCATTGCCTTCCACGTATTGTGTTGTTGGACTGGCCGTGACTGCTGCTCTTATCCTTTGTCCAACTGCAAAGCCAATCGATGGTGTTGATGTGTACGAAAAAATCTTTCCGGAGCCGCCAATTCCAATCGAGTTGTTGCTAGTTGATGTTACGGCCACTGGATCCGCACAGTCGCCGGATTCGTAGTTTGCCGGAACTGTCGAATTTTCGAAGTATCCGGCATTCACGCAGTTTGCATTTTCATCGCAGTAGTGCCTCGGGACGCAGTCAGTTATTTGCTCTGTTGGCAATGATGTATTGATGCTATAGCCTACATGGGTAGAGCCGGTTGTAGCATCGCAGAGTGTCCAGCGGTCTTCACAGTCCGCCACCTTGCTGGTTGGCAATGATGTGTTGGTGCTATAGCCGACATGGGTGGAGCCGGTGGTAGCATCGCAGAGTGACCAGCGGTCGATGCAGTCCGCCACCTTGCTGGTTGGCAATGATGTGTCGGTGCTGTAGCCGACAGGGGTGGAGCCGGTTATTTCATCGCAGAGTGTCCAGCGGTCTTGACAATATGGATCGCATAGTCCAATATTTGGATATTGAAGTAGCAGTTCGCTGTCGGCATCATCGACATACGATGTCGAGCAACCTGTATCAACCAAGCATCCTGTATTTCTTAATTTGCATTTTCCTTCATCACAATGACCTACAAAAACTGTCGGGGAAAAAGTCTCTCCATTTGTCAGAACGGCAAAACCCTGATTTGAACAAGCATTAACAGAATGGCATGCATACATGTGTTCGCATTTATATGGTTCGCTGGAGGATCCCCCGCCGTTCGCGCAATTGCCCGCAAACGTTACTGGGCCAAAATAGGGCGCAAGTTGGTATCCATCATCGGTACAGCCATTACTGTTACAGGTGAAATATTCAATGCAAGCAGCGGGATTTATTCCATCATATTCTGTTCCGGAATAATTTTTCCCCCATCTGCTCCATGTTTTGCCAGAAGAGTTATCGCAACTGTATATCTTGCCGCATTCTTGCCCGCCCGGCGTAAAGAAATTATCTTCGCATGTTCCCGTTACTGGATAGGTTGTGCTATCAACTGTGTATAGGGATTGACAAACTTGCGTGTCGTCTTCTCCTTGATTATTTAGTCCTTGCGCGACACACCCTGTGTTTCTGACTATGCAGTCGGTTATTTGCTGTGTTGGCAAATCGGTGTTGGTGCTATAGCCGATATTGGTGGAACCGGCATAGGCATCGCAGAGTGTCCAGCGGTCAGCGCAGTCCGCAACCTGGCTAGTTGGCAATGATGTGTCTGTGCTATAGCCGAAATGGGTGGAGCCGGTTGCAGGATCGCAGAGTGTCCAGCGGTCAGCGCAGTCCGCAACCTGGCTGGTTGGCAAATCGGTGTTGGTGCTATAGCCGATATTGGTGGAACCGGCAAGCCAGTTGATGCAGAGTGTCCAGCGGTCAGCGCAGTCCGCAACCTGGCTAGTTGGCAATGATGTGTTGGTGCTATAGCCGACATGGGTGGAGCCGGTTATTTCATCGCAGAGTGTCCAGCGGTCAGCGCAGTCGGAGTCGCATCCCGGGGGATTGGAGCCGGTTGTAGGGTCGCATGTGCAGGCCGCAGAACTGCTGCTAGAACTGCTGCTGGACGCGCACAGGTTTCCCATCAACTCTACGCTTGCTATTCCGCCAGTACAGTTAACTTCCTCCCAACCAATAAGTACTATCTTGCAACCTTCCAGAGTGGAACAATCACAGGGTGCCGCACCGCAGTTGACAAGCCCCAGGGTTGCCTCGAAGCGAGTACAACTTATTTCCTTTGGATCGTTCGTGTATATGGTTGTGTCTAGGTCTCCACCCCATTTGAAAGTGCAATCACTGTTGAGGGTTGGTGAAGTTAATGGAAAATCAATGGGCGCCGTTGCGTCGTTTAAACCATAAGGCCCAACAAGACTCACTACTATAGTGTGGCCAGTAGCATCAATAGTCGCGCAACTACAGTCAATATTAGGAGACGAGCTGCTGGACGAACTTGAACTGGGGCTTGCGCAGTCGCAGTCAGGCTCGTCGCGACACACCGCAGGACACGGCTGGAACTGCGTGGGGAACCTCGCCTCGGCGTTGATGTAATGCTTGTCTAAGCAAGTTCCAGAAGGATAGCCTTCGTTTTCGCAAGGATAATCTCCGCTTGAACTAGAGCTGCTGCTCGAACTGCTGCTTGAACACGGCAAACACGAGTTGCTTCCGCTTCCGTCGAATATATTTTCAGTGCAGCAGTAACCCGGAAGGCACGCAAACTCGGGCGTGGAGCAGTCCTCTACGCACTCGAACGACAACGCCCCTATGCCACGCGGATTTTCCTGCGATATTTTCTGACTCAAGAACGGCTGTGTTGTTATCTTTCTATAGCCAGGAAGGCATTCAGAG
>Ga0208966_1000035_pt1 | contig 39305 bp, 38 predicted proteins | sample GreLakmeHU45MSRF_FD_187701 | JGI IMG/M metagenome (GOLD analysis project Ga0208966, IMG submission 187701) | Freshwater lentic microbial communities from great Laurentian Lakes, MI, USA - Great Lakes metaG HU45MSRF (SPAdes) | ecosystem: Environmental > Aquatic > Freshwater > Lake | place: Great...
AGACCACATTCTTTTAACAGTTTGTGACCCTTCTTTGCGTTACAGTCCTTACATGCAGTAACCACATTCATCCAAGTGTTTTCACCACCTCGGCTCTTAGGCAGAATGTGGTCACGACTTAGATTATTATAATTGGGGAAATGTCCACCACAGTATGCACACACATATCGGTCACGACCGAATAGTGTACGGTTGCTTAGTGCAACGTTGGCATGCTTGTGTGGATTGAAACCATGACCTTTAATAGCAATAATGCTAGTAGTTTCTAGGTAACTCATTTCACCGTCGTTTTGAAGACCACCACGATACTTAGCTACAACTTCCCCTAATGCCCATGCAATTGCATTCTTTGCATGGTAGGTAATTGCGTCATCGTATGAGATCCACTGTCGGGGAACTCCTGAGATATCTAGTGCTAGAACAGCCATTTTCTACTCCTTTGTTGCTATTGTCACTATAACTATTTAACTAGTTTGGAGGGTCATAGAGGATTCGAACCTCTGACTGCTGGTTTCGAAGACCAGAACTCTTCCACTGAGTTAATGACCCATGTATATACTATAACAGATAATTGAATTACTGTCAACACTGGTACCCCCACTGAGATTCGAACTCAGATATCTTTTAAGATGCTCCCTTTTGAGGAGAGTGACTTTACCAATTTGTCTATGGGGGTATTGGTTTGGTACAACCTACTGGAATCGAACCAGTTTCCATGAGTTTTCAGCCCACTGCTATGACCACATCAGCTAAAGTTGTATAAATATGCAATGTCTAATATAAAAAGATTTATCATTCTCTTCCCCACTCCATTGTTTATGATTATGGGGTTTGTTAATCTGTTTTACTTCAATCTACCCATGTGCGGTGGCCAATCATATGAAATGGCTTTAATGTGGTTTGCTATGTCAATAGCACATTGTAGACCATGGCTTGATTTTATAGACTGATATTAAAATATTTGGGGAGTCACACGGGGAACGATCCCGTACTACCAGTTTCACAGACTAGGGTGCGAACCTCTACACTAGTGACTCCATAGAAAAGAACAGGATGCTTATTTTTCAATTAAAAGTTGAATTTTTTTATTTGCTGAACGCATCCTAAAAGTGGTCTGGGTAGGAGGATTTGAACCTCCAGCCTCCGAGTTCCAAGCCCGGCCGTCTACCAAGTTGACAATATACCCAGTTATTTTTGGCGGAAGACAGAGGAGTCGAACCCCATCCCTGTTAAGAGAACCTGGTTTTCAAGGCCAGTCGGCGGACCATCCCACCTGCATTATCTTCCATTGTTTGGTGGACCATAAGAGGATCGAACTCTTACTTCCGAGTTGCAAGCCCGGTGTGCTCCCATTATCACTAACAGCCCATGAATAAGTTTTCGGGAACTAATTCGGTGTACACTTGAATTAGTTTGTCTCGTATACAAGAGTTTATCGACCTTTATAATCTACTGGTGTGTCACACATGCCGCCATGTGCTAGATTACAAGGGACTCAATCATATCGTCTATCCCGAAATTTGGTAGCCAATGATGGGAACGATCCATCGACCCCCGCCTTATCAAGACGGTGCTCTACCACTGAGCTAATTGGCCAAATTGTTTGGTAGTTGAGGTCGGACTCGAACCGACGATAGATACCGTATGAAGGTATTGCATTAGCCACTATGCTACTCAACCATTATAGAAACATACTTCATGGATGAACCCACGTGTCACAATAAAGTTAGAGTATGTTTCTATAATGGTGCTGATGGCGGGATTTGAACCCACGACCTCTTCCTTACCAAGGAAGTACACTACCACTGTGTTACATCAGCATGTTGGTGCGACCGGAGAGATTCGAACTCCCGACTCCTAAGTTCGTAGCCTAGTACTCTATCCAACTGAGTTACGGTCGCATATAAAACAGGATAGCATCTTTTTTTCATTAAAAGTGAAATTGGATTTGTTTGCTGTTGCTATCCTTAACTGGTATCCTGCACGGGAATCGAACCCGTCTCTGCGACTTGAAAGGCCACTGTTCTTAACCGATAAACTAGCAGGATATAAATTTGGCAGAGGGTACTGGGTTCGAACCAGTGATAACAGAGTCAAAGTCTGTGGTGTTACCGCTACACTAACCCCCAACATATTTTTAATAGTCAAGTGCGTCCTTCAACCTTCACAGGGTCTGATTTTTTTCTCGCACTATGCTATTCTAAAACATGCTAACGACTTAATTTCTCAAGCCGGGTCTGTGTGTCAGCATGTTTTAGAATAGCATCTTTCGATGCTATGATAGGGTTGATACCCTACCCAGTAGTCTTACTTTTCACGTTGTCGCCATGAATTTCATGTATACTGTCCGCCCGTTTACTACTGTTTATAGTGCGTAGTGTAGACCTCGTTTCTACATTTTAACACTTAGTTAGCTTTTAAGCAGTTTGTCTGCTCTCTGTACTAACCTTACATGATTGAGAACACGTTTTAGTTTGTCCTCAATCAATTTTTTCTTTTGTTCCTCTGTCATTGAATGATTCGTAAACCAATTCACTTTATCAGAAGAACCCAATTCTACATTATTTTTCAATTTCTGTCAAACTCCTTGTTGTTTTTCTGCTACAAAAGCAAAAACCCCTGAGACTTTTCAGTTTCCCAGGGGTTAAAATAATTTGTTATGATGCTAACTTGTTATTCCGTTCCCCGGGCCTCTCTTTGATTCTCTGTGCCGCGAATACTTGTAGGATATGCTGGTACAAAGGCTAAGGAGTCTATTGACCATAGTCCCATATGTTTCAGCGAGTTACAAGTTTTATTCATCATAGTCTTTATTTAGTCCTGGTTTCAAAATACATCAAATAAGATGTGTTTTTTCAATTCATGTGTGAAGTATACATCAAAATTGACTTAACGTCAACCTTTAGTTTACCCAATTTATTTAAAACGAAAGTAGTAAATCTGTAAATACAGTATGATTTTTAATCCTATTGATTATCCTACTGTGTTCCTAAGTTATGACGAACCTAATTGTGAATCAAACTATCAACACCTATTGACTCTTAATCCAAATGCATTACGCATTCATGGAGTCAAGGGTAGTGATAGTGCCCACAAAGCCGTTGCTAACTTAGTTAAAGATTTCGCAACAAACGTTATTATAGTCGATGGAGACAACATTGTCAACAAAAATTTTTACCAAACAACACACGAACTATCGTTAACAGATATAACTGACACAGTACTAAGTTTTAGCGCATATAACTTGGTAAATGCCAATGTATACGGAAATGGTGGGATAAAAGTCTGGCCAGTATCTCTACTACAATCAATGCAAACCCACGAACATACTACCAATGTTGATGTAAAGGTAGACTTTGATTTTACAAAATATCTACAAATCAATACAGTGGGTAGCAATATAGCTATCAATGGTAGCAGCCAACAAGCATTTCGTGCTGGATTCCGTGAAGGAATCAAACTACTTCTTAATGACGGGGAAGAAAAATATAGTATGCTCAAGTTAGATTGGCGCAACTATGATAGACTATGGAGATGGATGCATGTGGGCCAAGACATTGAAAACGGCATCTATTGTATCTACGGGGCTAGGTATGCTTGCTACCTAATGAAGATTGAAAAGAATTTTAGTATTGAAAAGGTCAATGACTTTGACTATTTAAATAACTTATTCAATAGTCTTACTATTAATGAAAACGAATGTAATAGATTAGGTAAACTACTTAATACTATTGACTATAGAATACAAGACATACCAGTAGATTATTATAGTGCCGAGTACAGAAACAGAATCGTATGTGTCAAACGTAGTCCCGAAACAAACACACTATATGACATCGTATTCATACACAACAATGAACCAGGTGCAGAGGAAAACTTCAGTGAAATTAAAGAAAAGTTTCCAAGAACAAAACTACTAGCAGGCTATAAAGGAATACATAGGGCACACATAGAAGCCGCAAAAATGTGTCAGACTGATTACTTTTGGGCAATAGATGGTGATGCTGTGTTAGTAGATGATTTTGATTTTGTATATGATATCCCATTCTACGAACAACCTAAAGTACGTGTGTTTCGTGCTAAGAACCCTATCAATGAATTAGTATATGGTCATGGTGGAATTAAACTGTTACCCAGAACTAGTGTGCTACGTATGAGAACTGACAACGTAGACATGACCACAAGCATTAGCGAATACTATGAACCTGTTATGGTATTAAGTAACATACATCAATTTAACACTGATGCATATAGCACATATAGAACAGCATTTAGAGAATGTTGTAAGTTGGCTAGTGAGGTTATTAAAAATCAAAATAGTACAGAAACACAACATAGATTGAGTGTTTGGTGTACACTGAACGAAGATGCTAGTTATGGGTATCAATGTTATGCTGGTGCATTGGCTGGTAGGGAGTATGGTCTAGCGCAAAAAGACCTACACAATATAAACAATTACGAATGGTTAAAAAATAAGTATGACGAATTTCAACAACATACCCTGGCAGCGCATAGTTAAATTTGGTCAAGCAACAATGCTTGATGAAAATTTATTCTCTATCAGTTGGATACTAGGAAGATTCTGTAACTACAAATGTAGTTACTGTTGGCCATATGCTAACACACAAATACCCGATCACCAAGAACTAGAAATCTATACTAGGTCAATGGACGATATTAGACAACAAGCTAGTAATAATGGCTACACAAAGTTTCATTGGAGTTTCAGTGGTGGCGAACCTACAGCATATAAACACTTTCTAGTGATGGCAGAAAAGGTATTATACGACAGTATCCACATGACTACTAACTTAAGTCCCGGTATTCAATGGTGGGAACGATGGCTTAAGGCTACTGAGTTAAGCAGACGCCGTAGTATCACTGCTAGTTTTCACCATGAGTTTGCAAATGAAAAAGAATTTGGTAATAAGATATTATTCTTAAATGAAAACAATGTGTTTGTAACTGTTAATCAAGTTATGGTACCTGAACAATTTATGGACTTATATACTCGGTGTAAGCGATTCCATGAGCGGGGAATCAATGTAACACTAAAGCCACAAAGTGATCCAACTGCTAGTAAAGTTGTTGATGGGTATAGTGAAGATATGATACAATTAATGCGTACAGGTTTCCCACAACATGTACATGAAGAAGAATTACTACAAGTAAAACTTATAGATGATGAACACAAAGTTTGGCATTTAGATCAAGCCGAACGTTTCAATGCATTTGGGTTTAACAAATTTGAAGGATGGATGTGTAATAGTGGCTATCAGGGTATTGTAATACGTGAGGATGAAGTGAAACGTAGTTATAGTTGCCATGATAAAAGACTAGGAACATTGAGTGAAGGGTTTACTATTTTTGATAAGCCCACAATCTGTACTACACCAAGCTGTGTTAGCAGTGCAGATAGTAAGATACCTAAAGTAAAATTATGAAAATAGATACAGAACATTTACACTTTTGGATGTGTGCTATTAGAGGAAGCAACAACCCAATGCGTACACTAGATGCATTTTGGAGTGGACAACTTAAAAGCAAAGAATGGTTGATTGGAAATTTAACGCCGTATATTGATGATGTTGTGTCAGTTGATATTCATGGTGGTTGGGTAGGGGCACTAGCAAGTCTTATGTTTCAATCAGATATAGGTTCTAGTTATAGACATATCCGTAGCGTAGATATTGATCCATTGTGTGAACATATTGCTACTACGATGAATAAGATAGAAGAACAAGATGGAAGATTCAGAGCAATCACTGGGGACATGTGCAAAGTACCCATTCACGGAAATGTTGTTATCAATACCAGTTGCGAACATATTACACAAGAACAATATGAGTCATGGTTGAATAATGTTCCAAAAGATAGTTTAATTGTGTTACAGAGCAATGACTATAAGATACCTGAACATATTAGAACATGCACAACATTACAAGAGTTTGAAAAGCAATCACATATAAACAAATTATATAGTGGTAGCTTAAAACTTCAACTTTATACCCGGCATATGATTATCGGTCGTAAGTACTAATCTGCAAGACGATACGCGGTGTGTATCCGATATTTGCGGCCCCGTGTAATCCATTGCTATTTGTATAGCAATATAAATCACCCTTAGCATAGTTAGTAGTTACTGTATCCTCATACATAAAAATATGTCCGGGTTGCCAATCTTGCCATGGCATCCAATAACGCTGACTGTTAGCTTGGTATTCAGTGTGCGGGTCAATATGCATGGGCATAAAGTTTCCGGGCATCATCTTGGTAATCCACCAATGATACTCTCCTGTAATAAAAGGAAACTCTAATGTAAAACTTACATTGGTCTTGTCAAACATATAAAAATAGATATCGCTGTCTTTATATCCTGCATCACGGGCACGTTGATATTCACGTTCTTCCTCTACACTATCAGGTTTCTTACCCTCAGCAGGTCTACCCCAACCCTTACTGTTTAATATCTCGTCTACCCATTCTTGACGAACCCAATGATTATAATTAGCTATGTATTGCATGATATAAATATTTAACAATGTTCAAGTTCAACGAATTAAAACAAATCCATTTGGAAATTACCAATAACTGTCAAGCCGGTTGCCCAATGTGCAGTAGAAATGTACACGGCGGGCTTGAGAACCCACTATTGAAAATACAAAATTGGTCATTGGATGATTTCAAAAACATCATGACCGAAGAGGTATTACATCAAATAGAAAGTTATTATCATTGCGGAAACTTTGGTGACCCATTACTTAATAACAATCTAACCGACATGTGCGAATATAGTAAAACTGTCGCACCAGATACTCGTATTGCTATACACACTAACGGAAGTTTACGCAACCCAAGTTGGTGGAAACAATTAGCTAAGAGTCTGCCCAAAGATCATTTAGTTATATTTGCATTAGACGGATTAGCCGATACTCATAGTCTGTACAGAATAGGCACAGATTACAACAAGATACTAGAAAACGCAACAGCATTTATCGGTGCTGGTGGCAGAGCAGATTGGACATTTATTAAGTTTAAACACAATGAGCATCAAGTAGAAGAGGCTAGAAAAATAGCAACTGGAATAGGTTTTGAACAGTTTACAGTCAAGAATAGTAGCAGATTCATTATGGATCCAACATACCCCGTACTAGATAAAGACGGGAATGTAACGCATCACTTAAAGCCTAGCACTGATAATACACTAAAGTTCATTGATAAGAAAATGATAGACAATGCAGAACAAGTAGCACAACAAGCTACTATCAATTGCTTTGTGCAAGAAAATAAAGAAATATATATTGATGCTTACAAGACTCTGATGCCTTGTTGTTGGCTAAGTAGTTTACCATATACATATATCATGCCGGGCGACTATGCGGGAGATGTACGTAGAAAGATACTATTACAATACTACGACTTAATGAGAGACTTGGGTGGAATTGATAACATGAACGCACTTAATCGTAGTGTAAAAGATATTGTAGATTCAACTGAATATCAAACAGTGTGGCACAAATATTGGAACGATACTAAACTAATCACATGTGCTAGAACATGTGGCACAATAGATATTGCTAAACCCAAAGACCAATTTAGAGAAAAAGAGAAAATCAATGAGTAAATATTTCTGGTTTCAACCCGAAGAAACACGTATGGGTGCAGGACAAAGACAAATTGAAAAACTAACAGGTAGTCCTACATTCTGTGCATTACCCTGGCTACATGTTGCCACACGACCAAACGGTGATGCACGGTTATGCTGTGTGACTAACGCTAGTGGGGCTCACACCGGTGACCATACAGTTGGCTTGGTCAAAAAAGAAAATGGTGTACCCGCTAACTTTGGCAAAGAAACTGTGTTAAGCGCATTCAACAACGAATACATGCGAAGTGTCCGTATAACAATGTTAGAGGGTAAGATACCCGCAAGTTGTACTAAATGCTTTGAAGAAGAAAGCAACGGAGTAGTTAGTAAACGGTTATGGGAAATGTATGAGTGGAACAAAGACGGGTTAGACTTTGACCAACTGATTAAAGATACAACGGAAGATGGACATGTACCCGAAGTGATTCGTTACTTTGATTTACGATTAGGACATACTTGTAATCTCAAATGTGTTATGTGTAGTCCGCATGATAGCAGTGGATGGGTAAGCGACTACAAAAAGATAATCAAAGTTACTAAAAGCAATGTAGTATTCAGTCAGATAGAATGGGACAGTAAAGACTTTAACAACTATTGGTATGAGCGCCCAGAGTTTTGGGAAGAAGTATTTGAACAGATTCCCAACATTACTCAACTATACTTTGCCGGTGGCGAACCACTAATGATTAAAGAACATCGTAGGTTCTTAGATGAAATCATCAAGCGCGGGTATGCACACAAGATTAGTCTACGTTACAACAGTAATGGTATATTCGTTAATGAAGATATAATCAATGTATGGAGTCAGTTTAAACGTGTACGTTTTGCTTTTAGTATTGATGCATGTGATTCACGTAATGCATATATACGTTTCCCAACTGATTGGACTGACATTGAGAAGTCATTAGACTTGTTAGACACCGCACCCGATAACATACATTGCAATGTTGCATGTGCAGTACAGATATTCAATATCAAACATATTATAGACTTTGCTAAATGGAAACTAAGCAAAGGATACAAACGTATTAACAAGTTTACTATTGATGACTATCAAGCAGGCGGTGGCATCATTAGTTTACATTTACTATACATACCTACATTCTTAAGTGCAAGACTATTGCCTAAAGAAGATAAAGAACAGTTAGTAAAAGACTTTGAAAATTTTAAAGAATGGCTATGGAACAACTACACACAAGACGACAATTTCTGGCATGTAAACCCATATGGATGGAAGCGTTGGCAGGGTATCTTAAATTTTGTAACATCAGAAGACCACAGTAATCTATTGCCGGACTTAAAAGAATACGTGAATAACTTAGATGATATCAGAAAGACAGATGCTAAGTCTGTGTTTCCGGAACTAAGTCATTTATTTTAGTAATAGGGATATCAGCCGCACATGTACAATTGTTACGTGTGCATATTGCGGGTACTGTAGGCACAATAAACGTATCATTATAGATATTACCCAAGCTACCGCCCACTCTACATGTAGCACCATGTACATCACCGTCCCAGTTAATCATTAGACTTTCTAATCCAATATTGCACTTCCAACCCTTATACTTGTTTAAGTGTAATTTGATTACATCATTTGCATGTATAACAGTTAATGGATTGTATGCGTCACGGTGATGTATAAATGTATTGGGTTTTACAGTAGCGGTCTTACTTAGTATCCAGTCTAAATCATTCTGGTCGTACTTCATATCGTCAAACAAATCTTGCTCACCCTCTGTCCAACGTATGCGTCTAATAACATACGGAACACTAAATGTTTCCAAGTACTCTACTGCTTCTTTACATTCGTTCATCATTTTATGATGAGCCATTACATTGACTACAATGTTAGGAGTTTCTTCATTATCCCATATAATATCATGTACAGTATCTAATACGTTACGCCAATCACCCTCAGTAAAATGCAAGCTGATTACATATTGATTGACGGGCATTTGTTTATACCAACTACCTTTTCTAGTTCCATTAGTAGTAACACTTAGCCACTTAATACCTTTTTCTTTTACATATGATAACAATTCTTCTATGTGAGGATGTACGCAAGGTTCGCCACCGGTGAAACTTAGTCGAACCGGCTTGGGTAACTCACAGAGTTTATCTACAGTGCTTTTTAGTATATTGATATCGGTATGTGGGCTAGTATTATCATGTATTTCGCTTGGGCAATAACTACAATCATAGTTACAGCGTTTGCCTAAGTTCCATTCAATTTTAATACTGTCCTGATGATTCCAGCGGCTGTTTACTTTATACATACGGTTTAAACTCTGGGGTTATTTCTTCAAAACTTAATTGTTTGCGTGATTTATCTAATCTATGATTAAATTCAATACAATCATTCCATAAATGTGATGTATCATTTGACTTAATGAAATTAATAATACCTTCAATTTGTTTTAGTGTTAGATTTAATAGTATAGGATGTTCTATAACATACTTATAAGTAGGTACACGCAATCTAACTATCTCTAATCTTCTAATAGCTAAATCTTTTAACTCTTGTGGCAATACTTGTATGCTTAATACATTAGGATACTTAACCATATTAGTATAAAATACAATACCCAAATCATCTAAGAAATATTCAATCATTTTATCTAATACAAGTACATTAGATACTTGCACAGCAACTGCGCCAACAATACGATTTAGATTGGGTATCTTTTGTACCTCTTTAATATTTGATATTAATTCTCTCCAATCACCGTTACCGCGAATATAGTCGTGGCTATTTTCAAACCCGTCTATACTTACGTTTACTGCTACACTTTTAAACTTAGGCCAGTAATCATATATGTTTCTGCGACCCTTGCCTAGTGTAGTTAAATTGGTTGCGTACTTGATCTCAATATTATGTCCGTACTCACTTAGCATGTCTAATATGCGATAATGTTGTGGATCCATAAGTGGTTCGCCACCTGCAAATTCTGCACGACGGAAATATGGTATAATCTTAGCAAAACTATCCCACCAATTAGGATTGTCTTCAAACTTATCTAAGTAGGGTTTCTGCAACAAATTCAAATCTTTAATAGCCTGAACCATATAGTTGTTTTCTTTAATATAGAATTCTTCTACTTCTTGCCAATCGTTCCAGCTTGTACTGTCCATAGGATGACACATACGGCATTTTAGATTACACAAGTTATTCAATTTGATTTCCATTGTGGGGATTTCAAATGGCATGGTGTAGTCTTCTCGTAAACTATCTAATGCGTGTGGATATAATATAGCACGTGATTCAGGTATTGCACCCGTAATATGTCGTTGTCTTAAACTTTCAACACCCTGGTCTTCTAATACAAAACAGGGTTCGCATTCTTTGGGACGTATACTGTTGCAAACTTGATGACGAATACGTTTCATATTGTCATTATTCCATATTTCTTCTAGCGTATTCTTTGTAATATCCCCGATAGGGTGACTGCGACAACATACTAATATTGCCCCATCTTCACGTGTAGCTAGTCCGGTAAACGGATGCATACAGAATGTGTTACTTTGATTGTTCAATTGCCCACAACCTTTCTTTACACCAGAAACATTCATTACATATAGGTACATATTGACCCGGTGTATATGTAGTATAATTTATATCAGGAAATTCACCCTCACAACTACGTGTATTGTTTAATAATTCATTTAATTGTAATGAATTGTATTGTCTGATGATCCAGTCTTTCTCAATAAATCTAAATGGATGCACTACGGTTTTATTCATATGTGTAGTTAATCGTAGATATTGATTTTCTTCTGTGGGTTCTACATTACGCTTTTCCATTCCACCTAAATCAATACCTCTAGGATTATGACTGACACCATTATAATAAGCGTCTACATTCTCATAATAACAGATATATTCACTATAGCTACGAATCTCCGCAATATCCCCTGAACTAGGCTTTCCATATTCATCTGTAAATGTAGGGCCTATATTGCCCCATTCAATGTCAGGAGCAATAAAGTTTTCATATCGTTCAAAGTGTATGTTTTTAAACGTGCGGAGGAAGTAACTATATACGTCCAAGCTATTATATCGTTGCCAGGGTCTAGTCTTCCACATTCTAACATGACTGATAAAAGCTATATCAATTGGCAATTTATTATCAGTTATATGCTTACATAATAGATAGGCTAATAACGCACTATCTGCGCCACCGCTTATACTAACTGCAATATTACTCCATTCATTATTAAATGGAATCTCTAAATTATCTACTATAAAATTATTCATGTTCTTTCTAAATACCTTAATAAGGGGCTGATGCCAACAGGCTGATTATCATCTAATGCTAGATATATACAGTTGGTTTCAGTTAAATTAAAATCCTTGCATACTTTACTATAGTTAATATTGTGCGTATACCATAGATAATCCGACTTTGTATTATCCATAAAGTATTTTGCAATGGTTATTAATGCACGATTGTTCATACTGAAATCGTTCATTATACTAATACTATCCTGTACAGGCTCTTTTGTATATCTAATACCAACACGATTCCATCCTAGACCAAGACCTTTACTAAGACTGATCCCAACGGACTTGATACTAGGATGACTAAAATCAAAAACAATATTGCGGCAACAACTAATCCATGCACCGTCAATATGTACTGGAATATCTTTGTTAAGACATTCATCTAGTAGTTCCTTCATACTTACATGTATATCCCCGGTGCTGGGGAAGGGCATTGCTATTATTAACGGAACGTTGGGTATTAGATTACCAACGTCAGTAACAGTAGATAACCCTAGACGATTATGATATCTATAATCATTAGTAATAGTTTGTACTGGGCCCTGCATATAAAGATTGTCTATATACTGAGTACAACCTATTATAATATCTTTACGGGTATAACTGCCTAGTCCAGTTAATGTATTCACTGTAGTACTATCTATCCAATTACTACATTGTATTATAAAATCGCTGTATTCAATATACTCGGATTTAAACTGTCCACTCAATACATTATTAGTTAACAGTTCTAAATAACTGTCAATTAACGGTTGCGGCTTGAATATCTGTAGATAATTCTTAGAATAACTTAATGCGGTTCTCATACCCAATCTCCATACATATGCCAACTAGGAGTATTTAATTGACTAATATCAATTGGACTTAATTGTCCGTACAATGGGCCATCAATAAACCCTGTACAGGCTCTGCTACTAAACGTTATATAACTATCAGGGAAACACTTATTAATATTGTTAATCCAATAGTTCTCTCTATGCAATCTATATCGTAACGGATATAGTGATACTGTTCCCTCATAAGCAAAGATATTGCTTAGATTAAACACGGTCTTTTTATTTGAGTAATCAAAATATTGATGTAAATCAACTATTTCATTTAATAAGTCTAAATGAACAAAATCATATGAGACATTAGCTATTACGGGTGCTTTGTTCTTCCAGTATTCTAATGCCTTAATATTGTAATCGTACATAACAACACGTACGGGTCTAGTTTTACTGATGATATCTGTATACCATGTGCCGCTAGCAGGGGTAAACACTTGTTCAATATCAGTTAATTTACTATTAGGCCAGTCTGTATTCTCTGTATGCACAAACGTAGTTAAACAGTAGTTATGTTTTTGATATATATAATTAATCTGATCCAGAAACACATCTATATTCTCTGGATAATAATGTTTTTTATTTTGTCTGAATGGTTCATCAAATACTAATACAGGGATATCATTATCTAATGCTATACTTAGTATATTGTGTCCATGCATCTTGTGACTATAATCTGTTTCATCTTCCCCACCCGACACCCAAGACGGTGTATAATCATCATGTATATTGTCATGGCTACGGTGTGGCTTTATTTGTCGATGTTTACTTCCTAGTATTTGTTTTCCAATATCCGGACAATTGTGTTGTTTATAGTATTTTAAATTGATTACATAGCACTGATGATGCAGTTCATAATATGCTTCATTACGGTCTAATACATGCCCCATAATAAAGAAGTCTTTATCTAGACTTTTTTCTAATTCAGTAAAGAATTTATCACCATTAATAAACTCTGTGCCAGGACTGAACACTACACAGTATTCATATTCATTCGCACATTGTTTTAATAGTTCATTTTCGGATAAGCCTACAAAAGTATCATATCCCTTACTGTATAAGTTGGTGATAGTGTAATCTGCAATGTTCTTAATATACTCCCGTGCCATTGGATTATACGTATGGGTATCATCTACCATACAATATGCTATTTTTTTATCATTGAGGGTGCTTGGGAATTTTTGTATACTCATAACTCTTTACTAACATTTCACTAAATTCATCTAATTTATTACCAATAATACCATGACCAATCATATGTATTCTATTATACACTGAATTATTCACAACGCAATGTTCATTGGTTATATTGACCAATTTAACATCACCCGGAGTCCAGGGAACAATACCATATTCTTTCAATGCCATTACGCAACACTCCGGGTGAGTTATAGCTACATTAATGGGAACGATATGATTTAACAAATCTATATTACTTAAATCAACATTCGGTGGACTATCATTATGCGGATAAACATAACCATTTGGGGCCACTCTCATAAATCTAACACGTAATAGTTTTTCAAAGGGCATTGACTCCCAGAATTGTTTAATTGTGGGTGTTAATTCTGCTAATTCTGTCCAATTATATTGTGGCTCAGTGTCACTATAATGCTGCCAAACACCCGTCTTATCTGTGCCCAACCCGTGTATACAGCAACTGTCCCAGCCAACATGATTATCCCCTTCGCGGTGATGCACATAATAAGATTCTGCTTGTTTAGCTTCAGCTACCCATGTATTAACGTTAAAACTCTTTAATAGTTCTATGTAGCCAAATTTACTATTAGCTATATACCGTGCTTGTTCTATTGTAGTAAGATGTTCCGGAATAGGATGCAATATCTGTGTATGATGTCTATATTTTTCTATAAATTCGTTTGGGATCATCTTAATATTTAATTACATTAGCCTAGCACTAAATATTTCTATGCTTACACCTACCACATATACAGTTAACAATCAATTAATATTACGGGCATTAAACAATATACCCGTAGACACATTTCGCTTTACTATCAATGAACCCACAGGAGATTTCTTTTATGATCCTTGGACATTGAGTAACGAATATGTAGACACCGCTTGGGGTGAATTATACAATAGTATAGACATGCCGGACAAGGGTGAGGCACGAATTATCAAGTTAAATGGGGGAGAATGCTATATAAGTCATGCTGATATAGACGATAGATACCATTTAAACTTAAGCGGAGAAAAGTGCTATCTAATTAACTTAAACGATGAAACCATGCATGGTTTACAATGTGACGGGTTATGGTATACAATGAACGCTGGATCTAGACATAGTGCGTGTAATCTAGGGAACAAGATACGCTATCAGATAGTAATACGCAAACTATTGAATAAGAACGTTTTGCAGGATCCAGTACCAGTAACGTTAGTAACAAACATAGACAAAGACGATGCTAGATACTTGTTTGATAATACATTGAGTGGCCCATTAAATCATGCAAATAAGCAAGGATTAATTAATGATTTTAAATTATTAAGTAACGGGGTTAGTTTTAATTTAGAGAGAAGTATGTACAGTGAAATGTTAAAGATATTACCTAAAGAGTTTGGAATAGTATGAAGAAATACATAGGTAATATTAGTATTATATTTGATTGTGAACAATTGATTTCCGATATAGCCAATGTTGAAGTAGATGCTCAACATGGGCATATGATACTGCCAACTGATAATCCTTTCTACCAGGAATATGTCAGACAAACAACGGCATTAGAACTGGCCGGGTATGACGAACATGTGGTAGAGTATCGTCACTATCAAGCTGGGGAACACTTCTCCTATGACTATGCAGAGCAATTTGCAAAATTCGTAGGAGCTAATCCACTAATGTGTTGGGTTAGTGAGATATACCCGGGCAAGTGTACGCCATGGCATTGGGACATTAATCCATGGGAACAAGAACAATTAAAATTAGGAAATATAGTACGATATTTTATGTTCTTAAGTAAGCCTGCTCCGGGTCATGTCTTTGTCACGGAAGATGACTGTTACTATAATGAATTGCAAGGAAGTATATATCAGTATGAACATATTCATAGCTGGCATGCGGGAACTAACGTGGGATTAATCCCCAAGTATCTGATGACGTTTACTGGTTATAAAACTGAATAACGGTTTAAAGTAATATTCTTCTATCTGTGTTCTCATACTCTCACGTATGTCAGTATTTCCAATATGATTATTAAACTCGTCTGTACTACTTAATTCCATTAATATATCATAATCAAATCTATTATCTAGTAAACAACTGGTATAAAAGAAACAGCGTAGAAATGTATAGTGTTTATCTAATATATTCTGCCATTTAACTGCTAGTTCATTTGCTATATAATAATCAGTAACGTCAGTACCATCATTCTTTATCCAATACCAAGGTATATTCTCGTCAGGCCAAGTGTACCCATACTGTTCTGCATTACTTTCAAACTCTGCTTTAAACTTATATTTGTTCCAATAATCGTTCTTATATTTGAATATACGTAATGGGGTAACATTTACATGTCCAACCGGGCCATTAATATCGTCAAAGTATCTGCAACTATTCTCAAAGTCACTTACATTATCATTGGGTAATCCACAGATTAATCCTGTCATTATATTAACTTGTCGGCCCCACACACTATGACATTGTTCCAGTGTACGTTTTATTCTATCGGGATTCATACCCTTCCCTATAGTGCGTCCTGCTTTAACATTAAATGTTTCTATTCCAAAGTATACTTCACGTATACCAATATCTTTTAATAACTGTATATGTTCATTATGTGTAGCTATTAAATCAATACGGCAATAGCACCAAAATTTGGGCTTAAATGGCAATCGTTTTACTACACTTAATACACGTTCTAGTTTCTCTGTACTGTCATTAAATGTATCGTCTACAATAACATACTTGGTTACCCCATGTTTAATGTAATTATTATATAATTCATTGTATAATACTTCTTCATGCTTTAGATATAAGTCGGTATTCTTTTCCCCGATCAATGGGTAGCTACAAAAACTACAACGGAATCTACAGCCACGGCCAACTTCTAATAACAATGTCTCCGTGGGTAATATAAAACTTTCTTCTGGATATTCTATAACAGCGTCACGGAAGTCCCAGTTACTGTCACGTGCTTTGCTATCATAATCAACTATCTTACTGAATAAACGTTTCTGCCCACGACCGCTTAAACTATTTGCATAGTCTATAATCATAGTATCACTATATCCAATAAAGAAATTATCAATTAATGGTAGAAAATACATATAGACTTTACTGCCGCCCAATATGATTTTAGTGTTATTGTTAGCTTTTCTTATATATTCAGTATATTGTACAATAGCATGTTTAGCAAAATTAACTTGTACACTGTCATCTATGACAGGGCCAGTATACTTATTATGCGGCTTACTAGGCTCATTAATAGCATAGTCTCCGTTAGTTAATTGCCAGGGATACCAGGTGCTACTAAACCCTACAAATAATGTATTGGGGCCCACTGTTAAATCAATTAGTTGTTTAAATCTGTCTAAATTGATATAATTGCCGTAATCAACTACTAATACGCTATAATTATGTTTGCGTAATTCTGTGGCTATTCTATGACAACCTGTACTGCGACTATAAGTATCTAAGTCGGGCATGTCCCCGAACAATATAATATCGTACATTAATAACTATCTAAATGTCCTACGCCTAATTTGTCACGGAATTGTTGTGTAAATACACCATCGATGCGTAAGCCGTAACTCTGTTGCATAATTCTATCTCCACCGTGCCAGTCTTGGTCATTCCACCATGCGGCTTTAGTATTGATATAAGTTCTGCCGTTTGCTTCCGGATCCCATAGATAGAAGGGTTTACGTAAGTCAGGACGTATATGCATAAACTCATTACGATGCGGGCTATAACTATGTAGGCCTTTAGTCCCATCTAAGTCTCTGTGTTCGAAAGGTATACCATCCGCTTCACAATGAAAGAATATAACACGGCCAACATGTTCAAAGATATTGTCAGTAATCATATCTTCAATCCATTTAACTACACCCGGAAAATATTGTGCTTCTTCTGTTAGTTTGCGTGGTTGACTTCTATCATCCCAGCTACCCTGTTCCCACAAGAAATAATAGATATACGGATCGTATGCACCCATAGCCATTTTAATATATCTTGTGAAACGATTACGCACACGGAAGTCGTGGAAGTCTCTGTATAAATCAATACCCCCTAACTTAATAGGATCGTCATCAGGTAATGCTAGAAATTCTTCAATAGCTTTATATATAGGCTTCCAATTAAGCATATAACTCATATCTTCTATGCGAAATGCAGGGGTCATCCATGTGCCTTCTTTAGCAAATTCACGTGCTTCGCTAAAGCCTCTAAAAATTTCCGGCTGTAATTCTATAAATCTATCCATATTAATATGACTACTCATATCAACATAGGGTTGTCCGTTAATTCCTTTAATCATACTTGTTTCGCACTTTCTATAAAATCACTTGGATAATTAGTTCTAAAACTATCCCAGCATAAGTTCTGTAATACATTAAATGGTTGAGGGTCAGTCCAGCTAATACCTAAACTATCTGTATATTGTTTCATTTGTTCTTGTCTTGTACTGTATATATGACTAGTATGACTTTCAATACTGATTAATGGTTCATTTACATGATATGTAAAGAAGTAATTAATACTGCGTAGTCTACCGTCAATTATAAAATAACTGCTAGGATGCATACTAAACTTATATAACCCTAGAGTTTTATGTGCCTTTAATATATCTAGCATTTGTTCACGCCAGTCGGGTAATACTCCGTCAAAGTCTGTATTATTGTCTAAACTACATTGCCAGAAGTCTACACCCTGTACTTCTAAGTATAGTTTACGATTTGATTCATCTATATCTAATATCCTAGGAACTAAGTTTGGGAATGCACTATGCATTAGTTTATAGTATTTTAATTCACGTAGCCATTTCTCTTGCATTAGTTCTGGATCTACAACTTGATTCTGACCCTTATGATATTCTGTATCATTGTTATACCATTTAACAAATACAGTTTTATCCGTGTTCATTAAGCTAGTATATATTAAATTGTTTCTCCAGGGTTCTTCGCCCGGTACACGATTATAGTAATATTCATATATCATATTATACCCTTAATGTTCATTAGTTTAATAGTATGTCTTTGATTAATTCTAAAGATAATGGCTACACGATCCATATGTCCGGTGTTAATAGTATAATGACTGTATGTAGTATCTAATAGATATAGATTACCTGTAGGGGGTAATACTAGTGGATAACTAACATCGTCTATTACATATGTAATGGTAGCACTAGAATCCCCTTGTATTGGAATCCATATAGTATATTCATCTTCCTGGTCGCTGTGCATTGATACTTTACCCCCGGGAGGTTGTACGCTAATACTCCAGCGATATGCATAGGGCATAATCTCTTGTAATCTGTTAATAATACCAAAAGCCATCTGAGTATTACGGTATTCTACACGTTCATGTGTAGTTATATTGTATGGGGGACAGGGTTCGTTTAAGTCTGGGATATTGCTTTGTATTGCCCATCCATATGGTAATAATGTAGCTGGTTCTGCTGTCATTCTTTGGCGCCATTCATCCGTGATAGTGTCGCCCCCGACTTCAAAGTTCCATTTTAAATGCTGGTAATTATCATTAATTATGTTAAAATATTCAGTTAATTCTTTGGTGTCAACTTTAAAGTTTAGTATTGTTAGTAAATTATCTTTCATAACGTATTTATTTACTAAATATCTGATGAATAAATATAGCCTAGAGGATACACTAGTAGTAGTATATACAGAATCCTGTGCTGAATTTGAACATGTACGTGATATTTGTTTACTTGAGGATAATTGGTTAAGAGACAATTATACCCGTGAGAATTTAATTGTAGAAAATCATCATGGGTATGGGGTAGTATATCAAGCTAGCACAATGAGACCTATGGTTATGTGCGGGGTATTTAACGACGGTAGATATCCTGACTACGTAGCTAAAATGTGTAGTAGATTATATACGTTTCCGGAGTTTAGAATGACACGTACACAAATGGTTGATGCGTTCCGTATTGCTGATTTATTAGTAAATCATCTAATAAGAGTTAATAAGTTTGAGACTTATTTTATTAGTATGCAGAACCGTGAGGGTAGACCTAATAAGCGTTGGTGGGACGCCTGGGTTAGTAGTATGAATAGTGCCAGCAATGATGCTTGGACTTTGGGTGAGGGATATATACAAACATGTCCGCATAACGTACAGAAATGCTGGCAGAATTATGTATATAAGGGGGATTTTACTAAATGGAATCCAAAAACTATATTAGACAATGAGTGGCTATTATTAGAGGTGGGAAAATGAACGACAAGATTAAGTTATTACAATTATTCAACTTTGTATTTGCAATACTAGGGTTTATCTATGTATTTTATACACAAGACTATTCCTGGCTATTAGTATCATTATTGTGTTGGTTCTTTATTGGTCCTATAGCCGTGGTAATAGGATTACATAGAATGCTAAGTCATCGTAGCTTTAAAACACATAGATGGTTAGAAAATACATTATGCTTACTAAGTGTATATAGTAGTGTAGGACCCACTATTAATTGGGTAGCATTACACAGAGTGCATCATCAACACAGTGATATGGATCTAGACCCTCATAGCCCTTATGATGGTGGAATGTTTACTTATAAGAAAGCAATTGAAGTTTGGCTAGGGTTTAATTGGAAAGTCACACACATAAGCATAGATAATGCTAAGGATCTAGTGCGTGATCCGTTGCATAGATTTATATATAGACATTATTTTAGTATTATCCTAGGTACATGTTTAGGGTTATTGTTAATTAATCCACTATTAGTAATCTACTGTTACATTATACCTGCAATGATGACATATTTTATAATAGGTATGGTTAATGTTTTAGGACATTTTCACGGGTACCGTAATCACGATAAATACGATATGAGTACTAATAGCTGGATAGCCAATCTGTTCAGCTTGGGTGATGGTTGGCACAACAATCATCATAACAATCCGCAGAGATATTATTCGGGTGAGCGATGGTATGAGTGGGATTTAATGGGTTTAATTATAAAGGTAATAAAGGTTTAATTATGGGTGCAATATATATTGAGAAGCCGGAGCTAAGTTATGTACATATACCACGTACTGGTATGGGTATGAAAATATTGATTGAAGAATATTTAAAGCCAAACTTTGATATTAAAGATGAAGATGAATGGATGGTTGACCATCCTAATCTAAAAACTATACGTGAGCATTATCCTACAGCAAAGACATTTACTGTAGTGCGTAATCCATGGATGAGATTGTATAGTTTTTATAAGAAGATTAATGAAGAAGGTTATTGGCTAGACTGGAACGATAAACAACTAATGGATTTGAAACCGTTCAACGAATGGATAGCTGACTATTGCAACCCCGAAGTAGTATTTGAGTTCCCAAGATGGTTTAATAGATTTACTAGTATGAATGAGTTTATAACTGATGGTGATACTACAGTTGACTTTATTCTTAAGGCTGAGAACTTAGAACAAGACATGGTAATACTACAAGGGTATTTAAACTTCTATCTAAGTATTCCAGACATTAGTAAGACTAATAATCACCATGAATACCGTGATTATTATACTACTGAGTCACGTGAAATGATTAGAAAACTATTTGAAATTGACTGTGACAAGTTTAATTACACGTATTAAACACTAAAGCTACTACCGCAGCCGCATGTTGATTGGGCGTTTGGATTTGATATTTTAAATTCAGCGCCCATTAGATCCTCTATATAATCTACTTGTGCACCTTGCAAATATTGTGCAGACATTGCATCTACTAATACACCAGTAACGCCGGCTTCAAATTCAAAGTCATCATCGTTTTTCATTTCATCTAATGTAAACCCATAGCTGAAACCTGAGCATCCGCCACCTTGCACAAACATTCGTAGTTTAATATCAGGGTTATTTTCTTCTGCTATAATATCCGCAATTTTATTACGTGCTGATTCTGTTATTGTTATCATATTCTAAAACTTTCTCCGCATCCACAGCGGTCACGTTCATTCGGGTTGCTAAACTCAAACCCCTCGTTTAGTCCATTACGGACATAATCCATTGTAAGTCCTCTAAGATATACATCATGTTTTTTATCTACTAATATACAAAAGTTAGGTTGAGCATAGTTGATAGTAGTAGGATCACTAACGTATTCTTTTACATACTCTAATACATATGCTAATCCACTACAACCAGTCGTTTTCACCCCTATACGAATCCCAACATGTTGGGAACTCTTTAATAGAGTTTCTATTTTTGTTTTTGCTTTGTCAGATAATGATATCATGTTTGCTTTTGTAATCAGCTACTGCGGCTTTGATTGCATCTTCAGCAAGGATTGAACAATGGATTTTGACTGGGGGCAATGAGAGTTCTTCAGCAATTTCTGAATTTTTAATAGTTGCGGCTTCGTCCAATGTCTTGCCTTTAACCCACTCGGTAATAAGAGAGGAACTTGCAATCGCAGATCCACAACCGTATGTTTTGAACCTTGCGTCTTTGATGATGCCATTTTCTACCTTAATTTGAAGTTTCATTACGTCCCCGCATGCTGGTGCGCCAACCATACCAGTACCAATATCAGTATCACTCTTATCAAAAGAGCCGACGTTCCGGGGATTTTCATAATGTTCGATTACCTTAGTTGAATATGCCATGATTATTTTTTAGCCTCTGGTGGTTTCTTTTTACTATAAAAGATATGATTACCTATTTGCTTAACTCTGTGATAGGGCCACATTGGATCCACTGTTAAGTTATGAAAGAATAAAGTAGTTTTAGGTACTACTTCTGTGTAAGCGTCATTCGCCAATACATCATATGCAATTTGTTTTGATGTTTGATATCTAGGGTTGTTCTCACTTGGTTTAGGTTTATCCTCACATACCCAACTAAATTGACACAATTTTCTATCATCTATAGTAGTTGTTTGATATACGACTTTACATGGGTTGCTAGCAAATCCATGCTCTACTCTATTTATCACTACTCTAGCTACTGCCGCTTTTCCGATTATGCTTTCGCCTCCGGCTTCATAGTATATTGCTGTTGCTAAACATACTAGTTGTTTTGGATCTACCATTTTAGCTATTTTTCTTTCAGTATCCATAACAGCATTTCTAGTATCTACGTTTACTGTCATAGTAGCGCATAGTAAAAAGAATGATAACATTAAAAAATGTTTAAGGTGTAGTGTTTTCATAAGTTTCCTTTCTGATAACCTTTTTAAAGGTATCGATGAACACTCTATCACAATTATATCGTGATAGTAACTATCTCTATTGTCGTATGTATTAGAACGTCATTCTAACATGTCCCAACAATCACAGTTACAACGAATAACGTCTTGTACTGCTTGTTCAGGCAATAGAATAGTAGGCCCAGTATTAATTGTAAGTATATTCAAATTAGTAGGAATAAGCAATACTTCTGGGCTACCCCCAAGACTTCCTGCAATTCCGGCGCCTGAGACATAATTAACTGTCTTAGTTCCTGGATTACCTGCTAAGTCTATTGTGGGTATTGTAGCTTTCCCCGGTGCACGGTTCACAGCTAGGTCGGGGATATCAACATCATTGTCAAGTTCCACGCCGGCGAGACCCAATCGATGGGCATTTCGTATTTCACGCATACTTGCGATTAGACTAGTTCCTCCTATTAAAGTATTGTCACTAATTGATTCTAAAAATTGTGCAGTTTCATACTGTTCTGTTTCTAGTGCATATTGATTTAAGTTATCAATAAACCCATAAACATCACTAACAGTTGTAACTAAGTTTTTAGTACCATTGGGTAATGCTAAGTCTCTAGCATTTTGCTCTTTGTTGAGCCTAATTCCGAATTCGTTATATATTGCATTAATCTTATTGGCTTTTACTGTATTGTCACGTTGTATAATTTCTGACAATATATTAACATCATTAATTAAATTTTGTAGGTTAGTATATGGTCCACCACCGTTTAGCAAGTTATATATATCTGTTATCTTATTGAATAGTGCTTGTACTCCTGACAGTTCACTATAGTCCTTGATACACTGTGTTAATTGATCCCATGGATAGTATATATTTGTCATGCACCCAAAGAAATCGCACGTAGTATATACTCCGTCAGTTCCTGTACCCTGTCCCACTGTGTCTAGCGCAGTAGATGCTATATCAGTATTAGTAGGAACATTTGTGCCATTAACATTTAAGCCATTAACATTTTCTAAATTAGTTACTACTTGAGCAAACTTTTCAATATTAACTGCTTTGATGTTTTTAATTTGCATCATTGTTTTACTGAATGAATCACATGCATATGCCAATTCATCGGGCATTATATTACGTAATCTATCCCCGTAACTTAATGTTTGCACCTTATTAACCTGACCGTTACGATATAATAGATAGTATGTTTTGCTATTAGTTGGTAGATTAGGCTTATCATTATATTCTGGAAATGTTAAACTCATATAACTATTAGGGAATAGTTTTTTAGGATCTAATAAATCAGCTAATGATTGTAAGTTTGCGGTTTGACAATTCATGGGTATCAATACATCTAGTAAATCATTGTTTAGTATAAGATTAAAACTAGCATATATTAATTTTTGTTGTTCTTTGGTAGCCTCTAATCCATTCATTATATTATTAATGTCATTCGTAGATAGACCGGCTGTTAATAATGCCAAGTTCAAGGCACGTGTTAGTGCTTTGTTTTTGTAGATAGTTCTTAACAGTACATCAGGATTACCAAATTTATCTATATTAAATAAATCTATTACTCTACCACTAGCGATTAAGTCTTGACCCCAAAAGAATGTACTTAAATTGACGCCGGCTATATCACCGGTAATCAAGTCATTCATATTACTATATGCACCGTCTAAGAATGTACCTGCTTTAGCAAAACTACCAATAACTTTATTACTTTGTTTTTTGAATGATAAGCAAGTGCTTACTACGTTAAAGAAATCACTGTATGAACCGTTGTTTATATAGAATTCGTTGAATGCTTGTACGGCGAACAAACCCAAGAATCCATAACGTGCAGTAGTTGCGTTGTATTCACGTATATAACCTGCTGGTTTAGTATTAGTTAATAACGGGGTATACTCTGAACCCATAGTTATGAGATTCAAATAAGTTGATACCGGTATAGATCCTCCACCCGATTCACGCACTGCTGTGCCAGTACCAGTTCCCGGGCCTAATGCAGTGAATCGTGTACCTATTGTATTGCTTGATGCACCTATTAATGTAAAGTCTGTAGTTCCTACAGTTTTAATAGTATATGTAGTAAGATTTGTAAATGTTCCGGCAACAATGGTAGCATATGTTAATTCGAATGCCCTATTATATAAGTCTGAAGTTAGTGAGATTGCAGTGTCATATGTTAGTGTACCTTTAGTATAACTCCCTATACTATTAACCGTACCGATATATTCTGTTGTTTTAGGATTTATGCATAAACCTTCGTTCCGTATAAATGATCCTAAACAATTTAGATTTAATGGACTATATTTACCTGATAAACTCATGGGACAAACACATCAGGACTTCCTTCAACGATACTATGACCGCAACTGTTTCCTGATCCTATTCTAACGACTGGCACACCTTCTGCAAATACAGTAGGACTACCTTCTGTAGTAGTAGCTGATTCGTGGGGTGGATGTGGTGTTCCCCATGGAGCGTGGGGGCTGATTCTACTAACATGTAATGCTATTGGTTTCCCGTTAACAAACACATGGTCTGCACCACGTTCTAATTTTCCACCAGTTTGATTTGCATCGCCCTTGCGACTTACTTGTGCCATTATAAATCCTTATAGTATATTTAGTCTGTTTTTAAACTAGACTAATGAAACTATTATATAGTTTCGGCTAATGTAGACGGGAATGCTCTAGTTGAGTCATAGAATCGTCTGCCTCTCCAAATAATACGTACGGCGCCCGAGCCGCCGGCGCCACCTCGTAAGGCATATCCACCGCTATTAATCCAATCGCCCCCGCCTCCTCCTCCACCAAAATTGCCACCGGTACCGCCCACACCAGCATCCGGGGCAACGTTTTTCGTACCATTTGTACTGCCACTTCCGGCACTTCCGCCGATTCCTGAACCTGATCCATCTAGACCCTTACCATATATACCCACACCACCTCCACCTGTTGCACCGACGTTATTACCATAGGCACCACCCCGGCCTCCACCACTGTTTGATGCAGGTATACCGCCATTCTGGTTACTAGACAAACTACCGCCTACTCCACCGATACCGGCATATCCGCCAGCGCCACCGCCACCTCCGTTATATTGTGTATCGCCACCACCTATAGTACCACCTCCGCCACCAGCATAAGAAGTCTGTTCTGCTATACCAGCAGATCCACCTTGACCACCGCCCAGTGCTAAACAAATAGCAGTACTGTTTAATGATATAGAACTGTTACTACCATTATTTTTTATATAATTTACTGCCTCACCACCGGCTCCAACTACTATGGTATACGGAGAACCCGGGATGACTGTTATATTATTTCTATATGCTAGATACCCACCGTCTCCTCCAAAAGCACCATTAATATGCCCAGGTCCGCCGCTTCCACCGCCACCAACAGCAACTACTGAAATTTCAGTTACATAAGCAGGTGCTATCCATGTGTAAGTACCCGATGTAGTATATACTTGTTCTCCGGGCGCTATTTCAGTAAACGGATTAGATGTTGAATAGCGAATAAACGATGGATTGTTTGTAGTTAGTACTCCGTAATTAGAATCATCATTGTTAGTATTGGTTGTGTTGAGTCCTAAGAACACTACAGTAGAACTCAACGCACCGTTATATACGTTAGCGCCAGTTGTTCCTACGGTAGATATTGTTAATGGATTTGCTGGTGGAGTAAAGGCGCCAGTATATAAGACCGTATCCTTAGTTATTCTCATATTTGATAATGAACCCTTAAGGTAATAGTTACCTCCACCAGCATAATTGAATAACGTCATTGATACTGTTACAGATCCTGTATTCCAGCCAGTAGTAGTACCAGTTAAAGTCCACAATGTGCCGTTAACAAATAACTTTAAATTACCCGATGATACTACTACTGCTACATGTTGCCATGTTGAGTCATCTCTAGTTAGAGAATTAACACTTTTAGCACCTAACCCACTTCCCGCCGGGGTGTATACTGGACCTATTCCGATACGATTTGAACTATCGATTGATATAAATTGTGCCGGATTATTGAGACTACTAGGACTGAGAATTACTTCAAGTGAATTTCTGGATCCAGTATTCAATCTAATCCAAAATTCAATCGTTAAATTATTTCTTAAACCATATGCAGAATTGTTGGCCATAAAAATAGAGCCTCTACTACCGGTTCCCCCATCTGATATAACAGAATAACTAGCTATAGACGGTGTAACTGAATTACTAGTGACAGTGCTTGTGCTTATAGCATTTGTAGCAGTAACAATACATGTAATTGATGTGCTGACATCCTGAGCCAATATTGTATATGTATTATTTGTTGCGCTAGCTATATCAACCCCGGAACGTTGCCATTGAAATGTAAACGTTAGAGTTGGATAACCATACCATGAACCAGTGGTACATGTTAAATCTAAGCCAAGCACTGTAGTACCTATAATTGCAGGAGTTACGTAGTTAACAGGTGGGCCAGTAACTATACCGGTACTATTAGAATTAGCAGTAACTACACCAATCAAACTTGTAGCTGTATTAGATGCGGTAACAACACAACGTATTGTGCTTCCTGCATCTGCATTTACTAGAGTATATGTTGCACTAGTTTCCCCGCTGATATTAACACTCGCACGTTGCCATTGATATGTAAACGTTGGTGTAGGTGTACCGGTCCATGTTCCGTCAGTAGTAGATAATACTTGTCCAACTGCTTCTGTACCAGTAACTGCTGGTGCTACTGTATTTACTGGGGTACTACTTACAATAGATGTACTATTGGAATTAGCAGTTACACTAGTGACTGAGTTGGTAGCTGTGACTATACAACGTATAGTGTTTCCTAAATCTGAACTAGCTAATATGTATGTGCTACTAGTTGCACCTGTAATGTCGACCCCGGCACTTTGCCATTGGTATGTAAACGTTGGTGTTGGATAACCAGTCCATGTACCATTTGTTGTAGTTAGTGTATAACCTTGTACGGGTGTACCAGTTACAGCAGGTGCCAATGTGTTAATTGGTTGCCATACAATAGCAGATGTTGCGTTAGAATTTGCACTAATTGGCCCCAATACATTTGTACCGGTAACTACACATCGTATAACATAACTTGCATCACTACCTACTAAAGTATATGTACTATTATTTGCACTTGCAATGTTAACACCCGCACGTTGCCATTGATACGTGAATGTTGGTGTTGGATAACCAGTCCATGTACCATTTGTTGTAGTTAGTGTATAGCCAACTTGCGTAGTACCTGATACGACCGGTGCCACGGTATTAGCTGGCATCCAATTAATTGCAGTTGTTGTATTGGAGTTTTGTGTAACACTATCTACTGTATTGGTAGCAGTAACTATGCATCGTATAGTGTTTCCAGCATCAGTATTTACCAATGTATATGTGTTATTTGTTGCACTTGCAATGTTAACTCCGGCACGTTGCCATTGATACGCAAATGTTGGTGTTGGATAACCCGTCCATGTACCGGTTGATACTGACAATGTTTGTCCAACTGTTGTTGTACCTGTGATTGCTGGTGCAATAGTATTAATTGGTTGCCATACAATAGCAGAGGTTGCATTAGAGTTTGCACTAATTGGCCCTAATACATTTGTACCGGTAACTACACATCTTATAACAGTACCGGCATCACCACTCACTAGTGTATATGTACTACTAGTTGCGTACCCGCTACCAATATTAACACCTGCACGTTGCCATTGATATGTAAGTATTGGTGTTGGATAACCAGTCCAAGTACCATCTGTTGTAGTTAATGTATAGCCAACTTGTGTAGTACCCGACACCACTGGTGCAACTGTATTATTAGGCATCCAATTAATTGCAGTTGTTGTATTAGAGTTTTGTGTAACTGCACCTGTACTATTGGTTGCAGTGATAGCACAACGTATTGTATTTCCTGCATCACTACTCACTAGTATATGTGTACTACTAGTTGCTCCCGAAATATCAACTCCGGCACGTTGCCATTGATATGCCAACGTTGGCGTAGGACTACCAGTCCATGTGCCCGATGTTGTAGTTAGTGTTTGTCCTACGGTTGTAGTACCGGTTAATACTGGTGTTACTGTATTAAGAGGCAAACTACCTATGCTATTACTAGTGATACTATTTGGACTAGTTCCTGCTCTATTAGTAGCAGTTACCACAAATGTATAATTAGTAGTACTAGTTAAACCACTTACAGTGATAGGTCCGGCAGTTGATTGATTAATAGTTCCAACAATACTTTCCGGAGTACTTGTTGCAGTATATGTTGATACTTGTGCATCAACTCCGAATGGTTGTGTGGGTGCAACAAATGTTACTGTTGCGCTAGTTACATCACCGGGGACAGCTAGGCTACTGTTTCTACTAGCGGTAATAGACGTAGGTGCTTCGGGTATAGAAAATATACCCGTTACGTTCATTCCTGCAGTAAATTGTACCCCACCGCCAATTTCCATTTTACCCTAATATAATTTTTTTATCCGGTAATTTAATACCCGTAGTTGCCTCAATATACTTGTCTTTGATACTATCTTCGGTATCGCTATAAAGAGTAACACTATTAGTATTTAGTGTAACATTTGCTCCAGGATCTCCGGTAAAAATACTAGGAATCATTTGCATCCCTTGCTGTGAGGGTGCTATACTTACAGGTTCTGAAATAGTAATATATCCGCCACCTGTATTTTCTATTACTTTAGCGATTAATTCTTCACCACTGTTCAACTTAAATGTGTAAATTTTTCCAACTTGCATCATACGCTTTCTGTTAATTTTGTTCTGAGTTCATTAAACCCACCGATTAATTCTCCATCTAAGAAGATTTGCGGTACTGTGCGGGCAGTTGGAACTGCTTCTAATAATTCTTCTTTAGTAAATCCATCACCAATCTTGCGTTCTTCAAATTCAATACCCCGACTTGTTAGTAATGCTTTTGCTTGGTCGCAATAAGGGCAGTGATACTTACTCCATACAATTGCTTTCATTATCGTTGTCCTAATATTTTTTTCATTGTTCTTACGTGTACTCTATCTTTTTCTTTTTCTTCTTCCGGAAGTTGTTCATAAGGTACATGTTGTGCGGCATTATAATCTGCCTTTGGATTACGTCTCATCCATTGAATATGAATAAACTCAGCAGCCTTTTCTTCATCATTTGAAAATCTTTTGACTGCTTCAAGTGCCGCTTGTCCAGCCGCTAGATTTTCTTTTTGCCAATCTGGATGTATTTTATTAAAAGATTGATTAATATCACCTTCAGTTCCGTCACTGTTTTTTTTGATCCTAGGTTTCGTGCCAGACGGATCATAATTTTTACGCCATTCTTCATGCGCTAGTGCGGCAAATGTTGTTACCGAGTCTTCACTAATTTGCATAGACTCGTTAATCATGTTTAATTGTTTTCTAATGTCTTTTTCTATCATAATATTGGTAACTCCTCATAATCAACTACGTCACTCATTACGCCAATAACATAGTTAGTACTTTCTGTTTCTTGCAATGCTGATTGCTTTTTATTAATATTCACGTGTTTGTTGAACCATGGAATGGGCGAGTGTTTTGGATGGTTCTCATTATATTTAATACCGATATCTTTCAGACGATTAAAAGCAGTGTAGTCTACAAAGTCTGATAATATTTCCGCATTCAATCCAATCACGACTCCACGACTGAATAGATAATGTGCCCATTCTTTTTCTTCACGTATAACATCCATATACAATTCATATACTTCACGTTCACATTGTTGTTTTGCTATAACAAATCTTGGGTCATCTTTAGTTACATTATTAATTAACCAAGCTGTCCATTCTGCATGTAGTAACTCATCTTGCAATATCAAACTGATAATGTTTCCGTTACCAATGTAAATCTTGTTCTCTACCATAGCAAGACTTGTTGCAAAACTAACCATGAAGCGTAATGCCTCTAATGCATAGCTAGCATTCAATGCCATCCAAATACTGTTAATATGTTCTTGATGTCCTACTTTGCTAGGATCTAATTCTTTCAAACAATTTAGTTGATGTAGTTCATCATAATATTTGCCTACACTACTAGACATTTCAACTATTTCTTTTGTATCGTGAATTTTATTGAATTCTTCTTTAGGAACACCATATACGTTCCTAATAATATGACTGTAAGATTTTGAGTGTATATTAGTTTCAAAGAAACTCCAATTGCTAACTAATGCTTCCAATTCTGGAATACTGATTACGGGTGAAAATACTTGACTCGGTGCACGACCTTGAATACTATCAAGTGCGGTTTGTCTTAATAAGTTGCTAGTAAAGATATGCTTAATTGCATCACTACTATCCTTGTGGTCAATCTTATCTTTTGTTAAACTTATTTCTTCTGGCACCCAAAAGAAACCACGTGCTGTTTCTTCATACTTAGCAAGTCTTGGGTACTTGACTTCTTCAAATCGTTGCACAGTTACAGGGCCTTCTGGATCTAAAAACATTGTACGTTTTAGATAGTTTGTTTGTTTACTTAAATTATATTGTTCTTTGCTCATTTTAATATTTTCCTGATGCAAGTACTATCTTGCAAATATGTTCTAATCTTTCTATATGCTCGTAAGCACGCCACGGAGTATTCCCAATTGCTACTACTCCGTGTCCCTTAATTCCTACTATATCAAACTTTATGTTACCATCGTTATCTAGACCCAAGTTATGATGACAAGCATCGCCTAATTCTTCACTGATAGGAGCAACATCTCCTACATTAGGTGCTACCTTAGTATAACGATTGAGTTCTGGAAAAGAATTACTAACAGTACCTAAGTCAATACCGGCATGCATGGCTGCAATACAGTATGTTGGATGTACATGCACTACTACACGCACATCATCTTTGTGTTGTCCTAATTCTTTTTGTAGTCCAAAATGCAAAGGCATCTCGCCACTAGGTTCCAAGTTGCCTGATAAGTCTGTTTGTTCGATGACTTCCCAATTATAGTTAAAAGCACCACTGCCAACACCACTGTTAATTGTTCTCCAGATTTTAATCTTCTTAAACATCTCTGGTTGCATGTTTTGTTTACGAACACCACTAGGAGTTACGTAAAAATGATCGCGGTCATGATGGCGTATAGAAATGTTACCATCTCTACTGGTAATCCAATTACGCTTGTAAGCGTCTACTAATATATCACAGCATGTTTCTAACATTATAATACACAACTTTCACAATATTCTTCATCTTCAATAATATCTTGCTTTACAAAAGGAATAATATTATCTTCTTGTAGTGCAGCCTTACTACCTACTTTATTAATTAAACTATAATAAATCGTTTTTAGACCCCACTTGTATGCAAGCATTAAATTCTTAGCAATTAATGTACCGGGTACTTTACCTTCAGCAAAGTATGCAGGATTATAGAATGTGTTTGTACTTAGACTTTGGTCAATGTATACTGCTAACACTGCTGAAGTTTTCAAATACTCTACACAATCTTTTTGATCCCACATCATTTGATAACGATTCTTTAAACGTTTGTACTCTGGCACGACTTGTACAAACGAACCAGCCTTTGATTCCTTCACAGAAATCAATTCCATCGGCATTTCAATTCCGTTGGTGGAGTTTAACACAACTGAGCTGGATTCGACCGGTGCCACGGCCATTAAAGTTGCATTGCGAATGCCATACTTCAATAATTTTTCACGTAGACTTTCCCAATCCATACTAGGACTGAAATCTGTCAATTCATTGACACCTTCACTTCTACGTTCCCAAGGGAATATACCCCTACCATAATATGTTTGCGCTGATAGTTTACATGCACCACGTTCTTGTGCTAATTCTACGCTTGTTTCTGTTAGATAGTATGCTTGATGTTCCATCCAACGTTTTACTTCTGCTAACGCTTCTGGCGTGCCATATTTGTAACTACGCTTTGCATGCCAGTATGCTAAATTGGTAATCCCTACACCAAGAGGTTCGAAATCTAAGTTAGCTAACTTACTCTGTACACTGAGGAAGTCTTGATAGCTAAGGAGATTACTTAAACTTCTTACTAATACTCTACATGCCTTACGCATTTCTTGGGGCGTCCTAAACGCACCCCAGTTCACACTGCCCAATGTACATAATGCAATGCGACCTGCCTCGTCTTCAATACGTTGAAAAGGCTTTGTAGGTAATAGTATTTCTTGGCAAAGGTTACTCTGATAAATCGGGTCAAGTTTAGTATCAAACGGACCCTGATTAATTACGTTATCAATGAATACTAGATAGATACGACCTGTGTCAGTACGTTCTTTTAGTATTCCATTCTTAAATATTTCTACTGCGGGCAATACTTTCTTTTTGATGCCACGTTTTTGTTCGTACATATTGTACAATGTTTCAAATTCTTCACTATCACGATAGTATGCTTCATATAAGTCTGGTACATCATGTGGATCAAACAACGTGATGTTTTCATTCTTAGCAAAACGATTAAAGAACATCTTGTTGACTACAACACTATAATCCATTTGACGCACACGTGTTTCTTCTGTACCTTGATTGTTCTTCAACACAATCAAATCTTCAAACTGATAGTGCCATACTGGGAATGTAACTGTACAACTTGCATTACGTACACCACCTTGACTGCAACTACGTAGATCACCAAACCATTTCTTTAAGAAGGGAATCATACCGGTGTGTTTAATCTCACCGTTACGAATAGGTGCACCGACTGGGCGAATACGTCCAATCTCTAAGCCAATGCCAGCACGTTTGCTAGCATACTTTGCCATCATTTCTCCGGCCGCGAAAATACTGTCCAAAGTGTCATCCGAAGTAATAAGTACACAACTACTAAACTGTTTAGTAGTAGTACCAAGACCCGCCAACACGGGCGTAGCAAGAGTGAAATGACCTTCACTGGCACATTCATAATATTCTTTAACATATTTTAATCTTTTTTCTTTGGGTTCATTGTGGAAAGCAGTGGCGGCTGCAACTGCATACCTTATCTGTGGACTTTCATAGATTTGACCAGTAGCACGGTTCTGCACTAAGTACTTTTCTGCCAATTGTGCGATAGCCGCATAAGTGTAATTTTCGTCCTTGCTATGGTCTAAAAACAAATCAATGATATCCCATTCATCCTTTGTATACCAATCTAATAATTCACCAGTATACATGCCGGCATCAACGTTAGTTTTGACAATATCATAAAGTGGGGGAGGTGTATATGTGCCGTATACGCTTTTGCGTAGCATTGACACTTTCTGACGTCCTGCTACATATTGATAGTTGACATTGTTAATGTCTGGGTTCTCTGTTTCATCAATTAAATTAACCATTGCTTTAAGCAATAGTTCATCGATTGTTTCGGTACTTATTCCATCATGTAATTCAATTTGTGCTTTAATCTCAATCATGCTTGGGCTAACATTATCTATGCCCTTGCAGTCATGTGCTACTTGTCTCTGTATTTTTGCTATATCTAGTGGTACTATTTCGCCGTTGCGCTTGACTACGTTTATATTCATTGTATTCCCTGTTATAGTTTTGATTGTATGTGTGATACGTCTACGTGACGCTTAATGGTAAAATCGGTTAGTGTACTACTTAGTACCGTATTGGGCCAGTAATTAAGTACATATTTTGCGTTATCAACCAGGACTAATACCACATCATCACCTGTTTTATCTGTTGCTTCAACCAATTCTATATCGTTTTCTCCTGTCAGTAGTAGAGTATAACACATTCCTACTGCTCTTGCAACAGTACAATAGGTATTTTCTACCAAAAGATCCCAGGGACCGGGCCAAGTCTTGCTATCCAAAATGTGTAAATGATGATTGACTAATGGTGCAAGTTGCCACCAACAATCAATTTCTACACATTTGGTTTGAGTATCTACAGATTCTATTTTTTTTCTGAGTTCGTACCAGCTACGTAGTCTGGTATCATAGTTTTGCTGGAATACATTAATCACAGTATATTTAACATTGATTCGCACGTGCGTGTGAATTTAGTTGTTTATTCTGTTACTTCAGGTTCAACATAAGGAATCCAACTCAACGTAGATTCATCCCACTCCCAATTCTCAGATTCTGGATATGGTGTGGGTGGTACAAAACAATAATTATCACTATCTACTGTCCATGATGGGTATGGTTTTTGTGTTGCCAAGTTAGCTAACATCTGTTGTTTTTCTTCATCAGAAATTTTATTAACGGTCCACACATCATAACAAATACCATCAATGATTTTATATTCTGGTCCCTCAACTACTTCATCCCATTTAGGAATAGGCCGTTCTACCCTAGTAAATTTACAAAAATTAGGTAAATTATCCAAATCAATGCCAGGATATACCATCAATAAATTATCTTCATTATATGGATGATTAACTGGTTCATTATTTTCAATTTCTATATACAAGTTCATTTTTATTTTCCTTAAATATCCGGTACATATTGCGGGTACGTTCTACCCTTCCCCCAAACAAATCTTACGGCGCCGCCACCGCCATTACAATTTCCACCAACATAAGCATTGCCTTGGCCGCCACCGCCCCCACCAAAATTGCCTCCGTTACCGTTGCCGGCTCGTGCCGCGCCGTTAGTACCACCGCTACCGCCGTAACCGGGCGAGGCCGCTGCGAGTTGAGTGCCGTTTCCCGATCTTACCAGATAACCACCATCGGGTCCTTGACCATATATACCCACGCCACCTCCACCTCCACCCGCTACCCTCGATGACGATCCGCCTTCACCGGAGCAAGGTGCTCCGCTCATAAAAGGAGTAGGGTAAATTCCATTTGATGCACCGGTTGATGGAGCGCCTCTCAAAGAACTAGGACCATTCCCCATCCACCCGCCTGCTGCACCACCAGCACCGCCAACAATTGTTGATGCTGTTGATCCACTGTTTGAACCACCGCCATTTCCTCCGCCACGCATAAGGCTATTAGGAAGAACGCCTGTACTATAAGTCCGTGTTCCACCGGATGCTCCTGCAATTGGTGCTGACGAAGGTCCGCCAACATTACCACCGCCTGCTCTCATTACTTCTATTGTTCCACTAAAAGTAATTGTACTTTCTAATGTGCCTACTGTTTGTGATGCACCTATTGTATATGTACCTGTTTTACCATACTCACCTGTTACAAATGTGCTTATAGTAGTTGGTGTTACTCCGGCACCTGTTATAGCTATACCAGTTGTTATTATACCGGAAACTACTTCAGTTATGAATAAATTAGTACCTGAAATAAAACCTTTAAATGAAACATTTCTTGTGATATGACTGGCGCCACCAGCAGTTTGCGTAGCTGTTCCAGTTGATTGACCTGCTACACCGATAACTACTGTAAAACTTTCACCGGGTGTAACTGGAAAGTTTGCCCAAGTTAATGCGCCACCACCACCACTTGATGAACTATTAGTTTGTCCAAGACCTTGACCACCGCCACCACCGCCACCAACACAAACAACACCAATATATCTTACGTTAGCAGGAACTGTGAATGTCTGTGTTCCTGCTGTAGTATAATTTGATTGACCGGAAGGTGTAAGAGTAGTATCATTATAATCTGTTGTGTTAGTGCTAGGAAAACTCCTACCATTTCCCCAAATAATTCTTACACATCCTCTTGCACCAAATCCTCCGCAAATGCCACCGGCAGCGGTTGCTGGTGATCCGCCACCGCCACCGCCAAATTCGCCTCCATTTTGTCCAGCAATAGAAAATTGTGGTGGGCTCCAAATACCAAGTTGGTTTCTATTAGTATAACCAGTTAAACTGGTAGTTGGAAAACCGCCTGATCCGCCTGTTCCAGAAAAATTTCCTACGCCGGCACCGGCAGCACCAGATGATCCCTCACCATACGGGAGTACTCCTCCTCCTCCGGCAGCACAAACGTTACCTGTTGTTCCGCCTGCACCGCCTCCTCCTCCACCGCCAACGCCACTACTACCTGATATACTTGCCGCATTTCCACCATCGCCACCAACTCCACTATAACCACCTGCGCCCCCGCCACCCGTTGGTCTGGGTGCTGTTGGTGTTGTAATTAAAGTTGTTCCTCGACCACCTGTGCCACCACCGTAAGTTGCTCCGGATTGTGCTGTGTAACTACCACCAACTTGACCAGTGTTTAGACCGTTTCCCCTTAGCCCGCCGCCGCCACCGCTTGCCGCTATTAACCTAGTAGCACCTCTTGCGATATAAGTTTCTGAACCATTACCACCAACATCTGCTAATATTGCTGGACTACCACCACTACCTACAACAATTGAGAGCTGTTCACCGGGAGTTACTGGTATGTTATTCCCCCATGTTAAACTTCCGCCACCTCCACCTGATATACCAATAGATGTTGACCCGCCGGCACCTCCACCTCCACCGCCAATACAGACTGCACTTATACCATACACACCATTGGGTACTACCCACGTAAAACTACCTGCGTTTGAAGTCCATTCTTCTTGGCCAGCAGGAGGTACAAATTCAACTGATGGGTTAGAAAAACGAAATCCTGCCATAATTATGAATAGAAAACAATTTTTAATCCCTTAGCACCCGTGCCAGCGGAAGTTATGTCAATTGTGATTAATCCATCATCAGGAATAGCCGTTGTAACCAAAGAAGTTGCAGTTGCCGCAGTAACACTTGATAACTCAGTAGCGTCTATACTTAACTTATTTACTGCATTTAATATAGAAGTGCCGTTAAGTTTAATATCACAAGTTACTAAACCAGATGAAGAAGCAGTAGCTAGTGTTGCTCTGGGTGTAGCAGACAATGCCATTGCTACAGGAGCTCTAAAAGACATTCTTGCAGTGCTAACAGTTACGTTACTTGTTTCGTCGGTAACTGCAATTATAGTAACAGAAGCAGTAGAAATTGCAGAAGATGAAGAAGCAGTTCCGGTTACATTAGTTGAGGGTATTTGTTGCCAGACCAATGTTGTACCAGAGTTTGCAAATACTTTATATAGAAAGTTGGTTGTAGGATTATACCACTCATCCCCCGGTCTACCAATTGGGGGTTGAGTTGTTGATACTGTATGAGTGGGTGTTTTTCTAGTACTCACCTGTAATCTCCTAAAATTAAGCCTGTGCTTCAGTCCAAGATAAACGAGGTAAAATGTTTCCAGTAGCACTTAAACAAGTAGCACAAATAGTGATAACGTCAGGACCGTCTGGGTACTTACCAAGAGCAGTTGTTGGTACAAGTGAATTAGGTACACCCGATGTTGTTGGTCCACCACCTAAGATATTAGTTCCAATATCACGAACCAGTGATAAATCTTGCTGTGTAACACCTGTTGAATTGGTGAAGAATGAGAACATACTTTCACCACCGGCAATAGTTTGTGAAATAGTATGAATAGCATATTGTGCTAGACTTGAGCCGCCTGCTGGTACAAATATGCCAGCACTTGGAGAACCATTTAAAATAATGTCAATACGAAACGCTACACTTGTACTAACGTCCATTTGTCGTAAAACTAACTGCATGCGGTTAATAATTTCACGTGCGCCTAACAAACCAGTTTGACCTGAATCAACGCTTGGGCTAACACGTAAACTCAGTAAAGGTACACGTTGATTTTGTTGTCCACTAGTAAATGCAAATGCTGTGTTAACACCTACGTTGAACACTAATGATTTATCATCATCATAACGACCATCCATAATAACTGAACTACCCCAATGATTAATTGTAGTGGCAATTAGTGGACTATATAAACTAATTCTAATCGGAGCAGTAACACTGTATGTAAATGTTGTTGCCGCTGAACCACCGGTCTGACCTCTAGCAGTGATGGTCAATGTAGTATTAGTTTTGGCGCTGTATGTGATGTACTCAATAACTGCACCGGTAGCTCCGGATTGTGTTAAGTAAGCTGTACCACTACTTGGCCATCTACTAAAATCTGCACCACTGATTGTTGCACCTGTAGTGGCACTACTTGCTAATGTAGCTGTTAAATATGTAGTAAAAGCAATAGTGTTTGTTTCATAACGAGTACACATATTACCTGAACGCATCCATGCTAGATAATTTAAGTTATTGTTAGGAATACGATGACAATACATAATGTCACCTCGAGTATTTCTAAATCCAAAACGAATCTCACCTGCACCATACCATGAATAGTCCATGTAGAACATTTGCATTTTTGTTAAGTCAAGATTGAAGCCACTTACACCGGTGCCAT